>Ga0316207_10003752_pt1 | contig 13788 bp, 6 predicted proteins | sample 6weekpyrite_MG_FD_204943 | JGI IMG/M metagenome (GOLD analysis project Ga0316207, IMG submission 204943) | Microbial mat bacterial communities from mineral coupon in-situ incubated in ocean water Damariscotta River, Maine, United States -... | ecosystem: Environmental > Aquatic > Marine >... | reverse complement strand
GGACATGGTGCTGGGTCTCTACTACCTCTCGATGGAGCTGGAGAACGAGCCGGGCCAGGGCATGGCCTTTGCCGACATGGCCGAAGTGCACCAGGCGCTGGAAATCGGGGCAGTCACGCTGCACTCGAAGATCACCGCACGCGTTCCGCAGACGGACGAGGACGGCAAGGAAGTCATCGCCCGCGTGGAGACGACGCCGGGCCGCATGCTGATCGCCGAATGTCTGCCGAAAAGCCACAAGGTGCCCTTCGCGGTCGTCAACCGCCTTCTGACGAAGAAGGACATCGGCGACGTCATCGACGAAGTGTACCGCCATACCGGGCAGAAGGACACGGTCCTGTTCGCCGACGCCATCATGGTGCTGGGCTTCCGCCACGCGTGCCGTGCGGGCATCTCGTTCGGCAAGGACGACATGATCATTCCCGACACCAAGGAAGGCATGATCGCAGAGACCAAGACGCTGGTTGCCGATTATGAGCAGCAGTATCAGGACGGTCTGATCACCTGGCAGGAAAAGTACAACAAGGCGATCGACGCCTGGTCCCAGTGCGGCGACAGGGTCGCGGCCGAGATGATGGACCGTATTAAGTCGCAGCCCGTGGACGAGGAGACCGGCCGGATGAAGCCGATCAACTCGATCTACATGATGAGCCACTCCGGCGCGCGTGGCAGCCCGGCCCAGATGAAGCAGCTTGCCGGCATGCGCGGCCTCATGGCCAAGCCGTCGGGCGAGATCATCGAAACGCCGATCATCTCGAACTTCAAGGAAGGTCTGACCGTTCTTGAATACTTCAACTCGACCCACGGCGCGCGTAAGGGCCTGGCCGATACCGCGCTCAAGACCGCGAACTCGGGTTACCTGACTCGCCGTCTGGTCGACGTGTCGCAGGACTGCGTCATCGTCGAGGAAGATTGCGGCACCGAGAACGCGCTGGAAATGCGCGCCATCGTGCAGGGCGGTTCGACGATCGCATCGCTGGGCGAACGTATCCTGGGCCGTACGCTGGCCGAAGATCTCGTCCACGCGAAGACCGGCGAAGTGCTGGCCAAGGCGGGCGACCTGCTCGACGAACCTGCGATCAAGAAGATCGAGGAAGCCGAATCGCAGGTGGCGAAGATCCGTTCGCCGCTGGTCTGCGAAGCGCAGCAGGGCGTTTGCGGCACGTGCTATGGCCGTGACCTTGCCCGCGGTACGCCGGTTAACATCGGCGAGGCCGTCGGCGTCATCGCGGCACAGTCGATCGGTGAGCCGGGCACGCAGCTTACGATGCGTACCTTCCACATCGGCGGCGCGGCGCAGCTCAATGAAACGTCGCACCTCGAAGCGGTTTCGGACGGCAAGGTCGTTTATCGCGACATGCCGACCATCGTCGACAAGCGCGGCCGGCGCCTGTCGATGGCCCGCAGCGGTGAAATCCTCGTCATCGACGCCGAAGGGCGCGAGCGCGAAATGCACCGCGTCCCTTATGGCACCGTCATCATGTTCGAAGACGGCGCAGAGGTTAAGCAGGGCGACCGGATGGCCGAATGGGATCCGTTCACGCTGCCGATCATCACCGAGCAGTCGGGCGTCGTGAAGTACCAGGACCTGGTCGACACCAAGACCATGGAAGAGCGCGTCGACGAAGCCACCGGCATCGCACAGCGCGTCGTGACCGAGTACCGCGCCGCTGGCCGTTCCAAGAAGGAAGACCTGCGTCCGCGCATCACCCTTCTGGGCGAGGCCGGGGACGAGACGGAGGCGGCTCGCTATATGCTGGCTCCGGGCACGACCCTTTCGGTCGAGGACGGCGCACAAGTGCAGGCAGGTGACATTCTTGCCCGTGCATCGCGCGAAGCGGCCAAGACCCGCGACATCACCGGCGGTCTGCCGCGTGTTGCCGAGCTGTTCGAGGCCCGCAAGCCGAAGGACAACGCGGTCATCGCCAAGGTTTCGGGCCGCGTCGAATTTGTTCGCGACTACAAGGCCAAGCGCAAGATCGCGATCATTCCGGAAGAGGGTGATCCGGTGGAATACCTGATCCCCAAGTCCAAGGTGATCGACGTTCAGGAAGGCGACTTCGTCAAGAAGGGCGACAACCTGATCTCCGGTTCGCCCGATCCGCACGACATTCTCGAAGTGCTCGGCGTTGAGGCCCTGGCCGAATATCTCTGCACCGAGATTCAGGAAGTCTATCGTTTGCAGGGCGTTAAGATCAACGACAAGCACATCGAGGTGATCGTTCGCCAGATGCTGCAGAAGGTCGAGATCACGAACGGCGGCGACACCACGCTGCTGCCGGGCGAACAGGTCGATTACGAGGAAATGCTCGAGTACAACGCGAAGCTCGACAAGGGTAAGCAGCCGGCGGAGGGCAAGCCTGTCCTGCTCGGCATTACCAAGGCTTCGCTGCAGACCCGTTCGTTCATTTCTGCCGCATCGTTCCAGGAAACCACGCGCGTGCTCACGCAGGCCGCGGTCGAAGGAAAGCGCGATTCGCTGATCGGTCTGAAGGAAAACGTCATCGTGGGCCGTCTCATCCCCGCCGGTACCGGCGCGGGCATGAACCGGGTTCGCGTGGCTGCCTCCAGCCGCGACGCCGCGCTGCGCGCCCAGTATCGCAAGATGCAGGAAGCGTTGATCGCTGCCGAAACGGCCGAGCAGGAGCACGAAGCCGAACTGGCCCAGGGCGCCGAAGCAGCGATCGGCGACGATCCGCTTGCCAAGGTCGAGGGCGAGACTCACGGTCTCGATGCCGATGCGGGTGAATACCTGAACGATGCTGCCGCCGATCATGACGGCAGCATCGAGGAAAGCGAAGACTGATCGCTTCTGCTTACCGACCAAGAAAAATGGCCCCGCCGGTTCGATCCGGCGGGGCTTTTTCGTGGCGCTTCTTGATCGGGATGATGGGCTTAACTTGGGCGCATAATCTTGCGGCTGCGAATATTTACCGGGGATTCACCTCCTGCATTTAGTTTGTCCTTCGGTTCACAGGCAAACAAGGATCGGTGAAACTCTATGGGAGGTAGGCAAGCCGCCCTCTTTGCGCGCGACGACTATCTCTTGGCGCGCCGACTTCAGGACTATGCGGAGCGAGGGCAACTCGCCGCCGCCACGTCTGCGTTCGGCGCATTCGTTACCTGTGTCATTCGTCTTGGCGGCAGCGGGATCCTCATCCAGTTCGCCTGGCTGGGCTTCATGCTGGCCATCGCGCTCGCCCGGGTGGAGCTTGTCCGCCGGTTCACGCCCGATACGATCGACCTTGCCTATTTTCGAAAGCAGCGCCGCTACAACCTGATGCTGGGCATCGCCGACAGCCTTGGCTGGGGCGTGGGCATCTTCATGTTCGCGATCCTCGCGCGGGAGGCGGAGCTTTACCTGCTCAGCGTGCTCGTCGCCGGGGTCGTGACGGCCTCGATGATCTACTACCGCGCCTTGCCGGGGGTGTGCACGATCTTCGTGGCGTCGATGGCGGCCGCGGGGCTGGGCATCAGCTATGCCCTGCTCGGCCGGTTCGAGCCTATATCCGTCACGCTCATCATTGCGCTAACCCTCGTGCTGTTTCGCGGGATCGCGGACGATGCCGCGCTCTACCGCCGCAAGTTCGAAGGCGAGGCCGAGCTGGCCGAAAGCGCCGAGACGATTCAGCTCCTGCTCCACGACTACGAAGCGCAAAGCGCCGACTGGTTGTGGCAAGTCGACAAGGGGGCCTGCCTCCATTCGGTCTGCGAACGTTTTGGCGAGGCGGCAGGCTGCGAGCCGGAGGCGCTGGAGGGGCGCGAGCTTGTCTCGCTGTTCGAACCGGGTCCTTCGCGCGAATTGCTTGCCCACCGCCTGCTCGTGCGGCAACCGTTCCGCGATCTGGCGGTCAGCCTCGAGGTTGATGGCGAAGTGCGCTGGTGGTCACTGTCGGCCAATTGCTGGGACGATGGCACCATGCACGGCGTGGCCCGCGACACGACCGACACGCGCCAGGCGGTGGAGCGCATGAATTTCATGGCGCACCACGACATGCTGACCGGAATCGCCAATCGCTTCCTGTTTGGAGAGACGCTGCGCGAAGTGCTGGGGCGCAAGCAGACGAAGGGCCGCCAGGCGCTGCTCTACCTCGATCTCGACCATTTCAAGCAGGTCAACGACACCTGGGGCCATTCGACGGGCGACAGGCTGCTGACCGAAGCGGCGAAGCGGATCGGCATGGCGGTCAAGTCGCACGATCTCGTCGCGCGGCTTGGCGGGGACGAATTCGCGGTTCTGCTGACCCGGCTGACCGATCCGTCGGATGCCACCAATGTCGCACAGCGCATTGTCGAGGCGATGGAGCGTCCGTTTCTCATCGATGACCAGAAGCTGTCGACCGGGACAAGCGTGGGCATTGCCCATGTCCAGCCGCAATCCGAAGGCGCGCCGACGTGCCCCGACGATCTTTTGCGCCAGGCCGATCTTGCGCTTTATGCGGCAAAGGCGCTGGGCCGCGGCACGTTTGCAGAGTTCGAGCCATGGCTTGAGGAGCGCGACCGCGAGCGCGCCCAGCTCGAAGCGGATCTCAAGACCGCGATCCAGAACGATGAATTCACGTTGCACTACCAGCCGCTATACGACGTGGACAATCGCAAGACCGTTGGGTTCGAATCGCTGGTGCGCTGGCGCAGCCCGATCTGGGGCGTGGTGATGCCCGGCGAATTCATTCCCCTGGCAGAAGACAGCGGCCTGATCGTGTCACTGGGCGAATGGATCATCCGCAATGCCATCCACGAAGCGGCAAGCTGGCCCGAAAAGGAACGCGTGGCGATCAACCTCTCCCCGCTCCAGATGCGTTCGCCGCGGTTGCTGCCCACGATCAGCGAGGCGATCCGCGCCACCGGCATCGATCCCGACCGGATCGAACTGGAAATTACCGAGAACATGCTGATGCACGATTCCGAACGGAACGTCGCAATTCTGCATGAATTCCGCGACATGGGCATTCGCATCTCGCTCGACGATTTCGGGACCGGCTATTCCTCGCTCAACTACTTGCGCAGCTTCCCCTTCGACAAGATCAAGATCGACAAGTGCTTTATCGAGGAGATCGAGATGCGCGACGATTGCCAGGCGATCGTGCGCGCGATCACGCAGCTCGCCAGCGCGCTGGGCATGGCGACCGTGGCCGAAGGGGTGGAGCGCGAAAGCCAGCTTGAATGGCTGCGCGGCGAAGGAATCACCCAGATCCAGGGCTATCTCATCTCCTACCCTGTCAATGCCGAGGAATTGAGCGACGGGCGCCCCTTCGACGAAGACCGGCACAAATGGTTCAAGCCGCCAGAGGACAAGAACCCGTCGATCTCCGACGCGGCCTGACCGTGACAAACACCGTAATGGACATGATTGTCAGCGATTGACGATTGCTAGGTGCCGCCACGCGCCATAGGGTCGCGGCCCATGGTCTTCACCCCCTATCTCCTGCTGGGCGTGGTATTCGCCACGATCGGTGTCTTCGTCGCGCTCATGGGCGTGGATGCGATGCGCCGCGGTGAACTTGGCCGTCACAAAACCCTGATCGGCAGCGGAATATTCCTTGCCGTCCTGGGGGTTGTTCTCTCCGTTTTGTGACCGCGCAGCTATGGCGTTGCAATTGCAAGACAGCAATCGTGATCCTGTCATTCCAATGCCGCCGAACCGTCGCACAGGTGTAAGACCGGCGTCCTAACCGCCCCTCCGACAACATATCGGAGGTTATATCATGGGTTCGTCACGTTGGCTCTTCGGGGCCGCCATTGGGGCAATCGCGCTGGGTTCGGCCCCGGCAATCGCAGGGGAAATCGAAGGCAGCGTCATCGATGAGAGCGGCACCGCCGCCCTTCGCGCGGCAGAGGTCGAAATCATCGAAACCGGGCGCAGCGCCGTCACGGCCAGCGACGGGTCATTCCGCTTTGTCGACGTGCCCGCCGGCACTTACACGCTGCGCGCCACGTATGTCGGTGCCCAGCCCAGCGACATGACCGTGACCGTGCCCGCCACCGGCGAAGTCACCGCCGACTTCACGCTGGGCGGTTACGACGGACAGATCCTGGTCCTTGGCCAACGCGCGAATCTTGGCAGCGCCCTTTCGCGCAAGCGCGCCGCCGACACCATCAGCGATGTCATCAGCCGCGACGCGATCGGCCAGTTCCCCGACCAGAACGTGGCCGAAGCGCTGCGCCGTATTCCCGGCACGAACGTGCTGAACGACCAGGGCGAGGGCCGTTTCGTTTCGGTTCGCGGCATGGATCCCGAACTTAACGCGACCTCGCTTAACGGCGTGCGCCTGCCCGCACCCGAAAGCGATGTGCGTTCGGTCGCGCTCGACGTGATCAGCTCCGACATCATCGAATCGATCGAGGTGAAGAAGTCGCTCACCCCCGACATGGACGCCGACACCATCGGCGCCAGCATCGAGATCGAAACGACCAGCGCATTCGACCGCGAAAAGGCCCTGCTCGTCGCCAAGGTCGAGGGAAGCTACAACGAAAAATCGAACGAACTGTCGCCCAAGGGCAGCATCGATTTCGCCAGCCGCCTTGGCGAGAACGTCGGCATTTCGGGCGGCGTATCCTATTACCAGCGCACGTTCGAAACCGACAATATCGAGGCCGACGACTGGACCGACGATGGCGGCACGCCTTTCGCGCAGGAAGTGCAGTACCGCGACTATGACGTCGAACGCGAACGCATCAGCGCAACGCTGGGCATGGATTTCCGCGTCGGCGACACGACCGAGCTTTACGCCAAGGGCACGTGGAGCCAGTTCGACGACCAGGAATATCGCCGCCGCCTGACTTTCGACTTCGGCGATTTCGAAGACGACAACCTGCCCTCGTTCTCGGGCAGCACGGCGACTTATTCATCCGACACGGCAGAATTTACCGCCGAACGCGACGTTAAGGACCGGTTTGAGCGTCAGCGCATCTATTCGCTGGTCCTTGGCGGCGAGACGAAGCTGGATAGCGGTTTCTTTGCCGAGTATTCGGCCAGCTATGCCAAGTCGACCGAGAAGGAAAACGGATCGATCGACCCGACGCAGTTCGAACAGGACTTCGAAGGCGACAGTGACATTGCCGGTGACGAACTGCTGATCGGGCTCGACTGGTCCGACCCGCGCGTTCCGATCTATTCCGCCTCGGGCAATACCTCCGGCTTCTTCGATCCGGCAGGCTACGCGCTGAAGGACATCGAGATGACTGCGCTTTCCGACGCGCAGGACGAGGAATGGGCAGGCCAGTTGGATGCCGGCTACGAAATGTTCATGGGCAGCGCCGCCCTGACAGTGCAGGCAGGCGCCAAGGGCCGCTTCCGCAAGAAGACTTACGACAAGGAAGTCGCGTTCTACGAATGGGACGGCGACGGCGACTACACCCTCGACATGGTGCAGGGTGTCCAGACCTACGAAATCGTCGGCATTTCGCCAGTGGCCGATTTCACGGCGCCGACGCGCTTCTTCTACAACAATTTCGACAGCTTCGAGCTGCAGGAACTCGACACGGCGTTCGATTCCGCGGTGGAGGATTACCGCGTCGATGAAGACGTGATGGCCAGTTACCTCATGGCGACGTGGGACAACGGCCCGCTGCGCGCCATCGGCGGCGTTCGGTACGAGCATACGAAAAACGACATCTTCGGTTCCACCGTCTCGCTTTACGAAGAGGGTTCGACCCTGCCGGGCGGCGACGTCGCCGAGGACGACACGGTGGTCTATGCGCCGGTTCAGTACGAAAAGGACTACGGGCACTGGCTGCCCAGCCTAAACGTGCGTTATGAGCTTCAGCCCGACCTGCTGGTTCGTCTTGCCGGATATCGCAGCATCGTTCGGCCCAAGCTGTCGAAGCTGGCCCCGCGCTTCGTTGTAGAAGTGAACGACGAGGACGAGATCGAGGGCGAGTTCGGAAACCCGGATCTCAACCCGTACGAAGCATGGAACGTCGACGCATCGTTCGAATGGTACATGTCGCGCACCGGCGGTTTCAGCGCCGCAGTGTTCTACAAGGACATCAAGAACTACATCGTCGATACGGTTCAGGAAGACGTGACCTTCAACGGCATCTACGCCGATGAAGCCGTCATCCCGATCAACGGGCCGAGCGCGGAAGTATTCGGCGCGGAAGTCAGCTTCAGCCAGGCGCTGACGATGCTCCCCGCCCCGTTCGACGGTCTTTTGGTGCAGGCGAACTACACCTACACCGATGCGACCGGCACCGTGCCTGTCGACGGCAATATCAACGAACTGCGCAAGATCACGCTGCCTTCGACGTCCAAGCATACGCTGAACGGTGTGCTCGGGTATGAGAAGGGGCCGCTTTCGCTGCGCCTGTCGGGCACTTTCCGCGACAAGTACCTCGATGAACTGGGCGACACGGCAGAGGAAGACCGCATCGTCGACAACCACTTCCAGCTCGACCTGAGCGCGAAGTACCAGCTGACCGAGATGGTGCAGGTGTTCGGCGAGTGGGTGAACATCAACAATGCCAAGTACTTTGCCTACAACACGCTGGGCGGCGGGCGTAACCTCCTCCAGTACGAGGAATACGACTACACGGTGAAGTTCGGCGCGAGGCTGGTGTTCTGATGCGCCGTTTCGCACCTTTCCTTCCCGCCCTTATTGGCGGCGCGGCCCTTACGGGCTGCGCCGCCGCAGGAATCGTTTCCCCGCTACCGACGGCGACCGTCGTTGCACGCGGGGAAACCACGCCCGTCGGCACGGCCAATGCCGATGCCGCCGACGATCCGGCAATCTGGCACAACGCGGCCAATCCCGCTGCCAGCCTGATCGTCGGGACGGATAAAAAGGCGGGGCTTTACGTCTATGACATGACGGGCGCCGTGCTCGACTATGCGCCCGACGGGATGCTCAACAACGTCGATCTGGTCGACATGGGCGAGGCGGGCGTGATCGTCGCGGCGAGCGACCGAAGCGATCCGCTGAACGCGGCCATCGCGCTTTACCGCCTGTCGCCAGACGGCAAGCTGACCCCAATCGGCAGCGTGCCGGGCGGGGCGGGAGAGGCTTACGGCTTCTGCCTCTACCGCGCTGGCGGCAGCCTGCACGCGTTCTCGGTCATCAAGGACGGGACCGTTCACGAATACGCGCTCGATCTCGATACGCCTGCCTCCACTTTGGTGAGGACGGTCAGTGTGCCGAGCCAGGCCGAAGGCTGCGTCGCCGATCCGCGTGACGGCACGTTATACGTCGGAGAGGAAGCAGCCGGCATCTGGCGTTTCGCACCCGGCCAGACCGCGGGCACGATCGTTGCCGCGATCGACAACGAACAAATGGTTGCCGACGTCGAGGGGCTTGCTCTCGTCCCCGAAGGCAAAGACGGCGGCTGGCTTGTCGCGTCGAGCCAGGGCGACAGCGCCTATGCGCTCTACCGCTTGCCGGACATGGCATATGCCGGGCGTTTCCGCGTTGCGCAGGGAACATTCGGCGCGACCGACGAGACCGACGGGATCGAGGTCAAAACCGGCAATTTCGGCCCGACTTTCCCCGCCGGCATCTTCATCGCGCAAGACGGCGTGAACAAGGGCGGCGCGCAGAATTTCAAACTGGCCCGCTGGGACGAAATCCTCATCGCGCTGGAACAGCAATGACCGACATGACAGATGCCTCGCGGCGGCTTTTCCTTAAGTCGACCGCGGGGGCCTTTGCCGCGCTTGTCGCCAGCGGGTGCACGACGCGCCTTGCAGGCGGCCTGCCTGCCGCTTCGCCCGTGGGGCCGCTGATCCCCGATCCGGCAGGAGTGATCGACTTGCCTGCCGGCGCGACTTACGAGGTTGTCTCGCGCCTTGGCGACATGATGGACGATGGCCTGACGGTGCCTGACAAGGCAGATGGCATGGGCTGCTTCCTGCTCGAAGACGGTTCGTGGGCGCTGGTGCGCAATCACGAGCTCAAGGTTTCGGACGAAGCGGGCGGCGTGCTACCGACTGGCTATGACCAGGGACCGGGCGGTGCCCCCTTGCCGGGCGGGACAACGACGCTGGTGCTCGATCCTGTAACGCTGGGCGTTCGCCGTCAGCACCGCTCGCTTGCCGGTACGATCAAGAACTGTTCGGGCGGTATTACGCCGTGGGGCACGTGGATGACGTGCGAGGAAGACGTGACAAAACCGGGCGATGAAGCCGGGCGCGAACACGGCTGGATCTTCGAAGTGCCCGCTGCCGCCGCAGGGCTGGTCGATGCCGTTCCGCTGCGCGCGATGGGCCGTTTTCGCCGCGAAGCCGCCGCAGTCGATCCGCGCACCGGCATTGTCTACATGACCGAGGACCGGGACGAGAGCGCGTTCTACCGCTTTATCCCGAACATACCCGGAAATCTGGCCGAAGGAGGGCGCGTACAAGTTGCCGTTCTGGGCGATGTGCCCGCCGATACGCGCAACTGGAGCGCGGCGACATTCGCACCGGGCGGGTGGAGCGCGCTTGCCTGGCGCGACATCGACAATGTCGAGGCACCCGAAGACGACCTGCGTTTCCGCGCCGCCGAAATGGGAGCTGCGATCTTTGCGCGGGGCGAAGGCATACACATGGGCGACGGCGAACTCTATTTCTGCTGCACGTCGGGTGGTTCGGCCAGGATGGGCCAGATTTTTCGCGTGGTGCCCTCGGCTGGCGGTCAGCCTGACCGGATGCAGCTGTTCTTCGAAAGCGAGAGCGCGGACCAGTTTAATTACGGCGACAACCTGACGGTTGCTCCGAACGGCCACCTTGTCGTTTGCGAGGACCAGTATACCGACATCGTCGACAATCACTTGCGCGGTATCACGCCCGGCGGGCAGGCCTATGCCCTGGGCCGGTTGCGGATGCAGACCGAACTGGCGGGCGCCTGTTTCTCGCCCGATGGCAAGGTGCTGTTCGTCAACGCCTATAGCCCGGCGATGACACTGGCAATCCGCTACCCCGCGCTCTAGCAGCGCGGGCAGGCAACCTCTCGCCACGACGATAGGCTGCTCCCGCCACGGCACGACGTAAAAGCGCCCCTCTCATGATAGAATCCTGATCGGAACGATGCGATATCACACTGCTCCGGCGCAAGGGAAAGCGGGCGTTTGAAGCGGAAGCTGGCAAGAATGATGCTTGATGTATTCCCAACTGGAATTCGTTGGCCGAGCGATATGCCGAACATCCCGACTGCGGGAGCTCGGCCAGAACTCTCCAGAAAGCAACAATCGGGCGCCTGATCATCCAGTCGGAGGAGGCAACAATCCTTCTGTAACTGACCGAACATGCAGGTCGCGCTGGGGGAAGGGTATCTCGATGCCCTCTTCGGCAAAACGGCGTGCGATAGCGAAGTAGAGTTGCGAAGCGGTTGGTGCGCCATCGGTCGCCTCTGCCACGAAAGCCAAGATCTTCATGTTAATCGCACTGTCCCCGAAACCGTCGACGGCGACCGCCGGTTCGGGGTCCGGAAGAATCTTCGCGGTTGCTTTGACGATATCGAGCAGGATCGCGCGCGCGTTTTCCAGATCGGTACCATATGCTACGCCGACCGGGACGACGATGCGCGTAGGTGCGGCGCTGAAACTGCGGTTTTTTACGACTTCGGTGATGAGCTGCGAATTGGGGATGATGATCTGATGTCGATCGAAAGTCTCGACATGGGTTGAGCGCACAGCGATCTTTCGAACGATGCCGGAATGCTCGCCGACCTCGATCCAGTCACCGACCTTTATCGGCCGCTCCATCAGGAGCAGGATGCCACTGGTGAAATTCTCCACGACCGACTGGAGACCGAAGCCCAGACCGACTGATAATGCCCCCGCGATGAACGCCAGGCTGGAGAGATCCAGACCGGTTGTGGCAATGGCTACCACGGCTGCCAGAGTGATGCCGATATAGCCGAGAAACGTCAGGAGCGCCGCCTCTGCGCCTGCGTCCATACCGAATTCCGGCATGACCGAAATTTTCAGGAATCGTTGCAGCCATCGCGTCAGGAAAAACCCGGCGAAGAACACGATCAGGAATGTGAACACGTCGCCGGCCGACAGTTTTACTTCGCCGAACTCTATCCCGTTACGCAATGTGAGAAGGCCATCCCCGATCTCGTTGGCGCTGTAGCCCCAGATCACTGCAAGGACTGGTATAACCAAGAGTGTCGCGACAAGTCCGACGACCAAGGGGAGGAAGTGCAGTATGCGGCGATAGCGCCTGAAATGTCCCGATGCGAGCGACGTAACCAGCAGGCCGAAGGAACGATGAACGTAGACGGCAGTGCAGATCGCTCCGAGTGACAGGAGCAGACCGGCAAAGATATGACGCGCCAATAGTGCGTATCCCGCAACCGCGGCTGCAATTGCAGCAAGCGAAAATAGCTTGATGGCGCGAGCAACCGGTGAGGCGAAATCGATCCTTGCTTCGCTGACGTGCTCGTCCGATGTGGCTGCAACCCTCTCTTGCGAAAAGCGCCGCGCGGCCACGATCGCGTTGGCCAGTTGCCACAACAGCCAAGCACCCGCGATTACCAAGAGGGCTGATAGCAGCCGTGACAGGCTCGGCCCGAGCAGTCCGAATTCCTCGAAATTTGCGACAACCAGCTCAGCCGCCAGTACATAGGCAATGCGCCTGACGATGGTGAGCGCCTTTTGATCGTCCGGCTCGGGAAGTGTGAGAAGTCGCAGTTCAGGAAAGGGAGACATCAGCACACCGCGCCCGAGCCAGTGGCTGATCGCGATGATCGTGCCTGCAAGGATGAAAGCGACCCCGATTGCAGCGACCTGTTCGGTCCCCACGAACGGGATTATCGCGATCAGCATGGCAAGTGCGGCGAGCAGGAGGCTTAGACCAAGAACGATCGCAAGAACGCCGTCAAGAACCATGGTCAACATCAGCCGTCTGGCAATGGTTCCGCCAGAAAGCAGCCGTTTATCGACAAAGCCAGTCAATTTTCGTCTGGCGAGACCGGCGAGTAGCGGTAGACCGACTACGAATAGTGCAACGATTAGGGCTCCGAGGATCAGGCCAGTTCTGCCGAGCCGCTCGGATCCCGTCCCGACCGACGCCTGGAACGCAGAAATTCCCGCGCCAAGGTTTTGCGCCCCATCTATCCAGAGCCTTGGATCAAGCGGTGACATGCTGCTCTGGAACAAGCGGCGCTGTCCAATGCCGCTTATCTTGGCGTCCAGTTCGCTGACCAGAACTGCGGCAGTCACCTGTGCATCGCGCAAATGCATGATCGGTTGCTGCACAGCGCCCAGCTTACTCGTCAGTTCTGTCCGCTTTTCGCTAAGGTATTCCGGTTCGCCGGCGCCCTCTGCCGGTTCTGGACCGAGCGCAGCGATCTTTGCCGACAGGATCTTGGCCTCGATCGATCCTCGAGACGCCAGTCCGTCCGCCTGGTCGCGATCGCGCGCCAGTTTCGCGCGTAGTCGCGACAACTCGGAGCGACGCTGGATCGACAGGTCCTCAGAGTTGCCCTTCAGCGCTTGACGAGCCTCGTCGGCATTCGCCTCGAAACCGGCGAGGATTGTCTCGAAACGATTTCCTTTGTCGATTGGGGGAGCGGCTTGGACTGTGGACGCTTCGAACTCGACAGTTTCGGCTACGAGGGAAGGAACGCTCGCCTGTCCGGTGGTGATGGATACCGTCAAGGCAAGGCCGCCCAAGGCAACGGCCCAGGCTGTTCTGATCACACTTGCTTTGAGCATCGGTATCCTTTCGCCGCGGCCTTGATGCGATGGCAATCGCGAAATACGGGAAATCCCGAAATATGAACAGAGTGGCGATCTAACGCTCGACCACTACGGAGACGCGATGCTGGAAGGGATGGTTGGGGGAAGCGCCGTGCCTCACCTTGCCGA
>Ga0316207_10003751_pt1 | contig 13791 bp, 7 predicted proteins | sample 6weekpyrite_MG_FD_204943 | JGI IMG/M metagenome (GOLD analysis project Ga0316207, IMG submission 204943) | Microbial mat bacterial communities from mineral coupon in-situ incubated in ocean water Damariscotta River, Maine, United States -... | ecosystem: Environmental > Aquatic > Marine >... | reverse complement strand
TCGGTAAATTTCCATTAGTGACTAGTATCGCTTTAAGTTCTTCTGTGCTGGCTGATTTCTTAGCATCATCAGCTGTGACAGTGATGGCAAACATACTTAACGCAAGCGCTGTTAAAATCTGTTTTATCCGCATATTTATCTCCAAATTCCATCTATTACTTGTTAACAGTGTAGCCTACCCGTGCATTTATATGAAGATGAAGAATTGAATCTTGTGATGTGCGTCAAATTATCAATTAATTATATAAATATCATTGTGTTAGGTGGTTTGGTGGGCGAATTAGTGATTATCCTCTGATCTAATTAGGCCGTCTTGCTATGATATCGGCCATATTGTTTAACTAATTTGGAAAAATGATCTATAAGCGCCTATTACGTGTGTTTTTGCTGTTCTTGATGTGTTTTTCATCATTATTATCAGCGAGTACCTATAAAAGAATAGTCTCGCTCGATATATGTAGTGACTGGATGCTGGTACGTTATGCTGATCGCTCAAACATCTCGGCATTATCACCTCTACTTGATAATTACCAAGTGGACTGGGTGCAGGGAGATTGGCCAACCCATGATGGTAGCCTCGAGAAAATACTCGAACTTGCCCCTGATTTAGTGGTGACCGGTGAATATAATGCCATTGTATTGAGAAAACGCTTACGTGAGCTAGGTATTAAGGTTGAAGTCTTACCTTTACCAAATTCATTGAGTTCTTTACGCGAGTATATGCAACAGTTCTTAAACATTATTGGTAGTACAGTCGATATTCCTAAATGGCCAAATTCAATTAAACCTGATGATGATGCGCCACGTTTATTATTGTTGGGCGCCAATGCAATTGGTACGGGAACCGGCACATTAGAGCATGAGGTTTTACAGCGGGCAGGGTGGCGTAATTACATAAGCAGCACCGGTTATGGCAAGCTTGATTTGGAACAAGTCATCCTCGACCCACCTGATGCGGTATTATGGTCGGTACCGACATCCCGTGCGCTTGCGAATATGTTTATTGAGCATCCAGCTTTGAAGCAGGTGATGGAAAATAAAATATCGCAAAACATGACCTTTGGAGTTTGGCAGTGCGCTGGTCCATGGACATGGCAACAGATAGAAAAATTAACGACGTTACGTGAGCAATGGCAACAAAAATAAAAATAATCCCGTGGCTTATTGTACTGCTTGTTTTAGTGACATGGTTATCACTTGGACAAGGGTCGACACCTGTATCCGTTTGGGTTGGCTTGCTTGATTGGTTGAATTCCGTTCCGAGTAATGCCGCCCTCATTATTGGTGAAATTCGTTTACCACGAACGTTATTGGCATTAGCGGTCGGGGCCGCATTGGGCATGAGCGGGGCTGCATTGCAGGGCCTTTTACGTAATCCGTTGGCGGAACCAGGATTAGTCGGAGCAAGTCAGGGTGCAGCATTGGGGGCTGCAACTGTTTTCTATTTTGGCTTATTTGCGAGTGCCGGTGCGCTTGCTGTTACTATCGCTGGTTTGCTAGGTGCAATTGTAGCTTTATTGCTCATGCTTGGTCTTTCCGGTTCAGGCCGGCCATCATTGGTTATTCTTGCTGGGTTAGCAATATCAACCATTGCGGGTGCAGCTTTAGCGGTCGTTTTGAATTTCGCGCCAAACCCTTATGCTATGCAAGAACTGGTTTTCTGGTTACTCGGTTCTGTTTCGAACCGAGGTTTAGATAGCTTGTTTGTACTGGTGCCGGCATTGGTAATTGGCGGCGTCATCATTTGGACACAACGTTCATTACTGGCGGCGTTAAGTTTAGGTGAACAGGTTGCGACCAGCATGGGGATGGCTGTTAATCAGGGGAGTCGCCTTGTTGTATTGGGGACAGCGATCTTAGTGGGGGCATCTGTATCGGTTGCAGGTAATATAGGGTTTGTTGGTTTATTAGTGCCGCATTTATTACGACCGTTTACTGCATATCGCCCTGACCAATTACTTATACCGTCAGCACTTGCAGGCGCAGTACTTGTTTGTACAGCCGATATCTTTGTTCGACTATTACCCTTTGGCCAAGAATTAAAATTGGGTGTACTGACATCATTATTGGGCGCACCGCTATTTATATGGCTAGTGCTTAGGGAGTCAAAACGGTGGCCTTAATATCAACACACTCATTAGGCGTTGACAGTCGCGTCATTGATTTATCTATCGAACTTCACCGTGGTGAAATGCTAGGGTTGATTGGTCCGAATGGTGCGGGTAAATCGACTTTTTTGCATTCCTTAGTTGGGCTTGAAGAATATACAGGTGGCGTTGATTCAGAGGGTGAATCATTAAATTTGTATTCGAGAAATAAACGAGCACGATTAATTGGTTTGCAGCCACAAACCATCAGTAGTGCATGGCCTATTTCGGTTAAAGATGTTGTTACTTTAGGAAGACTGCCATGGGGAGATAGTGACGAACTGGCGGTAAATGAAGCAATGAGGTTGGCAGGTGTAGAGGGGTTTTCTGATCGAAAGGTGGATCAACTTTCTGGAGGGGAACGAGCACGTGTTTGGTTGGCTCGAGTATTAGCAGGAAAGCCACAGGTGTTATTAGCAGATGAACCTGTGGCTAATCTTGATATTCATTTTCAATTATCAGTCATGGATGTGCTGAGACATTATGCTACTCAGCAACACGGTGTGATTGTTGCACTACATGATCTAAGCCTTGCAGCACGTTATTGTGACAAGCTATGTTTGCTTAAAGAAGGGGAGTGTGTTGCGTTAGGTTCGCCAAGTGATGTGTTGACCGAGTCATTATTAGAATCTGTATATGGTGTTGCTGTAGAGGTTGATTTAAACCGCATGCCACCAGTTGTTTTGCCGAAATAAGTTGTAATAGGAAAATCGTTATAAATTAAAGGGATTTAATATCATATAAAGGCTTTTAATTTTTTTGATATAGGACTATATAACTATACAACAACTAATTATCTTTTAACTAATACAAGCAGTTGGCGGATGATATGAGTGAAATAGTTGGGCATTCTCACTTTGTATTTCTTGAGTCATGGCGACCATTAGAAGGTGCTTTGATTGGAAGTTATAATGCCACGTTGGTTATTTTTTCTATATTAGTTGCTGCTATCGCATCTTATACCGCATTTCTCCTTTCAGAGAGAGTTTCCAGTAGTCGTAAAAAAATAGTTTCAATACTGTGGTTGTTAATTGGCGCTTCATCGCTAGGAATGGGAATTTGGAGCATGCATTTTGTCGGTATGCTCGCTTTCATTTTACCAGTACCTATTAGTTATGATGCTACATTAACATTTGTATCCGTTACCCCGGCATTCCTTGCCAGCATTATTGTGTTGTACCCAAAACAATTTAGTATAAATTATCATCTTGATATTTCGATAAAAAGTATTTTATGTGGTGGCGGTATTGGTGCCATGCATTACATGGGTATGTCTGCAATGCGGATGGATGCGATCATGCGCTATGACTCGACATTCTTTCTGCTATCTATTTTTGTAGCGGTTATTCTTGCGTATATCGCATTGGAGCTTAAGCGTTACACAGAGACGGTTGGGTTCAAGCGTGTTCCAGTAGAGTTATCATTTGTTTTATCGTCTGTTGTGATGGGAATGGCTATCTCAGGAATGCATTACACAGGGATGGCATCAGTGCATTATTTCCCTTCGTCTGTCGCTGTGGAAGTCGCTGAATATTGGGAGGCCGACAAGCTTGCCAATATTATTGTCGGAACGGTGATTGCCTTATTTATGTTGCTTATTTTTGTTGTTCACCTTAGCCGACGTTTTGATTTACTGCGTCGATTACGAAAATCTGAAAAACAAGTGCGTTTATTAATGGGGTCAACAGCTGAAGCTATTTATGGAACAGATGTAAATGGTATTTGTACTTTTGTTAATCCTGCTTGCGAAGAGATGTTGGGTTACAAAGATAGTGAGTTATTGGGGCAGGATATTTATAGCCTGATCTATTATCAAGACAAAGATAAGGGTGATGCCTCATTCAAACACAGCAATACGGATAAAATGATTAATGGCGAAGGTGTTCATGTTGATCATGAATCTTTTCGAAGAAGCGATGGGACTTGTTTTCAAGTTGAGTATTGGTTGCACCCCGTTTTTGATGATGGTGAGGTTGTTGGCGCAGTGACTACCTTTCTTGATATTACTGACCGGAGAAAAACAGAAAATGAATTGCATGCATATCGTCGTCATTTAGAGGAAATGGTGCATGAGCGAACAGAAGCACTTAAGAAAGCACTAGAAAGAGCGGAGAGTGCTAGTAAATCGAAATCTGAATTTTTGTCACAAATGAGTCATGAATTAAGAACGCCATTAAATGCGGTAATTGGATTTAGTCATATATTAGGGATGAATCGAGAAAATAATCTGACTGAATTACAAAAAGAGAACTTAAGTGAGATAAAAAATGCGGGCGAACACTTGCTAAGTGTTATTAATGAATTGTTAGATTTGGCCAGAATTGAAAGTGGTCGTCTTGAAGTTTCAATTGAAGTTGTGGATATTAATGATGTTGTGTCATCGTGCGTGGGTCTTATTCAGGCGCAAGCAAATGACAGACAAGTCAAGATAAACAATGAAGTTCATGAGCATGATTATGTCGTGAGAGCCGATGCAATACGCTTAAAACAAGTGGTGCTTAATCTTCTTAGCAATGCGGTGAAGTATAATGTTGAAGGTGGCAGCGTCACAATATCGGGGCAGCCTATTAATAGCGGTGTATTGAGAATTGAAGTGGTAGATACAGGGAAAGGTATTGGAGAAGAGTTGCAACATAAATTGTTTGTACCATTCGAACGAATGCATGCAAATAAAAATATAGAGGGTTCAGGTATTGGGCTTGCGATTACGAAAAATTTAATCGAACTAATGGGTGGGCGTATTGGATACAAAAGCGAACTTGGTGTTGGTAGTACATTCTGGATTGAGTTAGAACATATAGGAGAAAATGATGCAGATAAAGAGAGCGATAAGGATACGGATGAACAATCAGTTATAATGATAAAGCATTTTAAAATTCTTTATGTTGAAGATAATCTTGTTAATGTAAAAATGATTAAGCAGGCTCTTTCGAATCGACAGGATATTCGTTTGATTGCCGTGGGAAGTGGTGCAGAAGGTATTGAAACATACCTTAATTATGAGCCTGATTTAATGTTGGTCGATATTCATTTACCAGATATGACAGGTTATGAAATGGTTGACACTATTAAAAATATGCAACCAGACTTTTCAATACCGGTCTATGCGTTAAGTGCGAGTAGTGATGCAGGACGTTCTCGCGCGAGGGGGTTTAATGATTTTTTTAGTAAACCTTTAGATGTTGATAGGTTCTTAGCTGAAATTGATAAATATATATTTTCTGACGAGAAAAAGCCTAGCCTCTTTGAGTTAGAGTAAGACTCTTTCGATCCCGCCTTTCTCAATTGAACTAATGAAGTTTTTTTGCCAGTCTTCTCCGTGAAGATGGGCTATCATCTCAACAATAATATAATCTGTTTCAAGTCCAGTGTCGTCAGCGTAGCGAGAAAGGCCTTGTTGACAAGCGGGGCAGCTAGTCAATAATTTTACGTTACCATTTTTAGCCGTTTCATTACCGGTTAGTATTTTTATATCACTATGTAGTTCTGCTTGTTTGCGATAACGGACTTGTGTTGAGATATCCGGTCTTGAAATCGCAAACGTGCCCGCTTCACCGCAGCACCTGTCGGTTAATTTTACATCAGAACTCAGCAACTTATTTGCAACAGAGATTGAATCATGCGTTTTCATTGGGGCATGACAAGGCTCGTGATACAAATACTTTGTATCAGTTGCTGGCATGGTAATGTCTTTCTCGAGTAGATACTCATGAATATCGAGTAATCGGCAGCCTGGGAAAATTTTATTAAATTGGTATTTCAATAATTGGTCCATGCATGTACCGCAGGAAACAATGACAGTTTTAATATCAAGATAATTTAGTGTGTTGGCAATACGGTGGAATAGCACCTGGTTATCAGTTGAAATCTTGCTACCTTTTTCAATGTCACCACTGGATGTTTGTGGATAGCCACAGCATAAGTAGCCAGGTGGTAGAATGGTTTGCGTACCAAGATCGTATAACATAGCGAGTGTCGCCATGCTGATTTGGCTAAATAGCCGTTCTGAGCCACAGCCAGGAAAGTAAAAGACGCTTTCAGTTGATTCACTAATTTTATTTGGATTACGAAGTATCGGGACAACCTTGCTATCTTCTAGGGCAAGTATTGAACGCATGGTCTTTTTAGGTAGCGTTGTTGGTAGCGGTTTGCTGATCATATGCGTAAATTGGACAGCGACCGAGGTACGATTATTCGTGTTCTTTGGTTGTGCTGGAATCTTGAAAGGCACAACTTTTCGTAGTAGTTTTGATACATAACGCTGTGATGCATAACCTGCACGTATTAGACCAGCATAAAGCACTTTAACGGCAACAGTATCGGTTGCATTCAGATATGCCATTGAAAGTCGCGTTGCCATGTTACTACGTTTTTTACCATGCGCTTTTAAGATACTGCGCATTTTGACGGTAACATCACCAAAGTCGATATTAACAGGGCAGGGTGACTCGCATTTGTGACAAACAGTACAGTGATCAGCAACGTCATTCATTTCATCAAAATGTCGAACTGATATTCCTCTACGTGTTTGTTCTTCGTAGAGGAACGCCTCGATAATAAGCCCTGTCGCCAAAATTTTATTGCGTGGTGAATAAAGTAAATTGGCACGTGGCACATGAGTTGTGCAAATCGGTTTACATTTGCCGCAACGTAAACAGTCTTTGATTGCTGTGTTGAGGTCACCTAACTCACTTGCTTCAAGTATTAATGCTTCTTGTTGCAATAAGCGTAGAGAAGGTGTGTAGGCATTTTCAAGCCCTGCACCTTCTAAAAGTTTACCGCTATTAAAGTGGCCATTAGGATCGACCTTTTCTTTGTAGTTAGTAAATTCTTGAATGGCGGGTTTACCAAGAAATTGTAATTTGGTAATACCGATACCGTGTTCGCCAGAGACAACGCCGCCTAGTTTTGTTGCAATCGCCATGATGCGTTCAACAACACGATCAGCATCATGCATCATGTCATAGTCATTTGAGTTGACAGGAATATTTGTATGAACATTGCCGTCACCAGCGTGCATATGAGTTGCTACAAATAAACGGCTGTCACGCAGTTTGGAGTGTATTTTGTCGATACTGTTACGAACATTTGATAGATCTTGGCCGGCATAAATTTCTTTTAGCGGTTTTTCAACAGAATTACGGAACGAAATACGAATATGACGTCTTTGCAATAAATTAAAAATAGTTAGCTCAGGTTGAATGCTGTTTGAATCGGTGGGCGCTAAAAGTTCAACGAAATTACTGGCTTTATCATCAAGGTGTTTGAGGATTTGTTGCCATTTATTTTGCTCAGTATGCAAATGCGAAAGGGCTGCTTGTTTTTTTGCATCGAGTATCGAAATATTTTCTTTGCTATCCGAGAAATCACTGCTTGAATCAGCTGTTAATTGCCAGCTATTTAAATAATCGATTAATGCATCGATCATCTTTAATTTATTATTGGTTGATAGCTCGATGTTGATGCGTTCTATGTGCTCATTATAGTCGGCTAGTTTGTCGAGTGGGATAACAACATCTTCATTAATCTTAAAGGCGTTCGTGTGCGCAGCAATGGCTGCGGTTCTGGCGCGGTCTAACCAGAAACGTTTTCGCGCATCAGCACTGACAGCAATAAATCCTTCTGCATCACGATCATTTGCCATACGAACAATATTTGACGCTGCATCAGCTACGTCATCCTCATTGTTACCCGCAACATCGATGAGTAATACCATTTTTGGAAGTTCGGCGCGTGGAGCCTTGGTGCTGTACTTAACAGCTTTGACATAACGCTCATCAAGATGCTCCATCCCCATTAGCAATATACCTGCGTAGTCATCGAGATAATTTTTTGTCTCGACAATTGCAGGGACAGCAAGCTGTACATCAGGGTTGAAAAACTCGAGACAGACGGTACGAATGAATTCTGGTTTTTCGTGCAAAATAAAGTGGGCAGAAGTGATGAGCCCATCACAACCTTCTTTTTGAATGCCAGGTAAACCATTTAAGGTTTTGTTGGTGACGTCTTTGCCAAGGCCTTTTAATCTAAATATCTCGCCGGGCATTTCAAGGATGGTTACTTCACCAATTTTTGTCCGGCCATCTTTTTTATATTCTTGCGAACGAAATCGCACTGTTTCTTGTTCGTGAATCTTACCGAGGTTGTGATCGAGGCGTTCAACTTCTAACCATGTGGCACGTGGTGTCACCATTTTCCACGAAACAAGGTTGTCGAGAGTGGTTCCCCATGCAACGGCTTTTTTACCGCCGGCATTCATTGCAATATTGCCGCCAATGGTTGATGCATCTTGAGACGTGGGATCAACGGCAAAGGCGTATTGTTGTGCTTCAGCATGTTCAGTGATGCGACGTGTGACAACACCACATTCGGATCGGACGGTGGCAACTGGTTGTGCGACGCCATCAAGTTGTCGCTTCTGAATATCGCCGATCGCATCTAATTTTTCGGTATTAATGACGGCTGTATTTTTTGAAAGTGGGACAGCACCACCGGTATAGCCTGTGCCACCACCTCGAGGAATAATAGTTAGACCAGAGTCTATACATGCTTTAACAACGTCGATGACCTCTTGTTCGGTATCAGGGTGGACAATGACTAGGGGGTATTCAACACGCCAGTCACTTGCATCGGTAGCATGGGAAACACGCGCAAGCCCAGAAAAATCAATGTTGGCCTGCCGTGTGATACGGCTTAATTTTTTTCGTACCCGATCACGTATGGTTTTTTGTTGGTCGAAATAGTCTTCAAACTCACTAATTGCTTGGCGTGTCTTTTCCGTTAGCTGTAATGCCAGCGGATTACTGTCGGCACGGCTGATGACCTGATCGAGACGGTGGTGGAGAGCATGAGTAAGTGAATTTCGGCGTTTTGCTGTTTCGAGCAAATCATCTTGGATAAAGGGGTTTCGACTGATCACCCACATATCCCCAAGGATTTCGAATAGCATGCGTGCAGAGCGACCGGTAACACGCTCCCCTCGAAGCTTTTCAAGTGCCAGCCACATGTCTTCACCCAAGAAGCGAATGACGATTTCACGATCGGAAAAGGACGTGTAGTTATAGGGAATTTCGCGAATTCTGGCAGATTGAGGCATTTTTTTTCGTGCTTACTCGTATGAATTCGTTCATTTTAGCATGTTGAATGCGACTCGGCTTGTTCGTGCTGAAAATTTATTATCGTCACAAGCTTTTATTTCGCTACATATTTATTAGTACTAACCGATACTATACTGAGAATGTATCTTTAACAGGAAGAATATTAGCACTTTCTGATGCATCAAACTATGTTGACTTAGTAGATTTCAACGGTAGTAGGATTTTATGCTTGGGGATAATGAAAAAACAACAACAGCACCGAAAGGTATCGATAGGCGTGCTTTTGTACGACAGCCATTGGATCTTGCGGCAAAAATTTCAGTGGCTGGTTCAGTTCAATTAAGTCGGACTATCAAAGATTTTTGCGTTGGAGGCATGCTGCTGGTTGATGAGACATCGACACAACAGGCGGGTCTTGCGACGACCTATGCAGTAGCAGAAGATGACCTGATTGATATTGTTTTTTCAATTAATGGTGCAGAACAAAATAGTTTGCAAGGGCGTATTGTTAGACAGGATGTTGATTCCTGTGGTGTCGCATTACTAGAACCAGATTTGGCGGTATTACAATCATTGATGGTGTTGGCAAAATCTTATCGTCAGCAGCAAGCAGAGTCTGAGGATGCAACTGTTTCAGATGTAGTGAATATTAATTTGATTGCAGAATGTACTGCGCTTGTTACTACCTGTTTGACTCAACTCGCCACTAAGACGCATACCACATTAATTGATACATTATTTGAGCAGTCGAAAACATTGAAAGATGTTGCTGATCAGAACATGTATTTTGAAACATTAGGGATGCTAAATGATAATAAAGATAAATTTATTTCAATATTTAGTCAAAGTGCAATTGAACGACTAGCGCCATGTACAAAAGGTAAACTTGTCAACTCAAATGTAAGTACTGAACCGCTTCCTGCAAAAGGGATCGAGTTGGCCATTGTTGAAGAGGAAGAGCTTGATAATTGGTTAGCAGATACGGGTACAATCGAAAGTGTTCAGCGTAGTCACAATGAAGTGTTAACACAATTAGAAAGGCGGCTGTCGGAATTGTTTGCCGTGAGAGTTACACATGAAACTAATCCTTATGGCCCCGCATTATTTACACATGCATTTCAGGATACGATTGAATATTTTGGCCTACATCATAAGGTTGTTCTCGCGTGTCACAAAATATTTAAAGTACTAACGACAGACGTGCTTGGAAGGTTATATCAAAATTTAAATAATCATTTAATTGAACGAGGGGTTTTGCCAGAACTCACATATGAAATCCCTCATGTGGATGTTTCGGTTCAAGAACAGCCCGCCATACCTGCATTAACATTTGAGAATGATATTGTACATGATGAATCAGGTGAGGAGTTAATAGAGAAAGCTCAGGTTGAAAATATTAACCCTGCTGACATGTCTAGTCATAATATTTATGAGTTAGTGTCTGAGTTACGCACACTGAAACAACAATTACACCAGCAATCATCAAATGAAGATAGGATAATTTCTGAAAAAGACACCTCGAGTAATGCAGATTTAACGAAAATAGATGCAACAGCGGGAAGCGCATTGACACCTGGCGAAGTAGTGCAAACGCTTGCGCGAATTGAATCAAGTTGCACAGGCCTTAATCGTGATGATTTCAAAGAATTAATTCGAACTTCATTAGCTGGTGAGGTAGATGCGAATGGTGAAACAAAAGTAGTCGCGTCACGTGAAGGTCAAATTATCGACGTTTCAAATAGCATATTTGACACGATGCTAACGGATGTGCAAGTGCCGGAAAATATGCATAAATGGTTATCTCGCATGGAAATGCCAGTATTGAAAATGGCGATTGATGATGATTCTTTGTTTATGGATCGTGATCACTTAGTGCGGCAGGTGGTTAATAAAATTGCACAACTCGGTTTGTTAATTGGCGAGGAAGAGACGGAAGGTACAAGTGGCGTTCGAACAGCACTAGATTGGCTAGTTAACCTTATTGGATCAGAGTTTGATGGTACTTTGTCGGTATTTAATAGGGTGTCGGACCAGTTGGATTTGCTTATTTCTGCACAAGATAAGAAATATGATGAGCAGTTAAAAACTGTCATTAATGAATTTGAATCGACAGTGGAGGAAGATGGCAATACTGCTCCTAATGTCGAAGATAAATTTGATTCTGAAGATGAGTACGAAAAATGGTTACGCCGTGCGCACCGTATTGAAGAAGGCGATTGGATATTATTTGATCTTGATGCCGAAAATACTAAGCGACTACGAGCAGCATGGATTGCACAACATACAGGGAAAATTGTTTTTGTTGATGCGGTTGGTGCGAGAGACAGAGTTGTCTTTTTTGAAGAGTTAGCTGAGCTGTTGCATAGTGGTCTAGCAATGATGCTAGATGATGCCAATGAACCTGCGATGGATCGAGCGCAATATGCGATGCTACAGGAGTTGAATGAGCAATTAGTGTATGAATCCACGCATGATCATTTAACTGGGTTGATGAATCGCCGTGAATTTGAAAAGCAAATCGGTAAGGCATTAATAAGTTCTCGGCATTCTGATATTAAACATGCATTGCTTTTTGTGGATCTTGATCAGTTTAATGTTACTAACACAACGTATGGCTATGAAGCCGGTGATATGTTGCTTGTTGAATTTTCAAAAATTTTGTCAGTTGCACATGGGCATTCCTGTATGTTGGCGCGTTTAGGTAGTGATGAGTTTGGGTTGTTGCTAGAAGACGTTGACCTAGAAGAAGCCTTGGAAATTTCGGATGAATACATTCATCAGGCCAGAGAACATAAATTTATGTGGGATGGTAAGCGGGTATCAATGGGGACAAGCATTGGTTTAGTGACAATCAATAATCAAAGCGAAAGCATTACCAGTTTGATGCAAAATGCAGAATCAAGCTGCGGCCTTGCAAAGGAAATGGGGGGTAATAGGACTCAGTTATACCGTTCTGGACAAACACGGTTCTCACATCGAACTGAGATGATAAATTGGGTATCGAAGATTGATGACATTCTTGATCAAGGTCGGTTAAGACTGCGTTGCCAGAAAATAGAACCACTTATTTCTGCTGGAACAGAGAAGCCTCACTATGAAATCCTTTTGGTATTAGTCGATGATAGTGGCGAGAATATTTCGATACAGAACTTTATTGAAGCTGCAGAATGGTCTAATCGGATTTCTGATATTGATCGTTGGGTTATCAATGAGGCACTAAAATGGATTAGTAATAATGAATCTATTCTTGAGCATGTTGGTGCTTTTTCAATTAATTTATCAGGTAGGTCATTAAGTGATGAGAGTTTGGTCGATTATATTACTGATGCAATTAATGAATCTGGCGTGCCTGCTCAGGCGTTATGTTTCGAAATAACTGAAACAATCGGTGTTGAGAGTCTATCGGACTCGGCTGATTTTATTAATAGAATAAAAGAAACCGGATGTCACTTCTCATTAGATGATTTTGGTAGCGGTATGTCTTCATATGCTTATTTGAAAAATCTTCCTGTAGACTATTTGAAAATTGATGGCAGTTTTGTGAAGGAAATAAAAACCAGTGTCAGCGACTATGCCGTTGTTAAATCAATTTGTGAAATAGGACATTTCATGGGTAAACGTGTTATCGCAGAGTATGTTGAAGATAAAGAGACTTATGCAATGTTAGTTGAAATAGGCGTTGATTTTGCCCAAGGTTATGGTGTTGAGAAGCCATTGATGATCAATGAATTGCTTGTGCCACGTTAGCGAGCCATAATATTACCTTTGTCTCTAGGTAAGTATGTATGGCTAATATTTTTACACTGACTGCCCCTTTGTTAGTTCGTTATCCTGATGGTGAGCAGCGACTCATTGCGGATAAATTTACCCATCCACAGGGGATGTTCTATGTTGAACCTTTTTGGCTAGAATCAAAACCACCTGTTGTGCATCTGCTGACAGGGGATGTAAAAGGTGAGGGGCCATGGAAAATTGGTGATGTGATTGTCAGACTATTAAGTTGTGGTGATACGGAACAATCAATGCAATGGGCGCAGTGGCAACAATTCTTGTCGTCATGTCCTGAACATCATGACTATTTTAATGCGGAGTTAAAAGAGTCCATCATCCGCGATATGAGCTCTTTCGATTGATGCAGAGAGAACTTTATTTAATTGATGCCAGCATTTATGTGTTTCGAGCTTGGTTTTCCTTACCTGATTCGATACTTGATAATGAAGGTCGGCCAGTTAATGCCGTCTATGGGTATGCCTATTTCCTGTGTCAATTACTTGAACAAACCAAACCGACACATATTGCTGCTGCTTTTGATGAAAGTCTAAATTCGAGTTTCCGCAATAAAATATTTCCAGATTATAAAAGCAATCGTGAAAGTGCGCCTGAGGATCTTAAATATCAGTTTATGCTTTGCCGTAAACTAACCGAGGTGCTCGGCATTCGGTCTTTTTCTAGTAAGCGTTATGAGGCTGATGATCTTATTGGTACATTGGCAAGTCGCATGCGGAAAAATAATTTTAGATCTGTTTTCGTTACGAGTGATAAAGATT
>Ga0316207_10003750_pt1 | contig 13792 bp, 11 predicted proteins | sample 6weekpyrite_MG_FD_204943 | JGI IMG/M metagenome (GOLD analysis project Ga0316207, IMG submission 204943) | Microbial mat bacterial communities from mineral coupon in-situ incubated in ocean water Damariscotta River, Maine, United States -... | ecosystem: Environmental > Aquatic > Marine >... | reverse complement strand
ATTTACTGTGATCTTGGCATTTCCGATGGAAAATTTACGGCCTTTGGTTGTGATCTTGGCTATGAGTACGTGAAGATAAATGCAGATTATAGAACATAAAGTGTCATTTACAAGAACAAAAGTTACTCGATAAGAATAAATGTTACTGGAGGATTGAGATTTGTCAACAAACAATTCAACAATCCTCGAGTTTTTCTCAAAATTTCCTAACCAACCTTTTGAATTTGTCATAGTCACTGACATCAATATCAAAGAACATCCCAACTACTACAAAGCAATCTTCAAAGACATAAAAACAAATAAATTTCACGCTCAACTTATAGCTCCAGAGATGATGAGATACAAGTATAAAGTTGGACATATCTACACCAACGGTGAACATGTAGGTCAGAACAAAACTTTATTAAAAAGTGAGTTCAGAGTCAATGAAAACGACAACATAAATCTTGTACGATTATTATCAGTTGTTAGTGATGCAGAAGCTAAAAATATTATAGATTACAAAGAGGTGAGTAAATATCTACTAAGACAATATGCTCATGTTGAAAAACAAGGTGATTGCACACTTATCATACCGTGCTACGCAATAGCGAACAGATTCTACTTTCTATCTTCATCTATGAAACATGCCATTATGAGTGAGACTCTTGGAGAGCTTTATTATGAAGGTAGTTTTCATAATTCTAAAAATGCAAAAGGTGAAACTGTTGTAAAGTTGCATATTAAAAAGAAAGCAGGAAAAAAGGACCTGCCATTTTTATGTCGCTTTATAGGAAGTAAATTTGCAAGAAAAAGACTTGAATATATCTCAAATCAAAAATCTTTAAATGAAAAATTTGAGTATCAACCAATAAAAGCACAATTTCCAATAAGAGAACCTTTTGATATATACGCTTCATATATATACCTAGGAGACGATGAAAGAGGTAAGCCTAAGTACTTAGTCCTAAACATACATTCTGACAACTCAGCGTTTGGATTTGAGGAGCTTTACTATAAGCAGTTTAGTGCTAAAGCAGACCCTAAAGATATTGACCCAGAACAATATAATATTCCCAAACCTCCGAAGAAAAAATTTAAAAGAAAAAAACCTAAAAGAGATAACAAAATCTATATAGGCACACCAGCTAGTGAATATTTAACATATATAATACGCACAAACGAAGATGAATACTATAAGAACAAAGTACCTATGTATGGAAGCATTATCCATTTAGAGAATGAATCTGAACTAGTTGTTGATAATATTCCAAAAACGGTAGGAAACAGTTTTGAAACTCCAAGAGCTGATGGAGATAAAAATCTTGGTGAAGTTGCGACATCAAATGACCCTTATGAAAATGATACAGAGAAAAAAATATTTAATCTTGAAAATTTTTATCAGTTTTATGAAGCCTTGCTTACTTTTGCGTTTGTAGAGGGTTCAGAACTTGTTGGACCATTAGATATTAAAAAAGTTAAAAATAAAAAGCGAAAATCTATTAAGTCAAAATCTATATTAGATGGTAAAGAGGATAATCAAAGAAGATTTTTGTTTGCTGAATTTGCTTATAACCAGAAAGCTGCATATATAGTTGAAATTGAACAAGATAGTAGCTGGGGACCATCTACCTGGATATTTTATACGAGTGAAGATACAGATGATTCGTACACTGAAGATGATATGAAAGATATAATTGAACATTACATTGAAGATGATTTATCATACAAAAGTCTTATTGAATTTGCTTCAGACAACTACTCTCTTTCTTTTGAACGAAAAGAGCACAAAAAAGGTGATGTTGATGATGATAGTATTGAAAGATGGTGTGAGAGTGTTTTGAAAAAACTTTCATAATATTATTATTTGATAGAGTGTTTAAAATTTTAAAAACATATGTTTAATTTCTAATGTGCTCGAACGAACTCTATGTTTTGAATGATATATATTTTGAAAGTTGTTTATGTAATTTATTTTTTTTATGCTTCGCACTGTACTATTATCGGTGAATAATCTATTATTAAGTTCTTTAAGTATCATATATGTATTACCTTGTAATATATAACCTACAATGGCGCCATTATAATATCTTCCTATTCTAAAATTTTCAATTCCAGTTGAAATATATCTATCTAAGTAATACTTAGATGAAACTCTTGCACCGCTCTTTTTTATCCAGTTTTTTTCACAAAGATTTTTAGCTTCAAAGAAGAATTCCTGTTCTATATTTAATTTGAAAGCCCAGCTGGCTATACTAATATCAATTCTTGGTAGATTTTTTGGATTATTTATACCAACTGGTAAATATGTATTGTCATGTAATTTTCTTTCTTGTCGAATACACAACTGGTGTCTTACTCGTATACTACTTTTTTCCATTATTGAAACTAGATATTGTGAAAACTGTTCTTCAGTCCAATCTAAGTCATATTCTTTTTTCGATAAAGCTATAGTATACGCTTCAATCAATATTTCAAATGCAACTTTCTCAATAGTTATAGAATTTTTAATACTTTTGTTTAAGTTTCCAGCCATCAAGACATACTCATGATTTCTAAAGTAATATTTTGTGCATCTTCTATTGCACTAGATAAGTTCCAAAATCTTTTTTGATTAGGTTTAACTATATAAATTTTATCATTATCGAAATATGTTAGATTTTTTTGAACATATATACCTTTTGAATATTCACTTACTGTATGTTTATTCAACTTTAACAATATTTGATTAAATTCACTATCTGCATCAATAATATTAGATTCATTAGTTTGTTGAGTGTTCTTATCTATAAATTGAATTATAACCAGACAAAGTGGTGAATAATAAGATGTTTTATAAATAGTTGGCAACACTTTTAATTCGCTATTCTCTAATGTTTCATTTAAATCATTACAAAGTTTTTTGCCATATTCAATTGACTCGGGAACTTTATGGTTTAAAGGTTTTATAGCAGTCGATTTTTCTCCCTTGTGGAATAAATCAACTTTATATCTAACTGCATCATTTATTAAGATTTTTTCATTGACTGATAAATCAAGAATATTATAAATTTTATCATTAATTTTATTTTCATTTATTACTTTATTATTTAAAATACCATTTGACTGTTTAATTTCTTCGTCAATAATATGGGCTATTTTTATGATTTCATCATTATTAATATTAGGTAATGGTAGATCTAAATAATCATCTAACATTAATTGTTCTCTTTCAACTGTATATGAAGAAGCTGTCATTAATAAAAAATAATGTGCATAATTAGAACTAAATAATACAGATAAATATTTTAATACTTCACTGTTTTGTTCTTCAGAATAAAAGCCATAAACTCCATCTCTAAAAGAACAGTCGTAGTCTATATATGAAGTACATATTTTATCACTATCTATAAAGCCTTTTTTTAGTACGAAATGGGGTGCTTTAAAGATCTCTTTATGTTTAGCTATCATGCTAAACTTTGTAATCTTAGGAATGTCACGTAGGCTATTACACTCATACAAATCTAGATAAACTTTTTGTGTTGAAGGCCTTGCTTCATAAAGAGAATCATTAATTGGATAATTGTTATTTGGTGTATAAAACCTATTAATTGAAGAAGCCTTCAAATATGGTAATTCACATAAATCTTTATCTTCTTTGATTTTTCTTTTCTTTGGTGATAACAATTGAAAACCAACACCATATTTGATTTTATTGATTTTATTAAACTTTTTAAAAGTGATACTATTGCTTAATAGCCTATCTAATAAATTAAAATCGTTTAAATTACCCCACTGAGCTATTTTCCATATTTTTGTATCTGGTTTTTGACATTCATATCTTGGCAAATATTTAATGTCACTTGAGTCAATAATAACTCCCTCAGCTAAATGATTTTTAATATATGTTTTTGGAGCCCAATATTCTATTGTTTTTGATGCATTTTTTGGAGCTTTCGGTTGGAAAAAATATATTGAAGCAGGAACAACAGCTGATGAAAAAAGTTGTCCACCAAATGTTTTAGGTGCATTTCTAAGAATTGATAAGTTATATATTTTTTCTACATAATTATCATTAAAAAGCCATTGTCTAAAATTTTGTGATGGTTTTAATGTCTTTGTTAAAAGCTTTGTAGGTGCTAAAAGTGCTATTTTACCATTAGGTGCTAATAATGTTGATTTATGTATAAAAGGTATTACAAAATCTTGTGGAAAGTTTCTTTTTTCAGAGTATTGTTTAATATGAGGTGGTGCTATTTCACCATATGGTGGATTTCCAACGATTACATCATAGTCTTTTTCAATTTCTTTATTCTCATTAATTGTATCAGTTCTATATAAATTATGACCTTGTTCTTTTAAACTATCATCTTCTTTGTCATTGATAAGGTAAGGGAACTTTTCATCTCCTTGATACCATAATGTTGTAGGGTGCAAGTAATCAAGCATTACTAAATATAAACTAAATGTGGCAACTTTTATAGAGTTTTTATTTAATTCTACTCCATAAATACTATTTTTCATCAATTCTTTTAATATCTTAAAATTAATGGTTATATTTGGATTTGCTTTTTGCCATCGTAAAACAATTCTCTTATAAGCTTCAACTAAAAATATACCGGAACCACATGTTGGATCTAGTATTTTGATATTGTAGTCTTGACTATCTATTGGTAAAACTTCATTTAGGATTAATTCTACTAATTCTGGTGGAGTATAATAACTTCCTGATAGTTCTTTGTCTATTTCGCTCAAAAAGTTTTCATATATTTGGCTTAAAAGCTCAATGTCTATAATGTCAAATTTAAAGATTCTCCAATCCTTAAATAAACTGTTGTTTTCTAAATCTCCATTTATAAAACATTGTTTTAATAGTTGTAGGTGCACTAAATTTATTTGATCCTTTTCTTTACTTGTTACAGGAAAGACATTACCATTAAAGTTATCTTGAATTTTTTGAAAAAAAGCATAAGTATTTTCTTTATTTTCTAACAAATCGAAATATGAAGATGCTTCTTTGTCTTTGTTCTTATAAAATTCTATTGGAGTTGCATCTTTATCTTCAAGGTACATAATAAATAATGATCTCATAAGTAAAGCATGAATGATTTCTAAGTCTATATTATCTTGTTCAAGCTTTTTAGCTAAGCTAACTAAACTCGTTACTAGAAACTTGTCTATTCTACTGTTTAGTTTTATTTGCTTTATATAGTCATTATCTATAGTCCAGATTGAACCACTATCCACTGCATGAGCAGAAAATATTTCAAGGAGTTTATTTAGTTCTTTTTTATCATTAAAACTACTTTTAGCAACTTGATGTTTTTTTACAGTTAGCTCAATGTTATTTGATTTTTCTGGCTTACTATTGCAGTTATAAATTCTAATTTCAGTTAATGAAGCTACATATAGAAACATTACCTTTTTATAGTTCCATAAGTTTTGGTGAGTATCAGAAATTTCTTGTAAAGTCTCACTATCAAATTGGGTAACTTCTTTAAAAAAGACTGTAGGATAATTGGCAGAGAAATGAACTTTATCCACACCTAAAAGTTTTTCTTTTGTTGAGGCTTCTTTAATATTGCTGAATTGTAATAGTTCATAAAATTGATTCATTTATAAAACCTCATTTTTCATCCTTATTATTAGTGATTTTTTTATCACACCCAGATTTTGTTCTCCATTGAGCAACTATCCTTAAAAGATCAGCTTCTGTTAACATAGACAATAAACACATAATGTTGCTTACTGCTTTTGGTGATATATCCCCACTTAGGTATTTATCATAAGTACTTTTGGAACAATGCAGTCTATTTGCCATCTCTTGAGAAGGAATATTTTTTCTTTTTTCTTTTGTTGCGATATCATTTTGAATTGATATAAATAATTCTTGCAACTCCACATGCCCCACCTATAAATAAACTGAATAATTATAACATATAATAGTCATTTTTTATATAAAAATAATCTAAAATAGTAATAAAATGAAAATTATTATTATTTATATTATCTATGTTTATATTTAAATAATTTTTATTAATATTAAAATATTTATAATTAGTAGTATAATACTATTTTAATGTATAGTATTGTATAGAATATATTGCAAAAATTTTAAAAATATTTCATTTTGCTGTATTTTTTGATTAATACAGTTTTAATTTATATAGCTTTTCAAATCATTGTCATTGCTACTAAAATTACATCCTAATAGTCTAGTAAGATTCACTTTATTGATTTCTTTACCTATAAATTTTAGATATTGCTCTGCATGTTCTACCTCTTCTTTTGTAATGGTCATACTATGAGGCATATATCGTGGAGTGATTTCATTTACAATCGTTTCATACCAAAATGGTACATATCGCATCTCATCAGTCATATCATAATGAGTAAGTTCATTTTCTAAAATAAATGATTTTAGGTTATATGGATAATTATTAAATATATACATCAACAACCCAAAAAATGCAGATTGCTCTTTGGCGTTTATTCGTTTACATATTGGATGATTAAAATTTTGTTTTTTTGCATCTTTTATCAGACTGAATAGAGGGTGTTTATTTATAAAATTAACTTTGTCATCTGTTAATATTAACTTTGAAAGTTTAAGAAAAACCCTTAAAAATAAAAAAGAGTAAATGACAGTATTCCCTAACTGTATATATCCATTGTTAATGATTTTAAATATTTTGTTTTGATAAATTATGCTTGAGCTGTACTTTTTGTTTATTGGTAGTCTTCTTCCTTTTTTTAGTTCAAACCCACACTTATGACAAAACGTATACGGCAATTCATTATTATACATTTGTGAAATATCTAGTTTAGTTTTACATTCTGGACAATGCTCATACAGACGGCACTTGTGTTTATGGCATATATTGTAAAAAACAACTTTCCAGGTTTTTCTAAAATATGGTACCTTGTCTTCTCTCAAGCAAACAGGGCAGTATTTTAAATCACATAAAAATATATTTGGATTATCGAAGATATTCTCTTGAAGATATCCAGAGTAGGTCTTCAGAATCAAAGAGTGCATATCTATTTTATTGTTACTCTTTTGTTCAATAGTTTTGATCATTTGCTCGGTTAATGTAATATCTGGCTCAGTCAGAAAAAAAGAGTGCGGTCTGTAATCTAAATATTGGTTAGTAAATGTATGTGGATGCGTTTTGTGAGCATATGCTGTACGGACCATCCATGATGATAGTGTTTCGTCCTCAAGCGGTATTGGGATAATTAAAAAGTTTTCATGTTTTAGTCTAGGTATATTGACCTTTTTAATCATATGTCTTTTAGGTTCATCGTTTTATGAACATTTGCAAGTGTGTTGAACCCGCACTCTCTTATCTCTTTTATTGTTACTCGTTCACTGCCAGTTTTTACTGCGTATATCGCAGCTGCTTTTATAAGGTTGACTATCTCACCTATATAACCATTACAAAGTTCTAGTATCTCAGCTGCATCATCTTTGTTGACGATTGTAGATTGTTTCTTCAGAGGAAGTTTGCTGACAACTGTGGCAAGTAGACGAACATAGTCCTTATCCATTTTCCATTTTGTGAGGTACTCCGGTCTATATCTACTGCTTATTTGGTCTTCTGTATTAACTGCACGCAGTGCTTCTTTTACGCCTGAGAGTATCACTGGCATAGTAAGTTTGCTGCTTAGATCCCGTATTGCACTCATTATTTGTCTTTGTTTTGCTGGAGAGCCATTTAGTATATTGTGTATTTCATCTATGATTAAAACTCTTACATTTAGTGCTCTAAGATAATACTCAACTAGTTTAGCCTTCGAGTCAAGAGTATCTCTAGCTTTGTATGGTACATTCAACTGCTCAAGTATGATACTGTATAATCTTGTTTCACTTGGCTCAGTGGGTGATATGATATATATAACTGGTCTTCCTATGCCGGTATATTTATCAAAAAAATCATCTGTAACCCAATCAGGTCTTTCCCCTTCAATATTGTAATCATATGGTGGATGCTTTTTTACAAACTGTTTTAAAAGTGAGGTCTTGCCATTATTACTACTACCTACAAGCAGAGCACTAATATACCTTATTTGACCATATCCATATTTGAAAATATCTTCCATCTTATCCAATATGTTTTGAGCTACAGGATAATCTATCCAATACTCTTTAGTTATATATTCTATTTTTTCCTCATCAGACTTGTTTAACATCTCTTTTGTTTCAGGAGTTAATTCAATGCTCATAAATCATCCTCTTTGATATTAAATATTTCTATATCTTCAAATAACTCGTCAAACATCTCATCAACTTTTTCACGTTTAGCTTCTTGGGCTTTAGATGTTTTCTTTTTAGATTCTATATCACTCATTTTAGGTGTCTTGCTTTTTCTTAGCGTAGTTTTTGCAGTTTTATGTTTTGCTTCTTTCTCTATCTCATTGAGTCTCTCATAAGAATCAAAGATATCATCCTCATGGATATCTTTAACATTATGCTCTTTTAGATATCTCTTTGCCGCGTACATATCCCAAAGTGTCATTTTCGGTGCATGTAGTTTTCTGTAGTTTAGTTCAAAATACTCTTTTATCTCAGGGTCAAAGAAATAGAGCTTTTGTATATCTAACGGGTCTCTTTTAACTTTAAACTTTAGTTTATTCCCATTATCGTCTTTTTTATTTATCCAGGTTCTAAGTACATCTGAATAATAAGTTATTCCATCGAGTGTAATACCGTCTTTTTGGACAGTTCTGTGAAAAGTAGGTAATAAAGCTATCCTAATAGATTCTTTATCCTCAACTATAGGAGGTATCCCTGTTCCCGGATTTTCATCATCACCAAATATTCCAAGATAATACTTTTTCTTAGGTGTCATTCCAATGCCATGATGTACTCGTTTATGATAAACATTGACTATAAACTCTGTAAGCCATTTGGTTATCTCATCAAGTGTAAAGATGGCATTTTTAACAGAATCGTATTCCCCTTTTTGAGCGATATTTGAAAATGTTGTACCTGGCAGATTGTGTATTTCTTTATTAATCGTACCGAGAACCCTTTCTACGTGGGCACCGTATTGTGGCCGTCCAACTGGTCTTCTAGTCATAACCATACCAAACTCATCACAGACACGTTGCATATCTAGTCCAATCAGGTCTTTTCCATTGTCTACAGCGTACTTTGAGGGGATTCCATATATCTCCCATTCGCCATCAACAGCTTGTTGTTTTAGAAACTCATCTTTAGGTAAAAAGGCATTATATAAACACTGACTTACACTGAAGTATCCAGGTGCTTGAAGTGAGATGTAAAATCCCGCAACCATTCTTGAATATATATCAAGTGCCAAGGTCAAATAAGGTCTTCCGATAGGTTTTCTAAAAGTGGAATCTACAATTATGATATCAAGAGGAGTATGATCTATTTGATAAACTTCAAGAGGAAAGTTTCCTTCCGGATACACACCCTCAAAATTGCCAAACTCTCCATTGGCTTTTTTGGAACTAAATCGTTTTTTCATGGCGAACTTAGGGTCTATTGCTTTTATTCTGTTTCTAACAGTTTGGTCATTAGGTGGAGTGATATTTAACTTTTTACACTCCGATTCAATAGTTCTGTATATTTTTGACAAGCCTGTTCTTTGCTTGGTTAAATAAAGTTCTTCTATGACATCTTCAACTACTTTGTTTGCAACAGGGTCTATACGACTTCCTTTTTTCCCTCGTTTATGTTTGTTTGAGATAAGTGAGCTCACCTTTTCAGATTCTTCATATGTTTTAATCCAGCGGTATATCGTCATAGATGTAACATCGTATTTTTCAGCTACCTCTTCAACTTCAGGGATGGTCCTTTTTCTAAATACCAGGTCTTTGATGGCTTCGTATTTTCTTCTTGCTTCAGTCCACTGTTTATCGGTATATGTATCTAACTGGACCTTCTCTTCTTTTGGTTTAGAAGAGAGGTCTTTGATAGCTACATCTATCATCTCATCTTCATTATCAAGTGAGCGTATCGTTAATGTGCTGAAGTCTATAGCTTTTACTATTTTATACTCTTTGTTTTTGTAAAAAACTTTTGAGCCGATAGAAAGACTTAATTTACTCATTGTACTCTCCTTGATAAATCACAGATGACATAGTTATTTTTTCATCCATGTTGATTAAAGAGCTGTTTTTAAATACTTCATGCCAGAGGTAGGGGATAACCTTTAATTGTTCGTTTTGAACTGTGGTGATAGATTCTAGAAGTGCTTTAATTGAGATAGGAGCATTTTGATTTTTTATTACATCAGATATTTTAGTTGCAAGGTCATCGTTTTTTTGAAGAAAAGCGTACTTATATAAAAATGTACAGTTTTTCATATATGTATCATTAAGCATCAGGTCTGTTAAAACTTCAAATGACATTTGTTTCTGTGCTGGAACTTCATCTTTTAAAATAGATAGTTTATGTTGAAGCTCTTCATCTGAATCTATTTCATCTTGATATTTAACTTCATACAACTTTTGAGAAGCATTTCTATATGTCACCAATATATCTGGTGTATATCTAGTTTTTGACCCATTTAGCTCATAATACATTGTAAATGGCTGCTCTTCATAAGAGATGACTTCATCGTCAAACTCTAAATAATAGAAGCACTCTCTTTCAAGAATAGAATCAAAAGCCAACTGCTTATTGTTTTTACAGCTTTTAAAATAACCAACACAAGAGATATAGCTCTTTTTTAATTTTCTGACTGACATGAAATAATTATACCAAAATATAAAATAATTTTAAATGTAAATTTAATAACATTAATTAGTATAAAAATAAGTTTTTTATCTTTAGTTTTTGATTTTTATAACATTTTATTTAATAAATTATGAATATAGTCTTTTTTTATTTCTAAAAGATATAATACTAATAATTTGATATTGATTTGTCTTATGATAAACTATTTAGCAGGGTGAATAAATGCATTCATATGAAAATAAAATTGTTTGTTTCTTAGATATATTAGGCTTTAAAAACATTGTTAATGAAACTCAATATGACGATACTAAATTACAGCAAGTGCAAGATGCTTTAAAGTTTTTAGAGAACTATAAATATGAAACAGATAGTCATAATACTAACATAAATAATAAAGACAAGGTTATTACACAATTTTCAGATTCGTTAATAATTTCATTTTCAATTGATCTAGAAGGAGAGTTCGTAAGTAGTGTATGGGAGATACTCTATATTATTGTAAGTCTTATAAAACATGGTTTTCTAGTAAGAGGTGGAATTACTTACGGTAAGATAGTGCATACAGGTAATTTAGTATTTGGTCCTGCTTTTATTGAAGCATATGAACTAGAATTAAGTGCTTCGACTCCACGAGTCGTTTTGTCTTTTAATCTGTTAAATCAAATTTCAAGTAAAGAAATTAGCAATCCTCAAAAATATCTTTTAGCCCAAGATTGTGATGGATATTTTTATATTGATTATTTTAAAACTATGAATGCACATGATAACAACTATGAATATTTCATATATTTTAATACTTTACATAGTATAATTATCCATGGCTTGTCGTATGATAAGGCTAATATAAGAGTAAAATATGAGTGGATGAGGATAAAATATAATGAAGTAGTTTATCTAATCAAAAATAATGATCTATCACATTTGGAATATGAAACTAGAATGCATATAGCTCAACTATCTCAAATATAGTTCATTATTGCTTTAAAATATAAATTTAATATGTGGGAGTTATTTTGGAAAAGTCACCAATAAATGTTTTATTTGGAAATATAATAAATAGGTTTGAAACTATACAATCAACTACACTTGAAGAACATTATAAAGCTATAAAGTCAGGCTACATCTCTCCACAGATAGGTTATGATAACTCTCCTAAGAAGCTTAAAACCCCTTGTTCTAACACTAAATCAAGACAAATTTATTTACAAGAGACATATTTATCTTTTTTATGGTCGAATATATATTCTATATTTGTTATACATGAAAATGGAATTCAAAAAAGAATGCTTGAAGGCACATGGGACGGTGTTATTCAATATGATACTCCTTTATTAAAAAGAGCAGAAGAATTGTTATTGTGGTCTATATCTTCAATAGATCAGTATAGTGAGTGGGATATAACATTACCAAATCCTAAAATACATGAAAATGATGAAGAAAAAAAGTATGCTGAAAGAGTTAATGGAATTTTTCAAGATGCTGTTTCATTTTTAATGTTTCATGAATATGCACACTTGACATTAGGACATGATAAATTTTTTAAAGAAAAAACGAATGAATTAAATGATAATGTAGTTAGTTTATTTATAGAACTTGAAAAAGAAGCTGATGACCTCGCATTAGATAAAGTTGGTAAAGATAATATATCTAGTATGATAGCAGTGGTTTTTGTAATTACTTCATCTCTATTAATTGAACCAATAAAAAATCAAACATTACAAACTAAACATCCAACGACAGACAATAGATTATTTAATATATTGCAAAACTAGATATATTTAGAGCAAAACTTAAAAGTAATCAGTAACATTAGTTCTTATAAATGACATAAAGTGTCATTTACAAGAACAAAAGTTACTGGACAACAATAATTGTTATAGGATTAGCAGAAAAGTTCATATTTTTTATATGCTAACCTTTTGAATATATCGTTTTAGAAAAGGGTCTATAATCTCATACTCTTTTTTCTTTTCAAGAAAACCGGCTTTTACTAATGATTTGACAACATAGTTCGCGTTTTGTCTTGCAACACCTAGTTCACTAAGCTCTTTACTAAAACTTCTGTTGTTTGCAATAGCAGACAAGGCGATCATATCATATTTTTTACCTTTAAGCTTATTTAATTCCAAAGAAAAGTAGCTCTCTTCCTTTTGAAACACTCTTAAAGTAGCTTTGCGTACGGAATAACAATAAATATTCATATTATTACTTATCTTTGCATCAACAAGAGCCTGTTGTGCTATCCTTACCATATAATAAGGAATGCCTTTTGATATTTTCTCTACCTCTAGGGCAAAATCTTCCGGTATAGAAATCTCGTTACCATAAAAGACACTTTTAAAAAGTTGTTTAAAATCACTTCCTTTCATAGGTGGAACATCGACCGATACGGCAAATTTAAAAAATGAAGAGTTTTTATCTTTAAAAATCTTTGTCATTAGCGCGTACTGAGAGCCTGCGAATAAAAAAACTACTTCATCTTGCTTTTGAAAAGTGCTTCGTATGAGGTCAAGAAGTTCATTTTTAGATTGTAGTTTATCGATTTCTCCAAACTCATCAATAGTGAATAGAAATTTCACACCAAGCTTTTGCGCAAAGATGTTAGGAAGATCGAGGGCATGAGAAAGAAGTTTATACCCATCACCCTCTTTAATAAGTTTTTCAGTAAACTCCAGTGAAATATCAGACATAGTTAGCTTCATTGAGGCAAGATAGTTGATAATGGTGCTTAACACCTCAAGACTGCCCGAACGCAGTTTCTCGATAATCCCATACATCCCTGCTGCTGCATATGTTTTTGCAATTATCTGCTCTGCTAGTATCAACTTGTTTTGAATCTGCATAAGATCTATAGAAACATGCTTATAATTGCCTTTGTTATCGTCTATCACTTTTTGAATTATTGAAGATTTTCCATATCGTCTGGGAGCAATCAAAACAACAGACTGGTCCATAGCTAAATAACTCTCTATTTCAGAAACAATCTTCTCTCTTCCAATAAAAGCGTCACCAGATACGACTTTCCCTGTTTGAAATCTTTTCATATTCTACTCCTTACCCATATTTCTTATATGTAATAACATATTTAATTACAATTATATCTAATTACAAAAAAGTAATCAA
>Ga0316207_10003749_pt1 | contig 13793 bp, 9 predicted proteins | sample 6weekpyrite_MG_FD_204943 | JGI IMG/M metagenome (GOLD analysis project Ga0316207, IMG submission 204943) | Microbial mat bacterial communities from mineral coupon in-situ incubated in ocean water Damariscotta River, Maine, United States -... | ecosystem: Environmental > Aquatic > Marine >... | reverse complement strand
AACATTTACCGCATGACCAAACATAATCGGGTCTGAGACTTTCATCATTGTGGCTTTAAGGTGCAGCGACAGCAGTACACCCTGTGCTTTTGCTTCCTGTGCCTGCGTTTCAAAAAACTCGCACAATTTTTTGCGATTCATTACTGCTGCATCAATAACTTCTGCAAGCTGCACCGGCACTTTATCCTTGAGCACACGTGTTTCACCATTATCTTCACTTAATTCTATTTTTAAATCGCCGGCCTCAGTAATCACCGCAGATCGCTCACTGGAATAAAAATCACCATCACTCATAGAGGCTACATGTGATTTCGAATCAGCGCTCCATGCACCCATAGAGTGCGGGTTATTTTTAGCATACTCTTTTACCGGCCCCGCCACCCTGCGATCAGAGTTACCTTCCCGCAATACGGGGTTAACCGCACTGCCAAGTACCTTTGCATAACGCGCCTTTATCGCCGCCTGTGCATCGTCCTGCGGATCTTCAGGGTAATCTGGAATGTCATAGCCCTGGGACTGTAGTTCTTTTATTGCGGCTTTCAGCTGTGGAATAGATGCGCTGATATTGGGTAGCTTTATAATATTGGCTTCGGGTGTTTTCGCCAGCTCACCAAGCTCTGAGAGTGCATCATCCTGTTGCTTTTCTGTGTTTAAATTATCCGGAAAATTCGCAATGATTCTGCCCGCCAGAGAGATATCACGTGTTTCCACATCAATACCCGCAACTTGAGTGAATGCCTGCACGACAGGCAGTAATGAATAGGTTGCTAAAGCTGGCGCTTCATCTGTTTCAGTGTAGATAATTTTTGAGCTTGGCATTAATTTTATCTCTAGTGGGTTTATATCTGCTAATGGCAGCGTTCTTATCGTTAAGAATTTTCATGGCTATTATATTTCAGATTCACTCTGGATACACTCACCACAGCCGAACAATTCGCAGAAATAAAGTAAACTCATCCTGGCTAAAATCACCCACAGACTAACTGGATTGCTGTAAATACTGCTTCCAGCCTCCTAACTGGGTAATTTCACTACTTGATTCTGTAATATAGGCTTCGCAGATAAAGCCCGTCAGCCATTTACCTGCCGCGGTCTCGACTTTACCTAAGCCCAATGGAGCGGCTATACCTGCCACAAAACTACCCAGCTCTGTTTTTGGTACATCCCACACTTCGATATCTACAGCTTGACCACTTTTTTCATCCCGTACTAGACCGGGACGCTGTAATTCACCGTCAATAACATACAGCCTGTAATTTTCAGATGTGGTGGTTTTTTCCATAAGTACCGCACCACGTTCGCGCAACTGCCAGTTTAAGGCCAGCCCATCCAGATGAGCCCCGCATACCACCAATGGCACAGAGTTTTCATAGTTCACACTACCTGCTTCGGTATTCGCCAGTTCATATTCAAGTGCACCCGGCCTGATTTTATTATGCTGCTGAAAGCTATTTGCATAGGATAATAAACGCCTGTCATTCATACTTGTGCTAACCAGGCTCACTCCCCATGGAAGCCCGCTATCTAGAAATCCAGCGGGTACCGCAACCGCTGCACAGTCGAGCAGATTCATGAAGTTTGTGTAATAGCCAAGATTGCTATTCATTTTAACTGGATCGGCATTCACTTCATCAATGGTATAAATAGTCCCGGCAGTAGGTGTCATTAAAAAATCAAACCCAGCCAGTACCTTCTTTGACTGTGCGCGGTATATCTGCATTTCATACTCTGCTTTAAAAGCATCTGTTGCCATTTTGCCTTCTGCGCCACCGATGATAGTTTTAATGACCGGTAACAGTTTTTCAGGCTGTTCTGTGATAATTTTTTCTATCGCCACATAACGCTCAGCCACCCACGGACCTTCATATAAAAGTCTCGCCGCCTGCATAAACAGTGTAAAGTCCAGCTCATGTACTTCACCGCCCAATGACTGCATAACATTTACCGATTTTTTAAATATTTCCTGGGCCGATTCATTTCCAAAAAATTCCAGCTGATCCTGTTTCGGTACCGCAAACTTAAACGGCTCTCCTGCCCTTCCATACTGCCTGTTATTATTATCAAAAATATTTTTTCGAGCATACTGATCTTTCTCATCATAAACAGCAGCCTGCTCAAAAACCGTATTCGCATCATCGGTTGTCATGGCAAATATGCTTACGCAATCCAGGCTACGACAGGCCGGTACAACACCACTCATACTCAATAAACCCTTAGTTGGCTTTAAGCCAACCAGATTATTAAATGAGGCTGGCACCCTGCCTGAACCCGCTGTATCAGTACCCAGTGAGAAACTAGCCAGGCCCAGCGAAACAGCGACCGATGAGCCGGAACTTGACCCCCCTGAAATATAGCCTTTATGAAATGAATTTTTACAAACACCCCAGGGTTCAGGTGAACGCGTTCCGACCAGTCCCGTGGCAAACTGGTCCATATTTGTTTTTCCCATTGGAATTGCGCCTGCCGCTATTAAGCGTTCTACCACAAAAGCAGATTTATCAGGTGTGTACTCAAATTCTTTACAGGCCGCAGTTGTTGGAATACCTGCCAGGTCAATATTATCTTTAATTGCAAAAGGCACACCATACAATGGCAGCTCTTCTACATCCCTGTTTTTTAAATTTTCCAGATAAGGCGCCAACTCCTGCATACTTAATGTACGAATCCATATATTGTGCTCGTCGTACTGTTCATTCCTTAACAATATCGCCTCAACCAGATCCTCCGGTGTTAGCGTTTTATTTGTGTAGCAATCGTGTAAATGTTTAATGGTTAAATTCATTACGGCTTCTCTTCTAAAATTAGTAATGCCTGTCCTGTATTAACCTGGCTACCTTCATTCCGGGTCACTGCGTATACCGTTCCTGCATGCGGCGCTACAATCTCAATTTCCATCTTCATCGACTCCAGTATCACGATTGGCTGGTTTTCCTGTATTGCATCGCCCTGTTTAACCAGCACTTTCCATACGCTTCCTGCTACAGGACTATCTATAGCTCGACAATTTTCTGGCAGACTATCTTCTTTGCCAGCGCTGCTCATTAAATCCTGCCCAGATTCAAAATTAATCTGGCCGCTAGCAATCCAGCGATCCAGCTCCCTGGAAAAAGCGCTATCCCGGATAGCTGTAAATGCAGAAATATCTGATTTATTTTCATCCAGAAATTTATGGTAATCTTTTAAATTAAACCGTGTCTGCTCAATTTCTATGCTATAGCGTCCTTTTGGAAAATCTTTTCTTATTTGTATTAATTCTTCTGCACTAACTTCATAAAACTTAATTTGATCAAAAAAACGTAACAGCCAGGGCTCACTAAATTCTTTTGTTCGGTTATAGCGGTTCCACATTTGCAAAGTACGCCCCACAAACTGATAACCACCAGGCCCTTCCATTCCATAAACACATAAATAAGACCCACCAATACCGACAGAGTTTTCAGCCGTCCAGGTTCGCGCTGGGTTATATTTTGTGGTTACTAAACGATGACGCGGGTCTACAGGCGTTGCAACCGGTGCGCCCAAATACACATCACCCAAGCCCATAACTAGATAGCTTGCATCAAACACAATATCTTTTACCTGCTGAATATCTCGCAAGCCATTTATTCTACGTATAAACTCTATATTACTTGGACACCAGGGTGCATCATGCCTGACGGACTGCATATATTTATCAATCGCAATTCGACAGGCCTCATCATCCCAACTCAATGGAATATGCACAACACGTGCTGGCACTTCAAGGTCTTCTATATTTTTTAAAGAAGAAATTGCCTGGTCGACTTTTTCAAGTAATGAGCTTAAAGAAATTTCCTGACTTTCATAATGTATCTGTAAAGAACGAATACCCGGCGTTAGCTCAAGCACACCAGCAGGGCGATTTTCCTGCAACCAGAGCATGAGTGCATGCACCCGAAAACGCAATTCAATATCGAGTTTCAAAGGCCCTAACTCAACCAGTAAATATTTATCACCACTCGGACGATAAACGACCTGAACACCAAACTCTGATTTATCGACTGTTTTTAAGACAGGCGTTGTTATTTTATAATTTGCATCCGAGTCACTATCTTTTTTCTGTAAACTCGGTTTTAGTTGTTTTATTGACTCTATCTGCGCCCGCTCAATCTGCACCGCGGTATCAATACTAACCGCGACAAATTTAACTTTATCTCCGGCTTTTAATTGTCCCAGCTTCCAGAGGTCCGCCGCTATTACCGTGGCAGGGCAGACAAATCCACCGAGCGATGGTCCATCTGGACCCAGGATTACTGGCATATCACCGGTAAAATCAACCGTGCCTATAGCATACGCATTGTCATGTATATTAGATGGATGCATTCCCGCCTCACCACCATCACTTCTAGCCCATTCTGGCTTGGGTCCGACCAGGCGAATTCCAGTACGACTTGAGTTATAGTGGATTTCCCACTGCGCTTCAAAAAACACCTTAATATCGTTCTCGGTGAAAAAATCAGGCGCACCATGAGGTCCATAAATAACTCGTAGTTCCCAGTTATTACTTATCTCAGGTACAAGCTGTTGATCTAGTTTTTTATTTTCAAGTGATGCTTCTGAGTTAGAGAAATGCAGCACATCACCCACACACAATGCCCTGCCCGCATGTCCACCGAATTGACCCAGTGTAAAAGTCGATTTTGAACCAAGGTACTCTGGACAATTAATTCCATTTTTTATACACAGGTAAGCACGCGCACCTGCCGATTGTGTTTTACCAAGCTTTAAGACCTGTCCTGCTTTTATATCGATGACCTGCCAGAAAGGAACAGCCACATTATCAAGATGTGCCTCCATAACAGCACCACCAAGCACTATTTGAGTGGCATTATTAAACCGTAGCACCGGCCCATTTAAAGTTACTTCAAGACCCGCTTCATTTGCGTTATTTTCTAACAACTGATTCGCAAGACTAAATGAATATGCATCAAACGGACCGGATGGTGGTACACCAACATTCCAGTATCCCGCTCTTGCTGGGTAATCCTGTATGCTTGTCATAGTCCCTGCACTAATCACATCAATGGTATTGTATGAGGCAGTGAAGCTATTCAAATAGCGAGTATATATTTCACCTTTAGCAAATTCTTCTGTATTGAGTATTTGCCGCACATATATGAGATTTGTTTCAATTCCGTATATTTCAGTTTTTTCAAGTACATTATTTAATTCACTGATTGCTTTTTCACGACATGTTTCAGTTACGATAATTTTTGCCAGCATGGGGTCGAAAAAAGGAGAAACTTCTATACCCGTTTCCAGCCAGTGATCGACTCGAAGGTTATCCTGCCTGGGAAACTTTACATGGCTCAGCAGGCCTGCGGAGGGCTGAAAATCTTTATTCGGGTCTTCTGCATAAACGCGAGTCTGAATAGAATGACCCGTTATTTTTAGATTAGATTTTATTTTTTCAACAGGCTCCAGCTCACCCGCCGCAAGTTGTATCATCCACTTAACAAGGTCTACATTATATACCTGCTCTGTTACTCCATGCTCTACCTGTAATCGCGTATTAACTTCAAGAAAATAAAACTGATCTGTTTTCTGGTCATAAACAAACTCCACTGTACCCACATTCCTGTAGTTAACAGCTTTTACAAGCTTTACTGCAGTTTCATGTAATTCTGCTCTTACACTGTCTGAAATATTTGCTGCTGGCGTTTCTTCAATAACCTTCTGATTACGTCTTTGTGTAGAGCAGTCACGTTCTCCAATTGCAATGGCACCACCGTTACCATCACCAAAAATCTGTACTTCAATATGCCGTGCATATTCAATAAATTTTTCCAGAAAAACGCCGCTGTTAGAAAAATTATTTTCACTCAGTCGGCGTACAGAGTCATAGGCTTTATCTAGCTCCTCGGCATTCCAGCAAAGCTGCATACCGATGCCACCACCACCCGCAGTACTCTTTAGCATGACCGGATAGCCAATATCTTCGGCCTCTACTAAAGCCTCGTCCAGCGTTTCAACCAAATCGGTGCCTGGCAATAGCGGCACATTATTCTCACTGGCTAACTGACGGGCTGTGTGCTTAAGACCAAATGACTCCATTTGCTTTGTTGTTGGCCCAATAAACGCGATTCCATTTTCTTCACATCGTTTTACAAATTGTGGATTCTCACTTAGAAACCCGTAACCTGGGTGTACTGCCTGTGCACCGCTACGTTCTATGATGTCAAATATTTTATCCTGGTTTAAATAGGTATCAGTGGCGCTGCCTTCGCCAAGCGAGTATGCCTGATCAGCAGTTTGTACATGCAGTGAATCTGCATCAGCCTCGTTAAAAACTGAAACAGACTGACAACCCATTTCTTTTAATGTGCGGATGATTCGCGTTGCAATCGCACCACGATTCGCTATTAGCACTTTAGTAAACATATGCAATTCAGTATTCACTAGCAGGTCGTCCTGCCGTTATACAATGTACGTCCGGGCCGTCCCGGCGACATATAGGGCTAATCCCAGATAATCATCTCAACGGGCGTTGGGTTATACGCATTACAGGGATTATTAAGTTGCGGACAATTAGATAATAGAACAATCGTATCCATATGCGCGTTTAGTTCTACATATTTACCTGAAGCTGAAATACCGTCCTCGAATGTCAATCCACCTTCTTCTGTTACAGGCACATTCATAAAAAAGTTAATATTATGTGTTATATCCCTTTTGGACATTCCATACTGTTCATTTTCTGCGATTGCAAGCATCCAGCTATCTCTACATGCATGCATGCATTTTTTATCCAGCGCATAACGCACCGTATTACTTTCTGTCGCACATGCACCCCCTAAGGTGTCATGACGTCCACAGGTGTCCGCTGTAATTTCAAGCATTGTGTTATTTTCATTAGACACCAGTTTACTACCCGTGCTTAGATAAACATTACCCTGCTCGCGTATTGTATCCATTGCACTATATCGTTCCGCCGGATCATTCGCATTATAAAACAGGGTATCTGCCGCCTGATTTCCTTCAAGGTCAAGGATACGTAGTGTCTGCCCCTGTTTTAATACTTTAATAAAATATTCACCTGCGGGTACAATTTCCCGATATACCGCCTGCTCAATTTTCAGTTCGCTTTCTTTAATCATTGCAGCAACTCCCTAGATGATATATTTCATTATTTCTAAAGCCTCGGGTATTTTCATCACGGTAGTTTTTACAATAATCATCTTCATACACTGACCCGGCCTGTTTAATCTGGTATTTTACGGGCTTTCTCGGGTATTCTTTTGCTGTATCCATGGGGTGTGGACAGGTATGCAGCAACACAAGCGTATCCATTTCAAAACGCAGCTCTATTGAATCACCCGGCTTACTATTATCTTCCTTATACTTCATATTCCCTTTTTCATCTACACCAACTGCACTAAACAGATTCAGGTTTGCCGCCATATCTTTTTTACCCAGGCCATATTTAGCCAGTTCAACCAGGAAACTGTTATAACCATTTTGCGTCCATTCATTGCGTGCCTCCTGGTAACTCTTTTGACCCCATTTTTTTTCAACCAGTTTTTTTGTGAGGTTGCCGCTAACGGTATCGTGCCAACCCACCGAGTCTTCTACAATTGAGCAAAAAATGCGCCCCATATCTGAATAAAGACAATTACCCTTTGTTAATTTAAAGGTATGTTGTGCTTTTAGTGTATCGGGCGCATTGTACCTTTCCAGTAAATTTTCTGGGTTGTAGAACAACATTCCTACATTTGCCCCGCCTTCTACATCTATTAACTTTAATGACGTGCCTTTTCTCATTCGTAAAGACCAGTGGCATGCCGGGGATATTATATCTTCATATAATATCTCACCCGCAGTAGGAGCCGAGTCAGCTGACGCCTTTGTCATACAATTTCTCCTGTATTTAAATCTGCTTACGTTTTACTAAAACAAAATTTAGTCTTCAATTTTTTCTTCATCGTCCGGAAGCGGAAATGGATGCACCTGAGGTAGCAAGGCAGTTGACATTTGTAATTTACCTGAGATCACCCCTCTACAGGCCTGCAGTTTATCCGCTATCAGTTTCAGTTTTTGTGACGGTCCCTGTACTAATATCACCTCTAAAGTCTTACCCTGCATTAAATGAACATGCAATGAGCTTATTACTTCATCTACATGCATGTGCTGTAAATCTGTTAACTGTTTTTGCAGCCCGTGTGTTGTATGATCATAGACAAGATTTATTGTACCGGCCATTATTTCATTACCGTATTCTCGTCGATGCTCTGTAATTTGCTGATGGATCATATTAACTAGAGCCTGTGAACGACTTTCAAAACCTCGCTCTTCAACCATTTGATCCATTTCCTGTAAAATACTTTCTGGCAGTGAAACACTTATTCTACTTACACATTGTTTATTTGTATTATTCATAACTGCGCTACTATCCTAATGCCTTGACTGATATCAGAAAAACATCACCACTTCACTTTTATATTTATTTTCGATCAGGTTTAGAAAACACTATCAACCTCGTTTTCAACACTGACCATCCTCACCATATTTAAACTCTCTTCATCAATTTCACTTTCTTCTTCAGGTGGATGAATTAACTCCTCCAGACGCTTTTTGGTCGCCAGAAACTCCGGGCTTAAAAGCTGATCGGGTGACCTTGGGTGTGGCACCGGCACTTCAATAAGCTCCTGCACCTCTCCTGGATGAGCCTTTAATACCAGAACGCGATCCGCCAGGTATACAGCTTCATCCAGATCATGCGTAATGAATAAGATCGTCACGTCTATATTTTTCCAGATCTCATGCAGGTAGCTTTGCATTCTACTACGCGTCTGCGCATCTAACGCACCAAACGGCTCGTCCATCAACAGTATTCTTGGCTGGTTAGCTAATGCGCGCGCAATAGCCACTCGCTGCTTCATTCCACCTGAAAGCTGGTGCGGATATGCATTTGCAAACTTACTTAAGCCCACCAGATCTATCCATTGCAATGCCTGCTCATCTGACACCGACTTTGCATTCCCGGCCATTTCAAGACCAAACATTACATTTTTCTTTACGCTTAACCAGGGAAATAGAGTATAGCCCTGAAACACCATGCCACGGTCCGGCCCAGGACCATTCACTTTTTTACCATCCAGTAACACTTCACCTGATGTTGGTGTTTCGAGCCCGGCAAGAATACGTATTAGTGTAGACTTACCACAGCCTGATGGTCCTATCACACAAACGAATTCCCTTTTATAGGTTTCAAAATTAATATTATTTAGCGCCGTTACCTTTCCATGCGAAGAATCAAATTCCTTTTGCAAATTCTTTACCTGAAGCGTAACCGGCCTTTTTTTCATGCGCCGAAATCGATCTTTAACTTCATCACTTTGTTCCAGGTAACTCGGCAATTTAAGATCACTCATACCTCATTCTCTCCGTTAACACCTATGCTTTCACAGACGTTCTTTCCCAGGCAAACAATCTTTTCCCTAATGCTGCCAGCAATAAGTCTGTACTTAAACCAATAATGCCGATAATGATAATAGCCGCGAAAACATTATCAAAATTTTTATAACGTGCCTGCTGTGTAATAAACCAGGTAATACCTGAACTCGTTCCAATGAGTTCTGCAACAATTAAATATGTCCAGGCCCAGCCTAGCAATATTCTCAGATCTTTATACAGATGCGTTATTATGCCTGGTATCACCACTCGAAATAATAATGACAAACGTTTGGCACCCAATGTCATAGCCGCTTCCAGCAAAGATGGATCTAATTTTCTTGTGGTGTTTGACACAACCAGTACCTGCTGAAAAAAGGTACCGATAAATATTATTGCAATTTTTGGTGCGTCATGAATTCCCAGCACCGCAACTGCCAGTGCACCAAAAGCAGGCGCCGGCAGGTACCTGAAAAACTCTATAAAAGGCTCAAATAATTTTGAGAAGACATCATAGGTACCCGCCAGGATACCAAGTGGAACACCAAAAATTGATGAAATAATAAAGCCCCAGAAAATAACCTGGACACTATCCCACAGACTTTCGTGCAACCATTTCTCACTACGCCTTTTTGGTTCTGTTGTAAATGCGGTATACAGCGCTATGGCAACTTCATGTGGTGCAGGCAAATACACAGGATTCGCCGGCACTCCTTGCGGAATTTTTTCTGACTCGCCATTCAATGCTTCAACTTCCCTGTCAAAGACTTCACGGTCAATAAGCATTCCTTCACTAAAATAACTGACATCACCCGGCTGGGTAATCTCAACTTTAGGGTGCCATATAAACGGCACATAACTAACCAGGCTCCACACTATAACAGGCAATAGAAAGCTTATTATTGAAATAAAAATCCTCTGCCTGGTATCCAGTTTCTTTCTGACTGAAAATAGCCCTGAAAACATTTTAATCGCCTGAACCTGTTAGTTTTTTATTTTATTACTTTTAGCTTTACAAGCCCCTGGTTATTTCTGAATCAATATATAAATCTATATTGACAGGCTTGTCATAGACTTTATTCGCCACATTGAATTCATCAGCAATTTTTGTAGAACCATATATAGAGGTGAAGCCTTTACCTTTTTTATATAACTTTTTGGCTTCGCTTAAGCTTAATATTTTTGTACCTTTTACAAAGGCCTTGTATTTTTCTGGTTCCAGTCCAACTCGCGAAGACATTATCTTTATCGCATCCTCAAATGTATCCGGGTTTTTTATGTAATCAACAATTCGATACCAGACTTTAGCAACTTTTTTCCAGTCTGATTTATTCGCACTGTAGCTTTGCGGTGATACAGCTAACATGTCATAAATAAGTCCGGGTTCATCAGCACTCGTAAACACTGCTTTCGAGCCTGGCACCTGTTGTAAAGCAATGCCCGAGCTTGGTTGCCAAGCAACAACGGCATCCACATCACCTGATGCCAGAACCTGGGGAGTTTCATTTGTAGGCACATTTATTAGCTCAACATCGGCTTCTGTTAAGCCGTTTTTTTCCAGTGCTTTTAATAGCAGCAGGTGCCCAACAAAACCTACCTCTACACCAATTTTTTTACCCTTTAACTGTTTTACTGAACTAATGCCCGGCTTTGCAATAAGCATATCGTTACCAAAGCTGTAGTCATTCATGATGATCATGACACTCTTTGCACCTGTTGAACCTGTTACCAGCGCATCGCCATTGGTCATACTGACAGCATCAAGTTTTCCTGCGGCAAAAGCATCCATTGATGCGACATAATCAAACCATTCAAATTTTACATCGACGCCTGCCTCTTTAAACCACCCCTTTTCAATACCGACTTCCCAGGCCACCCAGCCTGGCCAGTCGCTATAACCAATTTTTAATGGTTCGGCGCTCGCGCTGTTAAAGAAGCTGATCACTAGCATGGCTGCAAGTGCCCTGAAGAGAGTTTTAACTGCTTTGCTCATTGGTTTCTCCGAGTATTACTGATATGGAAATTAGTATTACTCATACTTTGCAATCAGTATGCCATAAACCATGAAATTGTTAAGCACTTGTTCTTCTGGGTATTTTTCCCTGTTTCCTGTACACAACAGCCGGTTAAAACTGCACCAGCTGTGTGCATTTACAGTTTCAACTGCATCATTTCAGGACATTGATGGTGCTGGAAGGTTACTGGCTAGATACTGGCCAACGACTGTTGTTCAGCTTTACGAGCTTTTATATCATTTCACACTTAACCAATGAGATGACTTTTGATAATCCAGTTTGACTTGTTCTTTTTCGCAAAGATATGTCTTAAACTCTCTATCATTCAGCTTTTTTAACTAATGATGCATCGGTTACAGGGTCATCAATTAATATTTCTTCACTTCTAGATGTCTCTAAAATTGCTGCACTAATGACCATTAACCCCCCTATAAATTCATACAGCCTTAACTCAGTACTTGTTAATACAGCCACGGAAACCACCGCAACCACCAGCTCCATAACTATAATAATTGAAGAACGACCCGCTTCAAGCTGAGTCACTCCCCATTGCGTACCAAGTGTAATCAGGGTCAGCCAGATTGCTCCATAAGCTGCGGCCAGAAAAGCCACACCATTCCCTGGCAGCGCCTTTTCTACTGGCATAGCAAGCATTGAAACCCCAATAATCAGTGTGCACCCAATAAACGTGCTTGAAACTTTACTCACTAAAGGAATGTCCTGGGTAAACCTGAAAAGAATATTCGTTGCAGCCAGCCCCATGCCTGAACTTATCGCAACCAGGTCAACCCAGCTCAAGCCCTGCCAGGATGTGTTCCATACATCAAGTATGACAAATGCACCACTCAGGCAAACAAACACCGCTAACAGACGCATTCCATCAATTTTCTCTTTCAGGAAAAATTTTCCACCCAGCACGCTCCACACAGGTAGCAGATAAAAAAGTATCATCACCCTTATCACATCACCATGGAAAATCGCCGTCTGGAACGCTGCGTTAGCAATGCCTCCGGCAATCCCTATCATTAGCATTAAATAGATACGCCCTTTCCAGGCTGGATATTGCCTGAACAACCAGGGAAGCAACAATAATGTTCCGGATAGAAAAGCAATAAAGATGAGCTGCATGCTATCCAGTCCCATTTCATTCATCGCTTTTATGGGTAACCAGGTCAAGCCCCAACCAACTGAGCTGATCAGCAAAACGGTAATAGCAACACGAGTATTCATTAAGAATTTACCAACGGGTCGTCCCGTAAATAAAAAGCAGGCATTATGGGTCGTCCCATAATGTGGTTTAAGTAGCCATGCAGAAGCAGGCTATTTGATATCTAGTCAAATGAAGAAGGCAAAATATAGACCAGATTATTAAATAGCTCTTTTAAAACTATCAATACTAATTAAATCAATACCTTAGTATTTTAATGAAAATATTAAGCATGAGCTTTTTTAGATATTAACGCCTACACAATCGGTACTTTGCAATTAACCGCACCTCAATTGCACACAGTAGTCATCTTAAGTTTAATTGTTGTGAAATGAAATTCTGCTATACTTCCGGGCTTTCTGCACTATGGTCCCTGAGTTTTTTACTCAGGGGTAAAGCACAGGGATGTGCGCAGCAATCCTCTTTAGAGGATGCTTTGAAAGTGATTATGCGCCTTTAGCTCAGCTGGATAGAGCGTTGCCCTCCGGAGGCAAAGGTCAGAGGTTCGAATCCTCTAAGGCGCGCCATTCCCTTCGGTCATTCTGCACCAAGAGGATTGTCCGGCCCTAATGGGCGTTCAAGCTAAAATTACTGCGTAATTTCTTTACGCTTTCACCCTCTAAGCCACGCCATTCCCTTCGGTCATTCTACACCAGGAGGATTGTCCGGCCCTAATGGGCGTTCAAGCTAAAATTACTGCGTAATTTCTTTACGCTTTCACCCTCTAAGCCCCGCCATTCCCTTCGGTCATTCTGCATCAGGAGGATTGCCCGGCCCTTCCAACAAGCAAGGCGTTACACCTAAGATTAAAATTACGCAAAGATTTCTTGAATCTCACCCCATACCAGAATATAAAGAGCCATACATTTAGAAACTTATCTTATTAAGCACTTTAACTCCCCTCTTTGACAAAGAGGGGCTGGGGGAGATTTGCTTTTGCGCTGTGTTTGTTGTGTTTTGGGGTAGATAACATTTTAAATCCCCCTCGATCCCCCTTTTTCTAAGGGGGAGGCTTAAACCCACAAATAGCATGTCTTGTAGTGGTCTAATAGAACCGGACACCAACTTAGGTGGTAAAATCACCACCATAGAAGAGGTGTTCAATGAAAAGGCAACGACGATCATTTTCAACAGAGTTTAAGCATGATGCAGCCCAATTGGTA
>Ga0316207_10003748_pt1 | contig 13794 bp, 11 predicted proteins | sample 6weekpyrite_MG_FD_204943 | JGI IMG/M metagenome (GOLD analysis project Ga0316207, IMG submission 204943) | Microbial mat bacterial communities from mineral coupon in-situ incubated in ocean water Damariscotta River, Maine, United States -... | ecosystem: Environmental > Aquatic > Marine >... | reverse complement strand
CAGCGTCAACCACTTCGTCATCCGCTGAAGAGGCCGCTTCTGCACCGGCATCCGCCGCACCTTCTTTCTGCTGTGACTGGGCATAGGCCTTCTCGGCAACCTTGCCAGCCGCTTCAGTCAGCGCCGTGGTTTTCTGCTCGATCAACGCCTTGTCGTCACCCGCCATTGCTTCACGTAGCTCGGCAATCGCTGCTTCTATGGCAGACTTTTCACTGTCTTCTACCTGGTCGCCCAGATCTTTCAGTGATTTCTCGCTCGCATGAATCAGGTTTTCAGCGGTGTTACGCACTTCAACCAGTTCTTTCAGCTTGCGATCTTCATCCGCATGCGCTTCTGCATCCTTCACCATCTTTTCGACTTCGTCGTCAGACAGACCTGAAGACGCCTTGATCACAATGGACTGTTCCTTGCCTGTTGCCTTGTCTTTCGCCGACACATTCAGAATACCGTTGGCATCGATGTCAAATGACACTTCAATCTGTGGTACACCGCGTGGCGCAGGTGGAATATCGGCCAGGTCAAAACGACCCAGTGATTTGTTACCTGACGCAATCTCACGCTCACCCTGCAACACATGCACGGTAACCGCACCCTGATTATCGTCTGCCGTTGAGAACACCTGTGATGCCTTGGTAGGAATCGTGGTATTTTTCTCAACCAGCTTGGTCATGACGCCACCCATGGTTTCGATACCCAGTGACAGAGGGGTTACGTCTAGCAGCAGGATGTCATTCACATCACCACCCAGAACACCGCCCTGAATCGCTGCACCCATGGCAACCGCTTCATCAGGATTCACATCTTTACGTGGTTCTTTACCAAAGAAGTTCTTCACCGCTTCCTGCACTTTAGGCATACGGCTCTGACCACCGACCAGAATCACATCGCTGATGTCACCTACGCTGATACCCGCATCTTTAAGAGCGACCTTACATGGCTCGATTGTACGCTCAACCAGATCTTCAACCAGTGATTCCAGCTTGGCACGAGACAGTTTAATGTTCAGGTGTTTAGGGCCTGAAGCATCAGCTGTAATGTAGGGCAGGTTCACATCCGTTGCCTGACTTGAAGACAGCTCAATCTTGGCTTTTTCCGCCGCTTCTTTCAGACGCTGCAGTGCCAGTGGATCATTGTGTAAATCCATACCGGTGTCTTTCTTGAATTCATCCGCCAGATAATCGATCAGGCGCATATCGAAGTCTTCACCACCAAGGAATGTATCACCGTTAGTAGCCAGTACTTCAAACTGGTGCTCGCCGTCAATATCGGCAATTTCAATGATGGATACGTCGAAAGTACCACCACCCAGGTCATACACAGCAATCGTGTTATCACCCTTCAGCTTCTTGTCCATACCGTAAGCCAGTGCCGCTGCAGTTGGCTCATTGATAATACGCTTCACTTCAAGACCGGCGATTTTACCCGCATCTTTCGTCGCCTGACGCTGTGAGTCATTGAAATATGCTGGAACGGTTACCACCGCTTCTGTGACTTCTTCTCCCAGATACTCTTCAGCAGTTTTCTTCATCTTCTGCAGAACACGCGCTGAAATTTCGGGTGGCGCCATTTTCTTGCCATGCGCTTCAATCCAGGCATCACCGTTATCTGCTTTAATGATGTTGTATGGCACCAGCTTGATATCACGCTGTACCACTTCTTCATCAAAACGACGACCGATCAGACGCTTAACCGCGAACAGTGTATTTGCAGGGTTTGTCACGGCCTGACGTTTTGCAGACTGACCGACCATTACCTCATCACCTTCACCAAATGCGATGATAGATGGGGTGGTACGATCACCTTCCGAGTTTTCAATTACGCGAGGCTTGTCACCATCCATAATTGCGACACAGGAGTTAGTTGTACCCAGGTCTATACCGATAATTTTTGCCATGTTTAGCTCCAATAAAACTTAAATTCTTAACTTATCCCCTAGATAGGGACGGGTTTTTATATTTCAATGCTTTTCTCAAGCATTTCTTACATTTATCTTTGATGACTTACATCGTGTTTCAGGTAGATTCTGTGGGGCTTTAGGTCTAGGCGGAAAATACCAGCTTAGCGACATTCATTCAGGAGTCGTAAGTGCGCATTTTCGACGTTTAAAGATAAAGCATCACAGCGTTAAGCTGAAATACGAGGACTATTCTGCAGCCTTGGAAACCATCACCATTGCCGGGCGAACCAGACGCTCGTTCAGCAGGTAACCTTTCTGCATTACCGCCATCACCGTATTCGGCTCCATATCTGCATTAGGTTGCATCGACATGGCCTGGTGATGTTCCGGGTTAAACTTTTCACCTTCCGGATTTAGCTCAACCACATTGAATTTCTCAAATACAGTCGACAGCATACTCAGCGTCATTTCACTGCCTTCACGTAAACTCTCAACCGTGACGTTTTCCTGCTGTGCTGCACTCACGCCCAGCTCCAGGCTATCTTTGACGGCGAGCAACTCAGTAATAAATTTTTCCAGTGCAAATTTATGTGCATTTTCGAGATCTTTCTGGGTGCGACGACGAATATTGTCCATTTCAGCCTTGGTGCGTAATAGCTGATCCCAGTTTTCAGTGGCCTTTTTCTCGGCCTGATCAAGACGTTCAATCAATTCTTCAGGAGACAGCGCCTGCGCTTCCGTTTCATCAACGGTTTCCAGAATATCTTCACTCTGCTCAGCCTGCGTATCCTGTTGATTCTTATCGAGGGTTTCCTCGTTTGACATTACTGATTCTCCAAAAAAATAACTACTGAAGCGCATATGGGGGCGCTGATTTGAGATTCAAGTAAAAAAGTGGGGGAATTTGGGTTTTAATCACGCACCAGAAGAGCGCCCATCCAGACCAAGTTAAATTGTTACAGATATAAATAGAACTGACAGTTAATACCCTATACCCGATGCTTAGATTTTTTCTATTGATGCATCAGTTCGTCAAAAGCCAGGTGTAACAAGCAATAAAAAAGGCGACTAATATAGCCGCCTTTCTAAAGTCGTTACTGGTTTTCGTGTTACGATTTCTTACGTCGAGCAACTCCAGCCAAACCAATTAAGCCTGAACCGAATAACCAGACAGCCGCTGGTACTGGGATGGTATTAATTTGCATTCCAATATTCGACCCAGTTAGAGTCTGGTTGATATAGGCCGTACTACCTGCATCAGGACTGGTTGCATACAGTATGTTTGTTAAGGTCAACTGAATAGCTGAAGTATTACTCCACATGGCGGTCGTCATGTCATAACTCAACGAGCCTTGCCATGAGTTAATACCTGGGGCACTTAAATCACTAAAACTCAATGGATTAGTATTATCGAAAGTAAATGGATTATTTGAATCCAGCACCTGAAGGTTGCCTTCAATATTTACAGAGCCATTTCCAGTGGTGCTATAAGTACCACTTTCTATTAGATCGACACCAGTAAAGCTAAAGCCGTCATGTGCCACCACATATATAGATCCAATATTAGAATCTATTACTGTACCTTCACCATTAGCTGATGAAACTTCAAAGGATGGCGTCGCATAAACGGTATCACCGACGACTTGCAAAAGACCATATTCTGCTGTGCCGGCATCTGTATCATTGTAGAAAAAATCGACTGTATTGCCTGTGCCGATTAACACTAAAGCTGCACTGGCTGAAGATATAGGAGCCATAAGGCTCAATGCTAAGGCAGCATTAACTAGTTTAATTTTATTCATTTTTAGTTCGACCAGAAAATTTTAATTTATAATTTTTTATCCATAGAAATAGTAAGCACATTTCATGCCGCTTCCTTATCTAACTGTTTTTATTACAGTTTTTATCAACACATACCGTTCTTAAAGAGAAAAGCACTCAATAACTGTATAAATCTCCAACAAAAACCTGAAACGCATATATAAAGACCATATAAATCATAATCTTTATTTATAAAATACAATAACTTACTTGTGTAATTTTTTTCGACAAGCAATGATTAAAAGCTTATTCCAGCACCAATTAAACAGCCTCTCACTATCTTATCTAAAAAATATTATATAAAAACTAACAGGGTTTTAAGCTTTCTTACGTCTTGCTAACCCCACTAAACCAATTAAGCCTGAACCAAACAACCATACAGCTGCGGGAACCGGTACCGCTGAAACAGAAGTAACCGTGAGACTATTACCGCTACCGATGTCGAAATTAACGCTTATATTCTGAAAGGGCCCGTCAATCATAGGTGACCCTGCAATGCTGTCATCAAAGTAAGGATCTCCACCTGACAGTGCATTACCAATACAGTCAAAACCCGGTGTACACAGAGTCGTAGTATTCCATGTTGTCATCGCCAATGGCGCTGGCCCTTGATCATATACACCACCATCAGATGCTGGTGTTGCACTATTTACATCAGCTATCACAATACCATCACGTTTTAAATTAGTGCCGCTGATAACATCACCAGATTGAAGACCAAAATCAATAGCATTGAACAGGCCAGTTGCATCCCATACCATTGATAGTGGTATGCCTGAATTTACATTCCAGTCAGCTAGCATATTTCCTACGATTAAGTTGGTATCATTATAACGTTGAAGTGAAATATCATATATTGACGCAGTGGCGCCTAACGTATCGAAATTAGCGATAGAAAGTGAGCCTGTAAACCCTTCACCGGTTGAATCATCATAGGTTAAGGTTGACTCTATGGCCTGACGATCCATATTGTTTCCAACTGGGTCGACCAATGTGTACTGCCCGGTAAAATGAAACTCATAGATAGACGCTGAGGCTGGGGTCGCAGTCAGTAAGCATACAAAAGGTGCAGCAGATATTAAAAGGCGAGAGCTTTTGCTCAATTGTATTTTGATCATTTGCTGGTTTCCTTTACAGTTTTTTCACTTTTATTTATCCGGGTAGCAATAAAAGCAAAAAACATACCCAGTCTATTAAGTATATGTTTCTAAAAATTTTAATAATAAATTCAAGAGAGCCGCTTTGAGTAAAGTGTAAAGGAAAACTAAATTATGACAGTAAATCCTATGAGCGACTTTACTCATACTTAAATCAGATCGCTAGTTCTCTAAATTAAAAGGCTCGTCAGTAAATAACGCAAACTCACGGAATCACGGACAGGCCAGTTGCAGGGTATAGTACGCCGGCAGCGCACTGATGGCCCATCCTGAAATTCACAGTCACTTACTAACGAGCATAAACGGGATCAAGATTCGGCTGAACAGCGAGATCTTGCGATAAACTCTGACACTCCTTAAATACAGGGTGGCGACAGGTAGAACAAATATGCGGATCAAGCTGACGATAAATAGCGCGAATAGCCTCCGCCTTACTGGCAAAGAAATAGCGCGATCCGATGGATTTCAGGAAACCGCCCTCAGCCATGAACTGCCATAGTTCAGCATTAAGCCCACAGATATACAGCCCTCCGCCTATCGACTGTAACCGCCTGGCCTCTCTGGCCAGCATCTCCCCTCCTGCCATATCGACATAGTTAATACGTGAGGCAACCAGCAGAATATGTTTTACATTGCTGCTCGATTGAATTTTCTGCAGTTTGCTCTGCAGGTAACTCACCGAACCAAAATAAATCGCTCGATCCACTCGTAACAATTTCAGCTGTGGGCACTCACGTAAAGGCATGGTTTCTATATTGGTAAACGGACGACGTTCTTCATTGTTATCGGGCGCTAACTGAGTAATGTTTGGCCTGGATGTTTTTGCCAGAAAAATAACCAGTGAGAGGAGCACGCCAATGTAAATTGCGAATTCCAGTTCAAGAAACAGCGTCGAGAAAAAAGTGACCAGAAAAATTGCCGTTTCAGTGCGGTTAGTCGTAAATATAATTTTAATATGATGAAAATCAATCAGATTATAAGCCACCAGCAATATAACACCGCCCATTGCTGCAACAGGTAAGTAAGCGGTTAATGGTGCAATCAACAGCACAATACCCATCAGAATCAGCGCCGCAAAAATCGCCGACATTGGCGTTTTCGCACCACTGTCGTAGTTGATACCGGAACGTGTAAATGAACCAGAACCGGCATAACTGGAAAAGAAACTGCCCAGCAAATTAGACAGACCCTGACCGATAAACTCCTGGTTACCGTTAATGTGCTGATGTGAACGAGTTGCCACCGAACGTGCAATAGACACCGCTTCTATTAAACCCAGCAGGGCTACCGCAAATGCCTGAGGAGCCAGCATGCGAATCGTTTCCATGCTGAATTCTGGTGAAGACAACGGAGGAAGCTGTGAGGGAATTTTACCTACCAGCGAAATATGATGTGAATCGGCGCCAAATAGAAAAGCCAGTAATGATCCTGCCACCAGGCCAATGAGTAAATGCGGCATACGGCGCGAATAGGAACGACTCAACAAAGCAATCAGCAGCGTCAGTGCCGCTACGATGAGTACATAAAGATTAACATGAGTCAGATGCTGGAAAACCTGAAGCCAGGTGTGTGCAAAAGAGTGGCTATGTTCGAGCTGTAACCCCAGTACATGTTTTACCTGACTGGTCGCAATCAAAATAGCGGCGGCAGCTGTGAAAGCAATGACCACCGTATGTGAAACAAAATTGACCAGCGCGCCGAGTCGCGCCAGCCCAAACGAAAACTGATAAACACCTGCGAGAAATGTCAGTGTTAGTGTTAATTGAATAAATTCTGGCGTACCGGGTGTGGCATACTGACTAATGGACGAGAACACCACGATTGATATGGCAGTTGTCGGCCCTGAAACCAGATGCCTTGATGATCCGAATACTGCTGCAATAACAGGTGTCACCATGGCCGTATACAAACCATACTGCGGCGGTAAACCCGCAATGGTGGCAAATGCTACACCCTGCGGCAACACCACAACGGCGCCGGTCAAACCAGCCATCATATCCTGCTGAAGCGTCTGCCGATTTATCATCGGTAGCCAGTGTAGAAAAGGTAAAAACCGAAACAGCAGGTTTTTTAGTGTCAAATCAAAACTCAATCCCGCTATGGACACATGCTTACTTTTCAATGTTACGCTTATCCCTTTTACTGCTATTTAAACTTACTGCTATTTAAACTTTGTGGTGATGCTTCGTTCGAAACTGCCACCATCAAAAACAACGGGTGAAATCTGTTTTTTTGTGAGCTCAAACGCCTTCACACTAAATGCACCACCGTCCGCACTGTCAAGATGCTGTGTAAAATGGTTTTCACTGAGCAACTGAAGTTTTGCAATACGCTGAGTCAGTGCCATTAGCAATGTACCGGCCACTGCTGCGATTAATAACTGGGGAATAGTAAGAAAATAAATTACAGCTAAAACAAGTGTGACTGTCAGAACATTCAGTGTCACTCTGACAAGTGATTGCAAGGTCGGCAAATGAACGCGGCCTTCAATGTGAAATAGACCGTGTGAGCCTTGAAAATATGAACGCTGAGTTGACATGGCGATTCCTGAAAACTGGAAAACGCCTGTTAATATATCTCACTCATCGTTTAGAGAACGCAAAGGAAAAGTTAAGGGATCGTTATGAAGACCTGTTTTTCTGCACTGCATCAAGCCATAACTGAATCAACACACCGCCTTCTTCGCGGTTGGATAGAGTCACTCTCCAGCCTGCCAGATTGCATAAACGCGACACCAGTGAAAGCCCGAGCCCAGCTCCACTGTTACTGTGTTCGCCGCGCACATAGGGTTTAAACAGTTGGTGTATACCTTCTTCAGCCACGCCTGGCCCGGTGTCTTCAACCTGTATCAGATTTTTATCAATACTGACCACAACCTGACCCTGATCCGTAAAATTCAGGGCATTGCGTAATAGATTACCCAGCACCATGGAAAGAATCGCATGATCTGCCTGTACAGTTAATGGTGCACGTGCGTCCAGTAACAGTTTTACCGGTTTGTGTTTAAACAGTTCTTCATAATGCTCGATGACTTCACGTGCAACTGTCACCGCATCACAACTTATTGAGCGACTACTGGCATCGCCTTTTTCTCTGGCCAGAGCCAGCAGGGCTGCCGTTATTTCTTCCATTTCATTCACTGCACGAGCAATGCGAAGTAGCCGTTTCTGTTTACGCTCATCCAGTGATTCATCTGCCAGGAGTAACTGTGTTGCGCCATTAATCACCGCCAGCGGTGTGCGCAACTCATGACTGACATCACCTGTAAAAAGCTGTTCTCGTTCAATAAAATCATGAAGACGTTGCAGATATACATCAAAGTCTTCGGCCAGTCGCCTCACTTCAACCCAGGGAAACTCATCTGCCAGAGGTGCAGGCTCATCTTCCGGATTCAGTTCGGATACACGCCGTGACAGTTCGTTTACCGGCGCGATAACTCTGGCCGCCAACCAGCGACCAACCAGTGCAGACACCAGTGTTACCAGTATTACACTCACGGAGAGGAGTATCAGGAATCCTCTCTCACGCTGCTGCACAGCACTGGTATCATACAGCACGATAAATCGTTGCTCGCCTACTTGCCTCACGGCAGCCCGATAACGAATTTCATCAAGGATGATTTCATGGCGCCCCTGCGGTAACTGTGATACCTGTTCAGGCACATCGGCATCGTTTTCTTGCTCGACCATCACATAAGCTCGAATCGTGGCCGTGCGTTCCGGCAAAGATAATGGATTTCGTTGGCGTCGAGCCACATAGTCATCCAGCTCGGCCGTCAGTGTGTCGTCAATCAGGCGAGCTTCTAAATCGGCGGAGGCAATGTAAATTATGCTGGCCAGTGTCATGCTAACCACAGCACTGAACACCGCCAGTGTTGTGGCCAGTCGATCGCGTAAGCTCCAGTTAGCGTACATCGGGTTTGGCGATTTGATACCCCATACCCCTCACGGTATGTACCAGCGGAACATCAAAGTCACGATCAATCGCTGCACGTAAAACATGCAAATGGGCACGCAGGCTATCACTATCAGGCACGGAGTCGCCCCATATGGTTCGCTCAATCACATCACGACTCACTACTGAAGGTGAACGATGCATAAGCAAGGCAAGAATTTTAATTGGAATCGGGGGTAAATCGATACGCTGTCCGTCACGCGTAACACGCAGCGTATTCGGGTCATATTGTAGATCATCAACAACCATCAGTTGATGATTCAAACCACCCTGCCTACGCCTTGCCAAAGCATGCAGTCGCACCTGCAATTCAGGAAAATCAAAGGGCTTCACCAGATAATCGTCTGCACCGCTATTAAAACCTTCCAGTTTGTTATTCAGCGTATCACGTGCTGTTAACATCAGTATGGGTGTTGAGAAACCGTCTTTACGAAAACGCGAACAGACTTCAAGGCCGTCCATACCAGGCAACATCAAATCCAGAATAATGACATCATAATTATTCTGTAACGCAAAATTCAGCCCGGTGAGACCATTATAGGCAATATCAACAGTATGCCCCTGATCTTCCAGATATTCATTCAGGTTTTCGACAAGGGCCGGGTTATCTTCAATAAGGAGTAAATGCATACTTTCACTTTCGCATGTAATTATATAAGGTCGGCGTGACAGGTACTGGTCATGATAAACTAAAAATCATTTTCACTTTGGCTGCACTGTGTAGATTCACTTGACGATTAAAAGTTCGTTAACTTTATTCTTCAGATCCCAACGCCAGACTGAGCAGGCGCGCTGTAATATCAACTGTACTAATAATTTTACTGTATTCCATGCGCGTAGGACCAATCACGCCGAGCACACCCAATGTATTATTTTTTGTGCCGTAGGGTGCAGAAATTATACTGAAATTTTCAATGCCATCGATACCCGCTTCTGAACCAATGAATACCTGCATATCATCAGATTGAATACAACGATCAAGCAAACCCAGCATGTCGCGTTTACTTTGAAATACCTGAAACAGCTGCTGTAGCTGATTGGCGTTATCCGCCTCATCAAAGCGAATTAAATTAGCCTGCCCCTGCAATCGATAGGGTTCAGTCTGTTCATCTGGCTGCATTGCCTGATCTGCCAGCGCAACCGCCGCCGCCATCATTTCATCAACCTGCGAACGCGCCTTTTGTAATTCCTGCATCAGTTTATTGCGTATCTGGAAAATATCCTTGCCCATAAAATGCTGGTTAAGATAATTCGATATTTTAAGTAATTCATCCTGCGTGTAATCGCGATCAACATGCACAATTCTATTTTGTACATCCCGTTCGTTAACCACCAGAATAGCAAGAATTTTTTTATCCGGCAGTGGTAAAAATTCTATACGACGTAAATTTAACTGCCCCGTTTTTGGTAGCGTGATGACCCCCGCCATTTGCGTGATATCTGACAGCAGATTATTGGCGATTGTAATCAGACGATCTTTATCCTGATCGGCATGTAGCTCATTTCGAATACGTGTTTTGATCGCTGCTTCAATGGGGCTCAACTCAAGCATGGAATCAACGTATAAACGAAAACCTTTATTCGTTGGAATACGCCCTGCCGAGGTATGTGGTGCAGAAACCAGTCCCATAGAATCGAGATTGGCCATAACATTACGGATAGTGGCTGTAGAAATATTCAGGCCCGCACTTTCAGCCAGGGTTTTTGAACCAACAGGCACGCCCTCTTCCACGTAGCAGTTAATCAGCGTTTTAAGCAGATACTGCGCTCGCTCATCGAGTGGATTTACAGGTCGTGATGAATTTATCTGTTTTTTAGACATGGCTCAGCATAGCGTAAAGTAACAGCTCAGGCTTGTTTTTAAAGTCGCTTAAGCTGCCCGTTTTCAATGGTATAAATTGTATCCATTTTTTTCGCAAGTTCCATATCATGCGTCACTACAATCAGGCTGGTGCCAAACTCGTTATTAAGGCGCATCAGTACCTGCACGACCTGATTCGCCGTGGCTCTATCCAGATTACCTGTGGGTTCATCGGCACAGATACAACGTGGCTCATTAATAACGGCACGCGCAATGGCCGCACGCTGACGTTCACCACCAGATAACTCGGACGGCTTATGATGCACACGGCGTGTCATCCCCACCTTGTCTAATAACATGGTTGCCTTGCTCAGCGCCTGTGAGGGTGTCGTACCACGCACCAGTGCAGGCATGGCAACATTTTCCTGTGCGGTGAACTCTGGTAACAGGTGATGAAACTGATAGACGAAACCGAGATAGTTATTGCGCAGACGACAGCGCTCTTTTTCTTTCATTCGGCTAAGGCACTTCTCATCAATATAAACCTCACCCGAAGTTGCAGAATCAAGCCCGCCCAGTATATGCAGTAAACTGCTTTTGCCTGAACCTGAAGCCCCCACAATCGCCACTTTTTCGCCGGCACGAATAACCAGATTAATATCTTTTAACACTTCAAGCCGACTGCCACCGCCTTCGGCATACGACTTACACAGATTTTCTGCCTCAAGCACAACAGGATCTGAAGCGCCGCCGGGAAAGATAGTTGAGTCTGTAAACCGTTCATGCGATACCATTGTTAATCTCCTTACTCGTATCGCAGTGCATCAGCAGGTTGAACGCGTGCTGCTCGCCATGCTGGGTAAATGGTGGCCAGTACCGACAGACCAAAAGCGGAAAGTGAATAAATCAGCACATCTTTCGCATGCAGGTCAGAACGAATCTCAGTGATGTAATAAACATCGGCTGGCAGAAATTTAGTATGTAACAGGGTTTCAAAAAATGTCACGATGTCATTAACGTTAAGTGCAATAGGCACACCTAAAGCGACACCCAGTAAGGTGCCGATAAGCCCTATCACCACACCCTGCACAATGAACACCCACATTAGACTGTTCGGTGTCATTCCAATCGTGCGCAGAATTGCGATATCAGACTGTTTTTCGTTAACCGTCATGACCAGCGTAGAAATAATATTGAACGCGGCCACGCCGACAATTAGCAGTAAAATAATAAACATCACAACTTTTTCTGTTTGTAATGCCTTGAACAGATTGGTGTGCATTTTAGTCCAGTCACGCACCCAGTAATCTTCGCCTACCAGTTCATTCAGTTCATTCGTGACTTTATAGGCATTAAACATATCATCCAGTTTGAGACGCAGGCCTTCAACGCGATTTCCCATACTGAAAAGCTTTTGTGCATCTTCTACATGCATAATCGCCATTGAGCGATCAAACTGATGCATGCCTGCTTCAAACACACCCACAACGGTGAATCGTTTTAGGCGCGGCATAACACCCACGGGGGTTACGTTCGCCTGAGGTGTAATCACGGTGATTTTTTCACCTTCGAACACGCCCATTGCATTGGCCAGTTCACGCCCCAGAATAATACCGAATTCACCGGGCTTTAAATCTGTTAATGCGCCTGAAACCATCTTCTCGGCTATTTCAGAAACACGAGGCTCCATTTTCGGATACACACCACGAATAATCGCCCCACTCACGCGATTGCGGTTACTCAACATGGCTTCATTTTGCGTAAAGGGTGCAGAGCTCAGCACACTTTTATGAAAACGTAATTTATTCTGTACACCCTGCCAGTCACTCATGGTGCCATCCTGGCCGGTCACCGTTGCATGTGCAGTCATTCCCAGGGTACGTTCACGTAGCTCTTTACCAAAGCCGTTCATTACCGAGAGGACGACGATCAGGGCAGCCACCCCCAGAGCAATACCCAGCATGGAAAGCAGGGCGATAAAAGACACAAAACCATTTCGGCGTTTGGCTCGGGTATATCGCAGGCCGATAAAAAGTTCTTTCGGTCTAAACATGGGCTAAGGGAGTCATAGGTTAAAATGTGTACTTGTTATTATGTTGATATTTCTACAGGAACCGCGTTTTTTAGAATGATGCCTTCGGTTGTTATCCGGGTTTGATAAGCCATCACCTCGACACCCTGTGCTACAGCTGCACGCAGTAATCGTGCATATTCAGGATCTATCGATTCTTCGGGCCGCACAAGAATAACATCAGTGCGCATGATTATAAACAGCAATACAGCTCGGTAACCCTGCTGACGTTGTTGAATCAATTCTCGCAGATGCTTCTGGCCACGCGTGGTCACCGCATCGGGGAAACTCCCTACGCCGGGCTGCAAACTCAGGGTGACATGCTTCACTTCAACATACACCTTATCCTCAGCTGATGCCGATCGAGCATTATCGCATTGCGGCTGACTTAACAAAAAATCAATACGACTGTTCTCATCGCCGTAGGGCACTTCGCTCTGACAACAGGTGTAGCCTTTGAGTTCCTCTATCTGTGACGCCTGCAGAGCTTCGGCAACTACTTTATTGGTTAAGCCGGTATTAATACAGGCCAGCACTTCGGGCGCCACTTCAACCAGCTGCCAGCTATGGGGGTATTTTCTTTTCGGATTGTCTGACGTAGATAACCAGACTCTGGCACCCAGCGGCGCACAGCCTGTCATTGCGCCGGTGTTGGCACAGTGTGCCGTAATGCAGCGACCATCCGGCAACTGAATATCGGCGAGAAATCGTTTGTAACGTTTAATCAGTGTGCCCTGAATTAAGGGCGAATCAAAATACATGCGACGAGTGTATCGACACTGCCAGACAGATACCAGAACGGTCTGCGGGCAGCATCGATGAATCAATCCAATAGAGCGGCGTGTTTAACTAATCTTTCCGGGGTAATTTTCAATACCCGGATTAGATTTAATGCCCACCAGGGTTGGATGGTTGATTTTAGGCAATCTTAAGACATTCTCCTTATCACGATTATTCACAATATAGTCACGCACCACATCCCACATTAAACGACCCTCAGGGGTTCGGTTTACACTGGCCCAGCCAGCGACCTTGTAGGTTTCATCAGGTTCAATTTTATGCCCATTATCCAGCACCGCATTCGAGATACGCT
>Ga0316207_10003747_pt1 | contig 13801 bp, 12 predicted proteins | sample 6weekpyrite_MG_FD_204943 | JGI IMG/M metagenome (GOLD analysis project Ga0316207, IMG submission 204943) | Microbial mat bacterial communities from mineral coupon in-situ incubated in ocean water Damariscotta River, Maine, United States -... | ecosystem: Environmental > Aquatic > Marine >... | reverse complement strand
ACCCTGCTCACAGATGTTATGACGAGCGAAACCGATTATGAATTGGTGATTAGCGGTAACGTAACCGACACTGCCGGTAATGCTTTAGCCGCGTATACCTCGGAGGTGATTAATGTCGGCGACTGGACACCGCCCGAAGTGGACGGGTTGTTATCGGTACCGGCGTTAGTGAACGGCCGCATGCCATCACAAACACCGCTGATCACGGTGGCCTTTACCGATGACATGGATGCGACAACGCTGATTGCAGCTAACTTTACTCTCCGTGAGAAATTAACACCGGCCAACACTGTAGCGGTGAGTGTGGACACTATAACGACCAACAGTGTGACCCTGCTCACAGATGTTATGACGAGCGAAACCGATTATGAATTGGTGATTAGCGGTAACGTAACCGACACTGCCGGTAATGCTTTAGCCGCGTATACCTCGGAGGTGATTAATGTCGGCGACTGGAATAAGCCATTGATTCATTCTGTCTCACCATTCGACGGAGACTCCGTATTATCTACTACATCCTCAATCACAATAAACTTTTCGGAGCCTGTAAATTACACGTCTGAGAGTTTACAGCTTACTTTGTCGGGCGTTCTTGTAGCGACTACTTTAGACACCCCAGCTTTATTGCCAACGACTTCATTAACTTACAATGTCGATGCGGGAGTTTTGACTGAGAATGCATTGTACAGTGTAGTCTTTAATGCAGGTATAGCGGACGTTAGCTTGAATCCTTCTAATGTATCGGAATCTTGGCAATTTACGACAGGTAGTAATACGCAATCAAGCACACTCAATAAGGCTACTTTTGATCTCAGTGTTGAATTCAATGGAAGTACTAATGTTGAAGTGGCAGAGTTTTTTGTAATTCAAGGATTAATTAGTGAAGCAAGGTATGCTGTTAAACTGACTGAGGCTTCGAACTTACTAAATGGTCTGGATTTAGAAACATATGCGGATGCGTTTAATTCTAAAACCTGTGTCTCTGATGACTCATCTACTTCTAATGAGCTATGCGTTTCTAAAGCAAATAATGCCGGTGAAATATACGTTAAATTATTAAATCCAGGTACTGATATAATCCCCTATACGCTAGATTTAAAGGCTGTTTCAAGCAACGTAGATACCTTTAGTACAGTACTTCAGGGAGAGGTTGAATATTTAGAGCTTTCCGTGGAAGATGCTAAGAGTTATTTTGTAAACTTGAGCTCACAAGCTGATATTAATCTGTATGTTTTTAACGATGTGGGCGGTGAGTTAAACGATGCATGCCGTTCGTTAGATGTTTCTGCTGGGAATGTAGAATATTGTGAATCTAGTTCAACAAGCACTTCTATTAAAGTATTGCTTGATGCTAGCTCTGTTACAGAGCTAACAGCTCAATACTCGATTGATTTGGTATCTAATCCAAGTGCTACCTCCGATATTTCTCTTGGTACCCTGTCTAGTGAAATAATTGGAAGCTCAGGGGTGAATGTTTATCGCTTAACTGGATTAACTGGTGGAGAGACTTATACCGTTGAAGTTAATAGCTTTATTGATGGTGTTTCAAATGCAGTAACATTACAAGGTTATGATAATGGTTTGCTTACAGCGGATTGTGATTTGGTTGGTAATGACACTGTTGCTTGCTTTGCAATATCTCACCAAAATAAAGATGAAATGTTAATCGAAGTATCTGGCCTAGCTGGTGCCACATTTAACCTTGTGACATCTGGCCCGGAAGTGTTTAGTACATTGAAGACTCCTTCTTCGATGTTGCCCAAGACACATGCTTCACTATCTCAAAGTGCGAGTGGGGCTCAATATCGATTGTCACAGTTAGCAGCTAACGCTCAGTATATGGTTCAATTGTCGGTGCTATCTGGTAGTTCGATTACATTAAGTACTTACCTAGATGAGTTTGTTAGTTCTGCGAGTTGTTCAATCAGTGATTCCGCTACAAATATGTTTTGTATAGCAACTTCGAACTCCTTGGGTGAGGTATTTGTTGAGACTACTGGTGCGAGCGGTGTCGAATATGATTTATACATCGAGCCAGTGACCGTGGCTCCATCTATTGATGTATCAGTAGATCTTGCATATTCTTCAATGCCAACTACCTTAAATGCTGGGGGCTTTTATTACTACAAATTTACTGGGCTAGATACTAGTGAACTAGTGACTTATTCGGTTGCTTTGTCGACTGATGCTGATGGTAGTAATGAAGACTTTGATTTGTATGTTTACTCAGACTCTTATACTACCAGTGAATGCGCGTCTACAACTGCTAGCACAGGTAGTGAGCTTTGTGATGCAATACCGAATGCATCAGGTGAGCTCTTTATCATCGTTGATACGAGTTTCGCTTCTGATTTAAGCAGTTCTGCTGTAGATATCACCTTTACATCTAATTAAAAAGCTGTGACAAACTAAAAAATAATAACAGGAGAATAATAAAATGCTGCAATGTTATAATGACGGAGATTTTAAGAAATATTTTGAAGAAAATATGAAAGACTTAGGGCTGCCTGTTCCTTCCTCATTATTCGATACATATCAAGCTGCAATTGCGACGGCGAGTACCTTAGTTGGTACTTTAGCAACTCTAGGTAAAGGTGCGACAATGGCTGAGTTAATTGGTGCTACAGTTGGCCTTGAAAAGCTGATGGTCGCTGCATCTATTGGGGCCGCGGCATATACTGGTGCTGTAATTGGAAGTATTGCTGTTGCTGCAGGTCGGTCTTTAGGTTGTGGGGCTAGAATGTCTGATATGTTTGTGTTTATGCAAAAACATAATTTAGAGTTTAAAGGCGGGAATACTTTTTATTCTTTAAACCCACAAGTGCTGGAAACAGCTCTCGCGAATAGGGAAGGGTTTGCATTAAGAGCAAAAACTTCGCCTGCAGCTTTTGTGTATGGATAATGATGAATAATATATATTTTCTTTTTGCTTGTTTGGTCTTAGCTGGACTGGCATGGATTGCGTTTCAATTTCTTGGGCAATATGCCTTTATAGTAATGCTAACCATTACAATAGTTGGTTTGCTAGTTAAAATTGGAAAGCCAAAGTTTGATAAGAAAAATAGTTAAGTATTAAATTTTTGAAAATTCTATGATTTGTGAGTTAAGGGATATGAATTAAGTGGAAAACCTAGGTGCCAGTTTATTGGGGAGCTTAAAATTTAAGCGTATTCGCGCGCCCTTGTTCGTTTGTGGTTCAGCATTTGTTGCCGGAATTGCCAATGCCGAAATCATCGTTGACGGCTCCGTAGGTGTAAACACAACACCCACCAGTGTTGCAGCTACTGGCGGCAATTATGCAATTACTGCAGATTTGGGTTTGCAAACCGGTGGTAATCTTTTACACAGTTTTGATACTTTCAATATTGGTTCTGGTGAAACAGCAATGTTTACCGGACCGAGCAGTGTGAATAATATTATCTCACGCGTTACGGGAGGTGACCCGTCTTCAATTAACGGAACTATAGCTAGTGACATTGCTGGTGCTAATTTATGGTTGCTCAATCCTGATGGGATAGTTTTTGGTGAAGGGGCAACATTAAATATTACGGGTTCCTTTCATGCGGCGACAGCAGATTATCTTCAATTGAGAGATGGGGTTGAAATACCGTCTACCACAGCTTCGCCAATACTAACAAATGCAGCGCCTCATGCTTTTGGGTTTGTGAATGAATCTACCATTTCAAATTCCTCGTTAACTTTACAGAATGCTAATTTAGCAGTTCCCGAAAATGAATTTCTTGGCTTAGTTGGTAGTGACGTGAATGTTAGTGCTTCTGTTCTGTCTGCGCCAGGCGGGCAAATATCAATAGTTAGTATAAACGAAGCCGGTGAAGTAGATTATTCTGATCAAGGATATCAAGCGCATTATTCTGAAGGATCTTCATCTCATGGAGATGATGCTGGTTTTTCAGGCAGTTTAACTTTATCAAACTCCGCTTTAAAAGTTGATGGAAGTCGAGAGGGTAATCTCCAGATCGAAGGCGGCGATATTAATATTAATACGAATAACACAGATGTTGTTCCCAGTGTTTCTAATTTAAGTACATCCTTTTATGAAGAAGTCGACTTGTTAGACAAACCGTGTGAGTTAGCTGAATTTTACGGAAAAGGTAGTTTGGCTTTTACGGTAAATGAAGAAGATGAAGAAACTCAGTTTGGCGTTGAAGTGAAGAAAATTCGCGGTGGTGCTTTAGGTTTAATTCCACAAAAAGATTGTTTGTAAGTTGGCTGCTGTGAAAAATATTCAATTTAAACTATTTATACTTCTTCCGTTATTTTTGATAACAGGGTTGTTTTGCTCATCAGTGTCAGCGAGTGTTTCCACGTCTGCCGCAATCGGTGGGGCCATTATCAAACAATTCAAAACTGGTAAGCTTAAAATAAACAAAATAATTGTCGAAAAGCCGCATATTTTTAAAGAAGAAGAGCTTAGAGAGCTGTTGGCAAAATATGAGGGTAGAGAAATTACTGTTGATGAGTTGAAAGGTGTCCAGGGTACTTTGTCAAAATATTATTTTGAAACTGGATATGTAAATTCTGGCGTGATTATTCCCAATCAAAGTATTAAAGATGGTGTGATCAGGTTTAAGGCTATTCATGGGCGATTAACACGAGTTAAAATATCTGGTAACCAAGAAGTTTCAAAAAAGTACATCTATGGGAAATTGAGAAAAGGTATCTCGGTTCCGCTTAATTCATTTAGTTTACAGAAGTCATTAATTGCCTTAAGACAAGATCCTTTAATTGCCGATGTTAAAGCGCATATTAAACCTGGTGAATCGTTAGGGCAAAGTATTCTGCAGTTGAAGGTTAAGGAAAAGTCACCCTATTTCCTTAATGTAGAAACAAATAATCATAGACCAGCTAGTATTGGTCAATATGGTTTGTCTTTATACGGTGGGCATAGGAATATTTTCGGCTTGCAAGATACGTTACAGGCAGACTTGGGTATTGCAGAAGGTTTAAAGGATGCAGGTTTAAGTTACTCTATTCCTTTAGGGTTTAATCGTACCCGATTATTTGCCAATTACGATTTCAGCACTTTCGAAGTTGTAGATTCTGTTTTCGGACAGTTGGGCGTAGAAGGTAGTACCAGCAGCTATGGTGCAGGAATCAGTCACCCAATTATTAATAATACTCAGCTCGAGTTATCTGTACGTGCAGGTATGGATGTACGAAAGATGAAATACTCTATTGCGGGAGATGCTGCACGCGAACCAAATTCTTCCCCTGTTTATTTTGCACTAGACATGAATCTACAGCGTTCACAATTTGCTGCTGCTTTGAGTGCGGGTGCCCGTCAAGGCCTCAAGTTGGGGCTGTTCGAACAAGAAGATGAGCGGCAAGAGTTTACAACGGCTATTGGGCAAATGTATTTGGCATTCAGTCCCATGCCTCGAGTTGAATGGGTGTTTAATATTAATGGGCAAGTAGCATTAGATGAACTGCCTGCCGTCGAGAAATTTGCCATGGGCGGCGCAAAAAGTGTTCGGGGATACAAAGAAAACATATATGTGCGTGATAGTGGCTTAACTGCGGTTACTCAAATTAAATATCCCATTTATCGCTCTAATGTCTTTGTGGTCCCATTTGTCGACTACGGACGTTCGTGGGAGAAAACTGATGGAGTGCTAGGGGGCGACAAAGTTGAAGAGTTGCTAAGTGCTGGTATTGGTATGCAATGGAATATCAGTAAAGCATTTTATTCTGAGTTATTTTGGGGTAAACCATTTATCGAAGTTGATACACTTGATGATTATCAACAAGATAGTGGATTTCATTTCTTACTTAATTACAAAATATATTAACTAGAATTACATTGACTTAGTTTAGAGTTTCCTTCAAACAAATATTATTAAGGGAAAGGGTGAGCTAGCTCATCTCAATAAGGGTCTTGATGCTGTGAAAAAAATACTATTGCTTGTTCTGATTATCCTTAGTTTGCCGGCTGCAAATGCTAGGGATGCTACAGATGAGGAACTTAAGGCTTTCTTTTCGGCGATAAATACTAAAGCTGGTTATCAGGCTGGCCTAGACGGCATGATTGAAATTCAGAAAACTTCTGTGCCAGATTTCTACTTATTTGAATCTACATTTCGAGACTGGATTGAACAATACCTCACATGGGAAGCTGTTGAAGGCGAGGTGATGGAGGTATATAGAAGTTATTTCACAGGCGAGGAAATAGTAAAGTTGACTGAGTTTTATCTGTCAGAAGTTGGAGAAAAATATACAGTGAAATTACCGTTCATAACAAAAGAAAGTATGCAGATTGGTTCAACTGCGGCTCAAAAACATCAAAAAGAATTACAGGAAATGATTAGGGTAAAAATAGAGTTGCTGCAAAAGCAAGGTATATATAAGCCTAGGCAATAAGATTATTTTGAAGCATAAAAAAACCGGGCGATTGCCCGGTTTTTTTGGCCATGGATGGCCTTATGCTGCGAGTACAAGGATGTACAGGAGCAGTGTAACGCTAGTAAAAATTACTTAGCGGCGTTACGCTCTTCAACTTCTTTGATTACGGCATCAGCAACATTTTTAGGACATGCTGTGTACTGAGCGAATTCCATAGAGAATTGGCCGCGACCAGATGTCATTGTACGTAAGTCACCAATGTAACCAAACATTTCGCTTAGCGGACATTCCGCCTTAATGCGAACACCTGTTGTACCAGCTTCTTGACCTTGGATCATGCCACGGCGACGGTTAAGGTCACCGATTACATCACCAACGTGATCTTCTGGTGTGAATACATCAACTTTCATGATTGGCTCAAGTAGTTGCGCACCAGCTTTTGGCATTGTTTGACGATATGCAGCTTTTGCTGCAATTTCGTAAGCAACCGCTGAGGAGTCAACTGCGTGGAATCCACCGTCCATCAAAGTAACTTTGAAGTCTAAACATGGGAAGCCGGCTAATACACCTTTATCCATGCTGTCGTGGAAACCTTTTTGAACCGCAGGCCAGAATTCACGAGGTACATTACCACCGGTAACTTTAGATTCGAACTCAAAACCTGAACCTGGCTCACCTGGCTCGATGATGTAGTCGATTTTAGCGAACTGACCAGAACCACCGGTTTGTTTCTTATGTGTGTAGCTGTCTTCAGTGCGTTGAGTAATTGTTTCGCGGTAAGCAACTTGTGGTTTACCTACTGTCACTTCAACACCATGAGTACGCTTAAGGATATCAACTTTGATATCTAAGTGAAGCTCACCCATACCTTTAATGATAGTCTCGCCACTGTCTTCGTCTGTTTCAACTCGGAAAGATGGATCTTCTGCAATCATTTTACCGATAGCAACACCCATTTTTTCAGAAGCTGCTTTATCTTTAGGAGAAATTGCAATTGAGATAACTGGCTCAGGGAAAACCATTGGCTCAAGTGTCGCAGGATCTTTAGGATCACAAAGAGTGTGACCTGTTTGTACTGCTTTCATACCAACTACAGCAACGATATCACCTGCTTGGGCGCCATTTAATTCGATACGATCGTCAGCATGCATCTCTACGATACGGCCGATACGTTCTGTTTTGCCAGTAAAGGTGTTTAATACAGTTGAACCCTTTTCTAATTTTCCAGAGTAAACTCGAATAAAGGTTAATGCGCCAAAACGGTCATCCATGATTTTGAATGCTAATGCGCGAAGAGGGCCATCTGGATCAACAACCGCAAATTTACCCGTCTCTTCACCTTCAAGGTCAACTTCTGGTTGAGGTTCAACTTCAACTGGGCTTGGAAGGTAATCAACAACTGCATCCAATACCATTTGAACACCTTTGTTTTTAAACGCAGAGCCACAAAAAGTTGGGAAGTGATCTAGAGAGATCGTACCTTTACGGATGCAACGCTTAAGATCTTCGATAGAGGGTGATTCACCGTCTTCTAAATATTTTTCCATCAAATCGTCGTCTTGCTCAAGGGCAGTTTCGACCATTGCTTCACGGTACTCTTCCGCTTTTTCTTGATATTCTGCAGGAATGTCTACGATTTCGTACTTCATTGGGTCGCCAGAATCATCCCAGATCCAGGCTTTCATGCTCATCAGGTCTATACAGCCAACGAAGTCATCTTCAATGCCGATAGGCAATGTCATAACCAATGCGTTTGCACCTAAAACATTGCGGACCTGATCTACTACGCGGTAGAAATCAGCACCCATTCGGTCTAGTTTGTTAACGTAGATTACGCGAGCTACTTCTGATTCATTTGCATAACGCCAGTTTGTTTCTGATTGTGGCTCTACACCACCTGAACCACAGAATACACCGACGCCGCCATCCAATACTTTTAATGAACGGTAAACTTCGATTGTGAAATCCACGTGTCCAGGAGTATCAATGATGTTAAAACGATGATCTTTCCAGAAACAGGTTGTTGCTGCTGATTGAATCGTTATACCGCGTTCAGCTTCCTGCTCCATGAAGTCAGTAGTCGCTGCACCGTCATGAACCTCACCGATCTTATGAATTTTACCGGTTAGTTTAAGGATACGCTCAGTGGTAGTGGTTTTACCCGCATCCACGTGTGCGAAGATACCAATGTTTCTGTATTTACTTAGATCAGTCATTTTTGCACTCTATTTATATTAAATTGAAAACTTTACAGTGATCTCTTTTAGTCACTCAGAATCTATTGCTCACTTTGCCTGAATTCCGTTTGTCAGGGGAGCAGGGTTTAAGCGAAAAATACGCCAGGAGATAAAGAAAGAAATGCTGTATTTACGGCATATTTTCTACTTCTCGCTGTGATTTTTGCTTCAAGACGAGGAGAGCGTTATTTGCTCTATTTTCGTTCGTCTGGATTCAAAAAGGCCGCTATTTTACATTGAAATCTATACAAAAACAGTAAAATAGTTGTTTTTTGGGTCAAATTGTTTTAACGAGTTATATAGGGCTGTATAAGTCATTGATATTTATGGAATGACTTGGGAGTAAGTGAGTTTGAAATAGAGGGCTAACTAAACCATTTTACTTGAATCGTCCACTAATTCCGGAGCGAGTTCTATAAGCTTTCCAAGTGATTTTAACAATGTGATAAAAGGGATCCCATCCAGTGAGTGCGGTTAGCCAGATAAAACAGACCAAACCATGTAAAATGGCAAATTGTAAGATGGGTAAATCTAGAGAATAGGTAAAAAGCAGGATAATTAATCCGAGACCAGCGCGTGCTAAGCGATCTATTGGTCCAACGACCAAATAGCGGTTTGCCGCTTGAAACTTATTACCAATCATTTACCACTGCCTAATTCTTTTAGAGTTCTCCGGAATAGTTAATGATTAGCGGCGCGTGGTCCGAAAACCTTTCATCTTTATAAATTTCAGTGGATTCCACTCTGTCTTTTAAACCGGGTGTAATTACCTGATAGTCGATTCTCCACCCCACATTGTTTGCCCAGGCTTGTCCTCGATTCGACCACCAGGTGTATTGATGCGGTTCATGGTTTACAACCCGAAATGCGTCAGCAAATCCCATGGGGCCAAAGACTTTATCTAGCCAGGCGCGTTCTTCAGGTAGGCAGCCGGAGTTCTTTTGGTTACTCTTCCAGTTTTTAATATCGATCTCTTTATGGACAATATTCCAATCGCCGCAGATAACAAATTCTCGTCGTTTACGGCGCATAGCGTTCATGGTTTCTTCGAAACGATCCATAAAACTGTATTTAACTTGTTGGCGTTCTTCTTTTGCGGAGCCTGAGGGTAAATATAGTGAAATAACACTTAAACCATCAAAGTCTGCTTGTATGTATCTGCCTTCTGCATCCATGTCTTCAAAGCCTTCACCGAGACCTTTTATCACCTTATTGGGTTTTTTCTTGGAATAGATTGCAACGCCGCTATAACCTTTTTTTTCCGCATCAAAATAATAGCTGTGATAGTCCTTGGGATAATGTTCATCCTGATTAAGTTGATGTTCTTGTGCTTTGCTTTCTTGAATACAGATAACATCTGCATCTTGTTTTGCTAACCACTCGAAAAAGCCTTTTTTTGCCGCAGCGCGGATGCCATTTACATTGGCTGAAATGATTTTCATGATTCCCCAACATTAAAAACTGTTTATAAACGACATTTTACCGGAATTGTCAGATGCAAATAAGGCCTGAGTAGGTATAATTTCGTTTTTTATTGAATCGCTACAGGAAATCCATAATGCAAGAATATCAGTCTGCCTTCTTACAATTTGCCATCGATACAAAAGTGTTACGCTTTGGAGAGTTTACTCTGAAATCTGGCAGACTCAGTCCCTATTTCTTTAACAGTGGCTTGTTTAATACGGGTCGTAGTTTAGCGGAACTTGGGCGGTATTACGCAAAAGCCATTGTGGATTCGGGTGTTGAGTTTGATGTGCTTTATGGCCCTGCTTACAAAGGTATACCGCTAGCAGCAGCAATTAGTATCGCGCTTGCAGACCACCACGATATTGATATCCCGTATGCGTTTAATCGCAAAGAAGCGAAGGATCATGGGGAAGGTGGGGTGATTGTCGGTTCTGCCTTGGAGGGAAAAATCCTTATCGTAGACGATGTGATATCAGCAGGAACGTCTGTTAGGGAATCAGTTGATCTCATTCGTGCAAACGGCGCAACTCCAGCAGGGGTGATGATAGCGCTTGATCGACAAGAAAAAGGCGCTGGCGATGTTTCTGCAATTCAGGAAATCGAGAGTAACTATGATATGCCAGTAAATAGCATAGTGAAATTTGAGCATTTAATAGAATTTCTTGGCAATCATGCTGAGCTAGGACAGCATCTCGATGCGGTAAAAGCTTATCGTGAACAATATGGGGTTTGAATGTCTGGGTAGGCTTATCCAATAATAAGCTTGAGACCAATGGCTAAGGTTATGATTTCATAGATAATTTTAATCCAACGATTGCCTTTGGTGATGGCCAGGTGGGCTCCAATGTAACCACCTAATAATGAGCCAGCAATAAGCGCGGGTAGCCACAACCAGGCGATTTCACCTAGCATTCCGAGGGTAATCGCACCGGTGCCATTCCAAAATAAGCCTACAAGGATTAGGGTGTAGGCAACGGCTGTTTTGTAATCTAGACCAAACCAACGGACCAGCCATATAGTCACAAATAATCCGGTCCCTGAGGTGAGTGAACCGTTTAAAATACCTATAAAAAATAATACACTACCTCCAATAATTAGCCCTTGCCTGTCTCGGTGCTGAGCATTCATTGTTTGGCCTAAGCTGGGTTTTAAGAAAGAATAGATGCCTAAACCCATCGTTAGCAGGCCAAGGGCGATTTCAGCGATGCGATCGTCAATACTTAAAATGATGTTTGCACCCAGGAAAACACCGGGTAAGCCACATGCTAAGATGAAGCCTGCAAAACGGCGTTCTAATTGATTTTCTTTTAAGTTTCTTAGGGTTGCGCCGATACCCAGAAAGACACTGGCTACCTTATGCGTCGCCAGAGCGATACTAAATGGCAGGCCAAGGAAGATTAAAGCAGGCAATTGGATTAACCCAGCCCCGCCTCCTGCAAAGGCAGAAAAGATGTTTGCTATTAAGGAAATAAGAAACAGAGCGATGTTGTCAAAAAATGTCATTGAGTTTAATCGGTGTTGGTTTATCCAAGTGCGGCATACGATTCCATTAATAGCAAAACAAAACTGAATTGCGACGATTTATTTAGTGCGAAAAATAATTTTTACATGTCTAGTTCTGTTAACCACAAGTAATCTACTTGCGGAGGAGCTGTATTATATCTATAAAGACAATAAAGGTCGTACTTATATTGAGGATTCAATTAGTGCAAACCATGCTAAATACGGTTATCGAATTGTAAATTCACAGGGTGCAACATTGAAGGTTGTGCCTAGTACACATACTAAGCAGCGAAAAGAAGATCGTCGACGTAAACGAAGTGAAGCTGCATATGCTAGAGATAAGCAGAAACGCCGTGACGAATATCTATTACGTACTTTTGTTGATGTGGATGATATACGTGAAACGGGCAATAAAAAAATTATGGCCATTCAAACACAAATCGATACAACCAATGAGCATATAAAAGCTTTTGAAATTAATTTGTCTCAGCTAGAAGCGCAAATTGAAAAGGCAGATAGAAGTGGAAAAGAGATAACACAAAGAGACGTTGATAATATTAAGCGTATAAAAGATAGTATAGCGCAAAATAGGTCATTTGCCCGGCGAAAAGCCAAAGAACAAAAAGATATTCGTAAAGAATATATTGATTATATTGAACGCTTTAAAGCCTTATCTAAATAACTTCCCACGCCAACTTTTTTAAATATTGTTTTTAATTTTATTTCGTTGCGTCATGAAAAAGTCTGTTCGGCTACTTGGGTTATGCTTTTTCGGTGCTGGGAGGCTTGCTGCTAATTCGATGGCTTGTAAACGGGAAAGATTTGATGCAGATTTTTTCCAATACCGTTGTGCGGCTGATTCAATGCCGTAAGTTCCCCGTCCAAATTCCGCGATATTTAAATAAATTTCCAAAATGCGCTTCTTGCTTAGGTTTTGTTCCATGGCAAATGTTAATAGGTATTCGTGCCATTTTCTGAGTGGATTCTTAGATCCGCTTAAAAACAGGTTTTTCACCGTCTGCTGGGTAATGGTACTTGCTCCATAAACAATCCGCTTTTTATGCCAGTTATATTCAATGGCGTTAAGTAGCGCATCAGTGTCAACGCCGTTGTGGTCGAAAAATTTATAATCTTCTGCGGCGAGTACTGCGCGAATCATATTTCTGGGAATGTTCTCAAATGGAATTGTAGACCAGCTCAATTTTCGAATAGTTGGATTCTTGGCTTGTTTTATTTCATATTCTTGAATAAAGCGGGATTTGGGAATGGGGCCATATTCTATTGAATCCCAGTTTGGCCAAATTCCAATGAGATAGCCAATGTCCATCATAAAAATAAGTAGGAATCCTAGAGATATGCGTTTTACCCACAGAAATGTTTTGGGGAAAGCTTGTTTGCTGCGTTCCCAGAAGCGGAGAGATTCTTGCTCTTTAGTTTGACTACTTTTTGCCATTGATGCGAATTCAATAAAAGTAGTGGTTGAAGCAAATACCGATCCGTTACTGTTGTTCCCAACGCGTTTCAGAATGTCAGAGTTGCTAGATATTTACTGTCATCCTGAACTTGATTCAGGATCCAGCGATAATCAGCGCAGATCGAATAGTCGAGTGTGAGGTTACGTTCAATGGATTCCGTGTCAAGCACGGAATGACTGGCGTGTTGTTGTCTGTCATTCAGGATATGTTTCAGTATTCATTTTAGGATTTTAGTAGGGACATAATCAACTGCCACTGTTTACCGGAATATACAGGAGGGCTTTTACTGTTGTTCCCAACGCGTTTCAGAATGTCAGAGTTGCTAGATATTTTCTGTCATCCTGAACTTGATTCAGGATCCAGCGATAATCAGCGCAGATCGAATAGTTGAGTGTGAGGTTACGTTCAATGGATTCCGTGTCAAGCACGGAATGACTGGCGTGGTGTTGTCTGTCATCCAGGATATGTTTCAGTATTCATTTTAGGATTTTAGTAGGGACATAATCAACTGCCACTGTTTATCGGAATGTACAAGAGGGCTTTTACTGTTGTTCCCAACGCGTTTCAGAATGTCAGAGTTGCTAGATATTTTCTGTCATCCTGAACTTGGTTCAGGATCCAGCGATAATCAGCGCAGATCGAATAGTCGAGTGTGAGGTTACGTTCAATGGATTCCGTGTCAAGCACGGAATGACTGGTGTGGTGTTGTCTGTCATTCAGGATATGTTTCAGTATTCATTTTAGGGTTTTAGTAAAGAC
>Ga0316207_10003746_pt1 | contig 13802 bp, 16 predicted proteins | sample 6weekpyrite_MG_FD_204943 | JGI IMG/M metagenome (GOLD analysis project Ga0316207, IMG submission 204943) | Microbial mat bacterial communities from mineral coupon in-situ incubated in ocean water Damariscotta River, Maine, United States -... | ecosystem: Environmental > Aquatic > Marine >... | reverse complement strand
ACAACTAACAAATTCAGGCATATTCGCAGAAGTGGGTTTACTCGAGACCGCAGCGCATGACCTTAATCCTGGATTTATTCAACGAATGAAGACGTCACGACCATATGTACGCAGCAAACTTGCAATGAGCATTGATGGTCGTACTGCTATGGATAATGGTGAGAGCAAATGGATTACGAGCGATCAGGCGCGAGAGGATGTCCATCGCCTGCGTGCGCGCAGCTCAGCAATTGTGACGGGGGCTGGCACTGTATTGGCCGACGATCCTGCCATGACGGCAAGGCTTGCCGGTGTAACACGACAACCTTTGCGTATTATTATTGATACTAATCTGAGTACACCTGTTGATGCCAAGATACTGAAGCAGGAGGGTGAAACGCATATACTTACCTGTAGCGACGATGACGATTCAATTGAGTTGTTGAGTCACGCGGGTGCAAAGGTAATCCAGTTACCTATGGCGCATAACCAGGTTGATTTGTTTGCGATGATGGATTACCTCAATAAGCTTGAAGTTAACGAAGTGTTGCTAGAAACAGGTGCGACACTTAGTGGTGCCATGCTTGAGGCTCAACTCATTGATGAACTTATTGTTTACATGGCACCAATTGTGATGGGTAACGAAGCGCGCGGTTTATTTCGCCTGCCACACTTAACGACAATGGCTGATCGAGTTGAGTTTTCGTTGCTGGAGTCACGCGCAGTTGGAAAAGATTTGCGGTTATCTTTTCTGCCGCAATACAAATCCGAAAACTAATTGCACAAATTAGAGAATAGAGAAGAACAACATGTTTACCGGCATCATCCAGTCAGTAGGACACATCGCCCAGGTTCAACCGAAGGGTGAAGACACACGCTTATATATAAGTACCGGTAAACTCGATCTCAGCGACGTACAGCTGGGTGACAGTATTGCTGTGAATGGCGTTTGTCTGACGGCAGTCGAACTACCTGGTGATGGTTTCTGGGCCGATGTCTCTGGCGAAACCTTACAGAAGACAACATTATCGACGCTACAACAAGGCAGCCCGGCTAATCTGGAAAAGGCTATGACCCCAACGACCCGATTGGGTGGCCATCTGGTCAGTGGACACGTAGACGGTGTCGGTGAAGTCGTCCTGCGAGAAGCCGCGGGCCGCTCGGAACACTTTCAAATCAAGGCGCCCGATAACCTGGCGCATTATATTGCGAAAAAAGGCTCGATTTGTGTGGATGGTATCAGCCTTACCGTGAATGACGTCAATGGCAGCGTGTTTGACCTCAATATCGTCCCACATACCTTGCAAGAAACCACAATGGATAACTTCAAGGTCGGTCAGTCTGTGAACCTGGAAGTCGACATCATTGCCCGCTATTTGGAACGTCTGTTGACCGGAAACAGCCCAGAAAATACCCGGGAAATGGCCAATTCAGGCCTCATTTCCAATATGATCACCGAGGAATTTCTCGCGAAACACGGTTTTATCAAGTAGACTGCGCGGCGCTTCAGCAATATCAGGCTGTCTTTGGATAGGATACACCAAGGTATGAGTATTTTATTGCGCAAACCAGATTTTCTTCTTGAATTTCATGAATTTGCGCCATACTGAGTTAGTTCTGGATATAATTGATATAAGTCGAATCAAGAGAGAATCAATTGGAATCACGCTTAAACACAGTGGAAGAGATCATCGAGGACATTCGCCAGGGCAAGATGGTGATCCTGATGGATGACGAAGATAGGGAAAATGAGGGCGATCTCATTATGGCCGCTGAGAAGGTGACTCCCGAGTCAGTTAACTTCATGGCCATGTACGGACGCGGCCTGATTTGCCTGACCATGACCAAAGAACGCTGTGAGCGGCTACGTTTACCACTAATGGTTAGTAGCACGAATGATCGTCATGGCACGAATTTCACTGTTTCGATAGAAGCCGCCGAAGGTGTAACCACCGGTATCTCGGCGGCCGATCGTGCCGCAACCGTTCAAAGCGCGGTGGCCGCAGATGCCAAACCTTCTGACCTGGTTCAACCAGGACACGTTTTCCCATTAATGGCACAACCTGGTGGTGTTCTTACCCGGGCAGGTCATACCGAAGCCGGATCTGACTTAGCACGCATGGCGGGTTTGGAGCCGGCAGCAGTGATTGTCGAGATACTCAATGAAGACGGCACCATGGCACGGCGTCCCGATCTAGAAGTATTTGCCAAAAAGCACAACATCAAGATCGGCACGGTTGCCGACCTTATTCATTACCGTATGCATTACGAAAAGTCCATTGAGCGTATTAGTGTCTGTGATATGCCGACCCGCTATGGAAACTTTAAACTCCACTCATATAGAAACGTTAACGATGGCATTGTGCATATGGCCTTAGTTAAGGGTGAGATAAATCGCAACACTCCAACCATGGTACGCGTGCATGTGGAGAATACTCTATGCGACGTATTCGGGAGCGAACGAAGCGGCTGTGGTTGGCCTCTGGATGATGTGTTACGACGCATCGACAAAGAAGGCAGTGGCGTTGCCGTTATACTACGCTTACCAGAAGATAATGAACAACTGGCTCAACACTTAAAAAACTTTGCTATAGAAGATGCAGGCGAAGATCTTCCTCGTTCTGAAGGTACTGAAGATTTACGTACCTTTGGTATTGGTGCACAAATACTAACAGACCTTGGTGTGCGTAAGATGCGCGTACTGAGTGCACCGAAAAAAATACACGCACTTTCCGGTTTTGACCTGGAAGTGGTTGACTACATTAATTAATAAGAAGGTTAGAAACTATGAGTAAACCAAAAGTAATTGAAGGCGATCTGGTTTGTCGCAACAACAAGTTTGGAATTGTCGTTGCGCGATTCAATAGTTTTATTACTGAGAGTTTATTAACTGGTGCTATCGATACACTGAAAAGACATGGTGCCGATGATAGTGACATTGAAGTTGTCAGGGTACCAGGTGCCTATGAATTACCACTAGCGGTTCAGGTGATGGCAGACAAAGGTGGTTATGATGCCATTATCGCATTAGGTGCGGTCATTCGCGGTGGCACCCCTCATTTTGATTATGTTGCAGGCGAATGCGTAAAAGGCATGTCGCAGGTGATGATGCAAAAAGGTCTGCCTGTTGCGTTTGGTGTTTTAACGGTTGATACGATTGAGCAAGCGATTGAGCGAGCAGGCACCAAGGCCGGTAATAAGGGTGAAGAAGCTACTTTATCCGTGATTGAAATGGTTAATTTGCTAAAACAATTTTCGTAAGTAATTATTATTTGCTAACTCGATACCATTTTTGGTTTGAGTTTGTTCTTTAACAGATAGGTATTTAAATGAGTAAAGCGCGCTCACGGGCAAGACGTATGGCCATGCAGGGCCTGTATGAATGGCAGGTTGCTGGCAATGATCCGCTTGATGTTTATAATACCTATTTTAAAGAACATGACTTGAAGAAAATTGATCAAGACTATTTTAAAGAACTAATGCTAAGTGTCCCGGCAAAACAGCAAGAGCTGGATACGACTATCGAATTACATCTTTCACGCCCCATCAAAGAAACTGACCCGGTCGAGCTAGCGATACTCAGACTGGCCTGTTATGAATTGAAATTTAGGGTAGATGTGCCATATCGTGTTGTTATCAACGAGTCGATTGAATTAGCTAAAACATTTGGCGGGGAAGCGGGACACAAGTTTATAAATGGTATACTGGACAAGGTAGCACTGGATCTTCGACCGATGGAGGTCAAATCCAAACGATCTAAATAGTTATACTATGAGTCGCTATGTCAGAATCAGAATTCGACATTATCAACACCTACTTTCATCTCAATGGTGAAGCACCGGACTGGTTAGTGACTGGAATCGGTGATGACGCTGCTATTTTAAATACCTCATCAGAACAACAACTCATCTCAATCGATACACTCAATACAGGTATTCATTTCCTGGAAGATACGCCCCCTTCAGATATAGCGTATAAAGCACTTGCCGTGAATGTCAGCGACATCGCTGCGATGGGTGGTCAACCCGTGTGGTTTACTTTAGCGATTAGTCTTCCCGAAATAGATCATGATTGGCTGAAGCGTTTTTGCACGGGGTTATCTGAGATGGCGCAGCAATATAAAATTAAACTCGTTGGCGGTGATACAACCAGCGGTCCTTTGAGTATCACCATTCAAATAGCAGGGCAGGTACCTGCTGGTCATGCGCTAAAACGAAGTGATGCCAAGCTAGGGGATGACATTTATGTCACGGGAACGCTGGGCGACGCCGCTGCCGGTCTAAAACTACTACAACAAGACGAACAAGAATTTGACTCGAATCAACAAATGCTAATCGATCGTCTTCATCGTCCCACGCCTCGTGTTGAGGTTGGGATTGCATTAAGAGAGTCCGCGAATGCCTGTATCGATATATCAGATGGCCTTGCGGCTGATCTGGGGCATATACTCACAAGTAGCGGCTCCAATGATAATACGATGGGTGCCGAACTACACTTAGACAGGATCCCCTTGTCCGAATCATTACAACAAAGTGGATTGGCGTTGGCGGTACAAAAAGAGTTAGCATTGCATGGTGGTGATGATTACGAGCTTTGTTTTACAGCACCGCCATCTGAACGAGTGACAATTGAAGTTATCAGCAAACAAACGGGTTGTCGTATTAGTAATGTTGGCACAATAACTCAGGAACAAGGATTGTTTATTATCGATAAAGAACAACGGCAAGCGATAACAACAACAGGCTATGATCATTTTGCAAAATTATGAGTGCTAAACCGATATCTCCATCATTATTAAAAGACCCACTGCATTTACTCAGTTTGGGTTTTGGCAGTGGTTTATCACCTATCGCACCAGGAACGTTTGGTACCTTGGCGGCTATCCCTTTATATTTGTTGCTGGTTCTCGCTGATTCTGAAATGGTTTACATCATCGCCTGCACTTCCGGTTTGATACTGGGATTCTATTTGTGTGAGCGCACAAGTCGATGCCTGGGTGTTCAGGATCATCCTGGCATTGTTTGGGATGAAATTATTGGTTTTTTGATTACCATGCTATTTATAACGCCCAGCCTGACCTCTATTCTGCTGGGGTTTATTCTGTTTCGAATTTTCGATATTCTAAAACCGTGGCCCATATCTGTGATCGATTCACGTGTAAAAGGTGGTATTGGTGTTATGCTTGATGATGTTATCGCAGGTGCAATGGCGCTGCTTTGCATGCAACTGATTGCCAGATTCACAGGGTTAGTCGAGTCGACCTTAAACCTGTAACGGCGCTGATATAACTGATCGTAATGTTTGTAAGGGGTTTCAGAATGAAAAAAATCTTAACGGGTATATGTGTGATCGCTAGTATTCTTGTTTCGAATACAAGCGTAGCCAATGAAGTCGAGATTGTTAAAGTCATGATCGAACCGAGCGCACATCGCTGGACCTTTCATGTCACATTAAAGCATGACGATAAAGGCTGGGATCACTATGCAGATGGTTGGCGCATTGTCGATGCAGATGGTAATGAACTCGGCATGCGCAAACTCTGGCACCCTCATGAAAATGAGCAACCCTTCACCCGAACTTTAGCGAATGTTCTGGTACCGGACGGTAAAAGTATTGTTTATATTGAAGCACACGACAAAGTGCACGGCTGGAGCAAGCAGCGAGTAAAGATTAATATGAAGCAAAATAAAGGGAATCGCTACGAGATTCGTCGTAAGACTAATTAATCTTCTTTGGTTTTATCTTTTTCAATCAGCGCATAAGCAGAGTGGTTATGGATTGACTCAAAGTTTTCTGATTCAACCACATAGTAGCTAACGCGATCATCGCTGTTCATACGGGCAGCAACATCACGTACCATGTCTTCGACAAACTTGGGATTGTCATAAGCACGTTCGGTGACATTCTTCTCGTCGGGACGTTTTAATAAACCATACAGTTCACAAGAAGCTTCTTGCTCAACCACATCGATTAATTCTTCAATCCAGACAAACTCAGCGATGCGTGCAGTCACCGTTACATGTGAACGCTGGTTATGCGCACCATAATCTGAGATCTTTTTCGAGCAAGGACAAAGACTGGTAACAGGTACAACGACTTTAACAATTGTCTCTGGCTTGCCATCATGGATCTCACCAATAAAGGTCACATCGTAATCCATTAGACTTTCCACGCCAGAGACGGGTGCCTTCTTGCGGATGAAGTAGGGGAAGTTCATTTCAATGTGGCCTGAGCCAGCTTCAAGACGATCCGTCATTTCTGACAACATCTCTTTAAATGATTTAACCGAGATCTCATGCTCGTGATGATGCAGGATCTCAACAAAGCGTGACATGTGAGTACCCTTGAAGTTGTGAGGCAGATTCACATACATGTTGAAGTTAGCGATGGTGTGTTGCTCACCGCCACTGCGATCGCGAACACGCACGGGGTGACGTATGTCTTTGATCCCAACCTTGTTGATTGGAATATTTCGGGTGTCGGCTCTGTTTTGTACGTCTTCAATCACTAGTTCACTTACCTTGCTATTCATCTTATTCGTCCTCTGAATATGTCACACATGCTCGATCGGTTTCCCAAATCGTTACTGCATGCACACTGACACGTTCATTATTTAATTCTTTGCTCAAGCCTTTAAAGATATAGGCAGAAATATTTTCTGCTGTTGGGTTTATCTCATCAAAAGGCGGAATATCATTCAGGTTCCTATGATCTAATGCACCGATTAGCTCATTAGTTGCTGCCTTGATGTCCCGGAAGTCCATGCCCATACCGATCTCATCGAGTTCGCTGGCGCTGACTTCCACATCCACTTTCCAGTTATGGCCGTGTAGACGACTACAAATACCGGGATAGCCGCGCAACAAATGTGCAGCAGCAAAATCGGTCACAATTTTCATCCGATAACGGCCAGCCATAAAAATATCCTACGATTATACTCGGAAAAGTGGTGTTTGTGTGGTGTGTTTGACTTGCGAATTCGCATGTAAAAAGGCTTCCACGCGGCGGATTATACCATCTGTGCTCAATTCTGCCTCTGCTAAAACCTCGGCTTGGGTGCCATGGGCGAGGAATTGATCGGGTAGGCCAAGGTTAAGCACGGGGATAGTGATACCCGCATTGAGCAGGAACTCATTGACGGCACTACCTGCACCCCCAAGCGCCGCGTTGTCTTCTATTGTCACTAAAACGTCATGGTTTTTCGCCAGCTCAAGAATGAGTTCCTCATCCAAAGGTTTGATGAAACGCATATTCGCCAGGCTGGCATTGATGACGTCCGCAGCTTGGGTGGCCTGTGCCAGCAAACTGCCGAATGAGAGAATGGCAACGCCATCGCCTTCGCGAAGTTGCCTACCCTTGGCAATGGGTAAGGGCTCGAGTGAGTCAGAGACTTCAACCCCGATTCCTTGTCCTCGTGGATAGCGCACAGCCGCTGGGCCATCATGCAGGAAACCGGTGCTGAGCATCTGGCGACACTCGTTTTCATCGGCAGGGGCCATGATCATCATATTTGGGATACAGCGCAAAAAACTCAGGTCAAAGCTGCCGGCATGCGTTGACCCATCGGGACCGACGACACCCGCACGATCAATGGCGAACAACACCGGCAGATTTTGCAGGGCAACGTCGTGAATGAGTTGATCATAGGCACGTTGCAGGAAGGTCGAATAGATCGCGACAACCGGTTTTACCGATTCGCAGGCCAGACCGGCCGCCAGGGTCACTGCGTGCTGCTCCGCGATACCGACATCAAAGTAGCGCTCAGGATATTGCTCAGAAAACTTAACCAGCCCCGAGCCTTCGCGCATGGCCGGCGTAATACCCACCAGGCGATCATCTTTTGCGGCCATGTCACAGAGCCAATCACTGAACACCTGGGTGTAGGTTGGACCCTTTGGTGTTGATTTTTCCAGCTGGCCCGACTCCGGGTGAAACTTGCCAACGCCATGATAGACACAGGGATTTTCTTCTGCCGGTTGAAAGCCTTTTCCCTTCTTGGTGACGATATGCAAGAAGCGAGGGCCTTTTAACTTAGACAGGTTTTTCAGGGTTTTGACCAGGGTGTTGATGTCATGGCCGTCGACCGGGCCGATGTAGTTAAAGCCAAGTTCCTCAAACAGGGTACCCGGCACCACCATGCCCTTCATATGTTCTTCGGTCTTTTTGGCCAGTTCCCAAACCGACGGTATGGCGCTCAATACCTTGCGACTACCTTCGCGCATGCTTGAGTAAAGCGAACCAGACAGAATGCGAGCCAGATGATTGGAGAGGGCACCGACATTGGGTGAGATCGACATATCGTTATCGTTAAGGATGACCAACAGATTGGCGTCCAGATCACCGGCATGGTTCAGTGCCTCAAAAGCCATCCCCGCGGTCATGGCACCATCACCAATGACGGCAACAACTTGGGTGTCTTTTTGCTGTTGCTTTGCCGCCAACGCCATTCCCAACGCGGCACTGATCGAGGTGCTGGAGTGACCCACACCAAAGGCATCATAAGGGCTTTCATCGCGTTTTGGGAAACCAGACAAACCGTCTTTTTTGCGCATACTTGGCATCTGATCGCGGCGACCAGTCAGAATCTTGTGCGGATAGGTCTGGTGACCTACATCCCAAACCAGCTTATCGACGGGTGTATTGAAGACGTAATGCAGGGCCACGGTGAGTTCTATCGTGCCCAGGCCTGCCGCCAGGTGGCCACCGGTATCACTCACCGTTTGAATGAGGTACTGGCGCAATTCCTCAGCGAGCTGATCCAGCTGCTCGACGGATAACTCACGTAACTGTGCCGGGTCGTCAATCAGGTTCAAAAGTGGGGTGTCTGGTTGGCTCATGGGGATTCGCGATTAGTTAAGTATATATAGTATGCGCTGTGTGGGGATTCGCAAAGAGATTATACCGATTAGGAGATAAAATCTCCTAATGTGATCGCTCTAATATATAGGTCGCAATGTCACGCAGCGAACCTGACTGATCGTCCGCAAAGCCACTGAGGGAGCCAATCGCATCATCAATCAGTTCTTTAGCCAGATCTCGAGAGGCGTCCAGACCAAGAATGCTCGGATAAGTGGGCTTGTTCAGCGCCCGGTCGGCTCCCTGGGTCTTGCCCAGTACTTCGGTGTCAGCCGTCTCATCGAGAATATCGTCGGTAATCTGGAAGGCGAGGCCGATACACTTGGCGTAGTGATCCAGTTTTGCTAATTTTTCGGGATCCAGCTCAGCTCCACAAAGCGCGCCTAGTTTAACGCTTGCCCGTATCAAGGCACCGGTCTTGTGGATGTGCATATTTTCTAATTCGGCCTCGTTAATTTCTTTACCCACGGCGGCCAGATCAATGGCCTGACCACCGGCCATACCGCGTGAACCACTGGCGACGGCGAGCAGGTCGATCATCTCCAGGCGCGTGTCCGCCGGGATCTGCTCATCAAGACCGTGGCTAAGAATATGAAAAGAAAGGGCCTGTAAGGCATCGCCGGCCAGAATCGCGGTCGCCTCGTCGAAGGCCTTGTGGCAAGTCGGTTTACCGCGGCGCAGATCATCATCGTCCATCGCCGGCAGGTCATCATGAATCAGAGAATAGGCGTGGATACACTCCACGGCACTGGCGACATGGTCCAGCATTTCGATAGGTGCGTTTACGGCCTGGCCTGCGGCATAGACTAAAACGGGTCGAATACGTTTGCCGCCATTAAATACCGCATAACGCATCGCGGTGTGGAGTTGTTCGGGTTCGATACTCTCTTTTGGTAGCCACTTATCAAGGCTGGCATCGACACGTGCCTGCCACTTGGCTTTCTCTTGCTCCAGCGCTTTATTGGGACTCACGCGTCGAGGTCTTCTTCGTCAAAGGGGAGCAAACTTTCGTCCCCCATGTTTTTAGAAAGGATCTGTACTTTTTGTTCAGCCTCTTTCAGTGCTGACTGACACAGACGGGTCAATTCGACGCCGCGTTCGAAATCTTTTAACGAGGCCTCCAGGCTATGCTCACCCTTTTCCATATTGGCGACCAGGGTCTCCAGCTCGTCCATCGCCTTTTCAAAATTGATCTCTTCCTTATTGGCGGACTTTTTTGCTACTTTCTTTTTTGAGGCCATCGTTCTATTCAGTTTCCTGGCTGGGGGAGAGTGTCACCCCGCGAGCTTCCAATTGTGGGTTTTGAAAGGTCGCTAAGGTATCCGAAACGGCGCTTATCTTCAATGGGCTCTTAATGGGCGTGTTCATGCATTTATATATAGAGTACCCCTGATCTATTTGGCGTTGAAGCCAAGCCCGCTCAGCAGTACGCTTAGTCACCCAAAATAAGAGGAACCTGACCCGCGTCATAGCAATTTAGAATAAGTCTTGACAGTATCATGCACCTCGACTATCTTTCTTTGTACGATTTAGACTCAGTCTAAAAACGGAATTTCCTGCATTTGCAGATTTTAATAAACACAATCTGGAGGTAAAAAAATGGCCGATTTAAAAGGCAGCAAGACAGAACAAAATCTGAAGGACGCATTCGCTGGCGAATCTCAGGCAAACCGCCGTTACCTGTATTTCGCATCAAAAGCAGACGTAGAAGGCTATAACGATGTTGCCGCTGTTTTCCGTTCAACTGCAGAAGGTGAGACGGGCCACGCCCACGGACACCTGGAATACCTCGAGCAAACCGGCGATCCCGCTACTGGCCTGCCTATTGGCGGCACCAGCGACAACTTAAAAGCCTCGATTGCGGGTGAGACTCACGAGTACACCGACATGTATCCTGGCATGGCGAAATCAGCACGCGACGAAGGCTTCGACGAAATCGCTGACTGGTTTGAGACTTTAGCGAAGGCTGAGCGTTCACACGCCAACCGTTTCCAGAAGGCATTAGATAACCTGGATAGCTAAGAATCACTGCGAATAGTGATAATTCCTTTCTCCCCCTTTGTTTTAAAAGCTTGGGGGGAGAGTGGAACTCAAATCAGGAGCCCGGTTTATGAGTACCAATGGAAGTCAACGCGAAGGTAGCCAAAGAGAAGGTAGTCTAGAAGCACCCACCCGCCATCCTATCAATTGGCAAGACCCCGAGTTTTATAACGAAGATAACCTCTTTGCCGAGTTGGAGAGGGTCTATGACATTTGTCATGGTTGCCGCCGTTGTGTGAGCCTTTGCAATGCCTTTCCCACCCTATTTGATTTAGTCGACGAGTCCGACACCTTTGAAGTCGACGGTGTCGCCAAGCAAGATTACTGGAAGGTCGTCGACCACTGTTATCTCTGTGACCTGTGTTACCTGGTCAAGTGCCCATACGTTCCACCCCATGACTGGAATGTCGATTTTCCGCACCTGATGTTACGCGCCAAGGCCGTGCACTTTAAAAAGCACGGTGCTGGTCTAAGAAATAAGGTGTTAAGCAGCACCGACACGGTGGGTAAGTTAGCCAGCATCCCGGTGATGGTGAACATGGTGAACACCGCCAACAAAATGCCAGTATTCCGCAAAGCGCTACAGGCCTTTGGTGTACACGAGAATGCCAAGGTACCTGAATACCACAGCAAAACCTTACGAAAAGCCTTTAAGCCATCAGCCGATGTAATATCGAAAGCGGGCGAAAGGACTTCAGGTAAGGTTGCCATCTTCGCCACCTGTTACGGCAATTATAATGAACCGCATTTAGGCGATGACCTGCAAGCCGTATTTGAACACAACGACATTGCGATCCGTTTAGTCGATAAAGAACAGTGTTGTGGCATGCCTAAACTTGAGTTGGGTGATATCGAGGCCGTGGCCAAGGCAAAAGAAGTCAACATCCCTGCGCTGGCCAAGCGGGTCGATGAAGGTTGGGACATCATTGCCCCGGTGCCATCCTGTGTGTTGATGTTCAAACAGGAGCTGCCACTGATGTTCCCAGATGACGCGCAAGTACAGAAAGTAAAAGACGCCATGTACGACCCGTTTGAGTATTTAATGCTGCGCCATAAAGATAACCTGTTGCGCACTGACTTTAATAAGTCACTGGGCAAGATAGCCTATCAAGTCGCCTGTCACCAACGGGTACAAAAGATCGGTCTAAAAACCCGTGATGTCCTACAGCTGGTGCCGGGCACCGAAGTCGAAGCGATCGAGCGCTGCTCAGGCCATGATGGCACCTATGCGGTGAAAAAAGAATTTCATGATGTATCCATGAAGATCGTCAAGCCAGTGGTGAAAAAAGTTAAAGAGATGGGGGCCGATCACTATACCAGTGACTGCGCGATGGCCGGCCGCCACATTGAAAATGCAATGGATGATGGTAGTGAAACCACACACCCGATAACGCTATTAAGACAAGCCTACGGAATTTAATAAAGAGATATTACGATGAGCAAGCTAACAAAAGACGATTTAATGAGCCTGGAAGACTACGCCAAAAAACGTAGTGAGTTTCGTACGCAGGTACTGGCCCACAAAAAGTCTCGCAAGATCCAGTTAGGTGAGCATGCGACGCTGTATTTCGAAAACCGCCTGACCATGCAATACCAGATTCAGGAAATGCTGCGCATCGAAAAGATCTTTGAAGAAGAGGGCATCATGGAAGAGCTAAATGCCTATAACCCCCTTATCCCCGATGGTAAAAACTTAAAAGCCACCTTCATGATCGAATACGGCGATGAAAACGAACGTCGTGATGCCCTCGCAAAGATGATCGGTATCGAAGACAAAGTCTGGATACAAATCAATGGCCATGACAAAGTCTACGCGATTGCCGATGAAGACCTGGAACGCGACAACGAACAAAAGACTTCGGCCGTGCACTTCATGCGCTTTGAATTTAGCAATGACATGGTCAACGACGCCAAGTTAGGCAAAGACATTTCCATGGGGATTGAACATCAAGCTTACACTGAAACACTCGCACCTATTCCTACCGATTCACGCGATTCCCTGGCGGCTGATTTCACTTAACGTTTATCTCATATCGAGCCGTGCTACCCTCTAATAATTAAGTTGAGGGGCACGACGCCTGGGATCCAGTTATTAATTCACGTTAGGGGCGTACCCAAACACAGAACTTGAAATAGTCGTACAAAAATCCTACTGCCTTACCTGTACTAAACCATAAAATGTGAAGACACACTTTTTTATATTGATTTATACATGGTGCGGGCCGGTGTGGTGCGCCACCACTGCGAAGTGGTTGCATTGTGGCTATCACGAAATACAACAGCCGCCAGAGCGTTATCGGATCATAGATCAATCCAGCCTCTTGTCACTAACGCACCATCATAGTCAATTTGAATTACAACAACACCATTTTGAATGGATAGCGGAAGAATTAAAAAAAGACAAAGCGAAATTCCGTGATGCGCGATGGACACAGGGGTTAGCCGTTGGGCCGCGTGAGTATGTTGAAACCGTTAAAAACGAATTAGGCGGTAACGCGATTGGACGAGAGTGCATCGAGCTCGAAGAAGGTTGTGAATTGAGAGAGGAACGAGGCTGATATGTACCATTTGCATGCTAAAACACCCGGTTTAAGCAAGAAAACGGTACTGTTTTAATTAGGAATATTCTTTAAAATAACAAGTAAGCAGGGTCCGACCCCGCGCGTTTGTCATTTGGGAGGGGAAATGAGATTTAATACCTTATGGGCGATACTATTTCTTGCATTACCGCTGTCTAATTCTGCGACAGCGTTTGAAGATAAAGAGAACACCTACGCAGCTTTGCTGACGAGCGGTAACAACGCGCATATTATTTTAGCGACTGAATCTTTATTTTACGAAAAATCAACTAATACTGAGTTACTGGATATCGTCGCGGAGTTAATGTGGCGTGGCAGCAAGGAAGAGTTATACATATCATCCGATGG
>Ga0316207_10003745_pt1 | contig 13812 bp, 12 predicted proteins | sample 6weekpyrite_MG_FD_204943 | JGI IMG/M metagenome (GOLD analysis project Ga0316207, IMG submission 204943) | Microbial mat bacterial communities from mineral coupon in-situ incubated in ocean water Damariscotta River, Maine, United States -... | ecosystem: Environmental > Aquatic > Marine >... | reverse complement strand
ACCGGGTGCAGCTGTCGCGGTGTCAGTGCGTCCTGCGCCTGCCCCATCACATGGTCGAGCTTGTTCGGAAATTCCTGAGCCACATGGCCAAGATCAATCCGGGCAAAGTTGCGCGCGATATCCTCGTTCATCTCCACAGCAGGAACGCCCCCACATAGATTATGACTACATTACAGGCCCATAGCGGAATTGCCGTCCCGATCTGCTGGCGGATCACGCCGTTTTGATCGTCCAGTTCAAGCAAGGCCGCCGGCACTATGTTGAAATTGGCTGCCATCGGTGTGAGCAAGGTTCCACAAAAGCCTGCCAGCATCCCCACTGCACCAATAACAGCCGGGTTTCCGTCATAGGTTTGAACCAGCAGAGGAATACCGATCGCTGCTGCCATCACCGGAAATGCAGCAAAGGCATTGCCCATGATCATCGTGAAAAGCGCCATGCCAAGCGCAAAGACCACAACAGTTAGAAAGATACTGCCTTCAGGGATCGCCGATTGTGCAACACCGCCGATAATATCACCTACGCCTGCCAATGCGAACACCGCACCCAGCGCTGCGAGCATTTGGGGAAGAATCGCCGCCCAGCCGATTGAATCGATGAGCCTGCGCCCCTCCTCGATCGGAGCAGTCACAGGCGTTTTGAGCCACGTCATCGCCACAATCAGCGCGACAACTACGCCTACACCAAACAGCAGCAAAGTCTCCTTGCGCTCTGCAAATAGGCCCGTTTCGTTTAAGGGCGTGTAGTTATACAAGAGCGTACCAGCGACCGCCGTCACTGGAACAATTAATGCCGGTAAAAACAATTTATTACCAAGCATTCCAGAGAATTTTTCTCGGTCAATTAGGGATGTGATTTCGGGCTCACTCCTGCTCAATCCACCAAACCCCGCGATCGCAACCAGCGCCAAGACCAGCAGACCGTTAGCAAGGTCGGAGAGGTGGGAGCCGAGGAAGAAGCTCGCCGCCAAGATCCCCCAAAATGCGGCATTTCCAAATCGTTGGTCCCGTAAGCTAAAGATTGACCACAGGGTGAAAAATGCACCGGCGAGCCAATAGAGCCATTCATAGGTGATCATGCCGGGCCCTCCGCTTCTGAAGAGCTTCGCACCTGTGCCAAACTGCGATCCAAGGCTGTGATGCGCCAAGAGTGAATGAAGAATGCGCAGATAGCCGTCGGGATAGCCCAGACTGAAAGTTCGAGCGGAGTTAGAGGATAGCCGGAGCTTTCAAAAACACCTTGTATCAATAGGATGGAAGCGATTGCGAAGAAAATATCTTCGCCAAAAAACAAGCCGACATTGTCAGTCGCTGCTGACATCGCAAGGACCTTTTGGCGTTCAGATCGAGGAAGCTCCCCGTGCGATTTCTCTGCGGCAGCTTCGGCCATAGGTGCCACCAAGGGCCGCACCGCCTGTGGATGGCCGCCAATGTCTTTCATCCCAAGCGCGGCCGTTATCTGCCTGAACAGCAGATACAGCATTAGAAGCTTACCCATCGTCGCTCCGCGAACGCTTTCGATCAATGCGCGCGCGCGTTGTTGCAGGCCGTGACGCTCCAACAGGCCGATAACCGGCAGAATAATCCAGGTGACGGAGATAAAGCGATTGTCATTAAACGCCTTGCCCAACGCTTCGATAACAGCGCCAAGATCAAGCCCGGCAAGCAGCCCCGTCGCCACCGCTGCGGCAACCACCACAAACAGCGGGTTGAAGCGCATCGCAAAGCCGACAACGACCATAACGATGCCCAGTAGCGGTAGATACTCCATCACCCTTTTTCCCCTTTATCCTTCCCGAAACCGCCTCCGCCGGGCGTCAGAATGACAAACACATCGCCCTGCCCCATTTGGGCCGAGGCGGTTGCAGATAGCTCCTCTCGGGTGCCATCCGCCCGCTCTACCCAGTTGCGGCCCGGTTTTGCGTCTTCACCCCCCGCAATCCCCTTGGGAGGCACATTTCTGCGGTTGGCGAGCATATTGGCGCGCATTGGCTGGAGGAATGTGATGCGGCGCTCTACGCCGTCACCGCCCACATATTGCCCCTTCCCTCCCGAACCACGCCGGATTGCAAAGCGATCGAGCCGCACCGGAAGCCTTGTTTCGAGAATTTCCGGATCCGTTAGGCGGCTATTGGTCATGTGGGTTTGAACCGCGCTTGTGCCGTCATGGTCGATACCGGCGCCTGACCCGCCGCAGATCGTTTCGTAATACTGGTGGTGACTGTCGCCGAATGTGAAGTTGTTCATCGTCCCCTGCGAGGGTGCGAGCCGGCCGGTAGCGGCAAACAGCGCATCGGTGACTGCCTGACTTGTTTCGACATTGCCTGCGACAACGGCCGCGCCGGGCCGGGGATTGAGCATTGAGCCTTCTGGCACGATCAAATCAACCGGCCGCAAACACCCGTCATTCATCGGGATCGCGTCATCTATCAAAGTACGCAGGACATAAAGCGCCGCCGCACGCGTGATCGAGCGCGGTGCATTGAAATTGTCGGAAAGCTGATCGCTTGATCGGGTGAAATCAAAGACCGCACGGCGTGCCTGCCGATCAATCCGTATCGCGACATGCACAAGAGCGCCATTGTCCATTGGATAGCCAAATTCGCCATCCTCCAGCCGATCGAGCAAGCGCCTAACGCATTCCTCAGCATTGGCAAGCACATGGCCCATATAGGCCTCGACGATTTGCTGGCCGTGTTCACGCGCTGCGCCTTCGAGCAGTTCAGCGCCGCGTGTGCAGGCGGCCAATTGCGCGCGCAAATCAGACAGGTTGCGGTCTGGAACACGTGCAGGGTGCCTCGCTCCGGCCAACACGGCGCGCACGGCCTCTTCTTGAAAAACGCCTTGGTCAACCATCAGAAGGTTGTCGATCATGACCCCTTCTTCTTCGATTGTGCGGCTTTCTGGAGGCATCGAACCGGGCGCTATCCCGCCAATATCTGCGTGGTGCCCGCGCGCCGCGACAAAGGCGTCGGGCTCTGTGCTGTCATCTGAGTAAAACACCGGAGTGATCACGGTGATATCAGGCAAATGGGTCCCGCCGCGATAGGGATCGTTCAAGACATAGGCATCGCCGCGCAGGAACCCGCGCCCATCGCGCGCCTGTCCGCGCTCTTCAACCACGCGCGCAATACTGTCTCCCATCGAGCCCAGATGCACCGGAATATGCGGAGCATTGGCAATAAGAGCGCCATCTGCATCAAACAGCGCGCAGGAAAAATCGAGCCGTTCCTTGATGTTCACAGAGGTAGCGGTCGATTGCAGCACCACCCCCATTTCCTCTGCAATCGCCATGAAGAGGTTGTTGAATATCTCCAACCGGACAGGATCGACCTGCGTCCCGGCAGCCTGTTCACGTTCAAGCGCATGGGCGCGCGTCAGGACAAGACTGCCTTCTTTCGCCAAGCTTGCCTGCCATCCATGATCAACAACGGTGGTGGAGCCGGGATCGATGATGAGCGCTGGCCCCGCAACGCTTTCTCCTTCTGCCATCGAAGCACGTACGATCGTCGGCCATGTGCCTGTAGGAGTGCCCTTCACGGCCTGAGGTTGCGCGAGAATGTCGCCAAGACCGCCTGAATGGCCGAACGCTTCGACGCTTAACGCTTCGACAATGATGGCAGCAGATTTATCGGAATAGCCAAAGCGCTTCCGATGGAGTGCACGAAAACTTGCATCCATTTCGTCAATCGATGCGCAGTCGATCGTTAGAACCGAATCGCTACCTTCAAAGCGCAATCTAGCGCGTTGTTGCAGCTTGATTGCGGCTGGCCCGATGCCTTGTTCTTCGAGTGCAGAGCGCGCATCGGATTCAAGCTGCGCAAGTTCTGCGAAAAAACCGTGGCCCAATGCGCGCACCAGGCTCACTTCCCGAATTGCCTTAACAGGGGCAAGCCCAATCCCGAATGCTGAAAGAATGCCAGCAAGCGGGTGCACCAACACCGTTTCTATCCCAAGCTGGTCTGCAACTTTGCAGGCGTGCTGACCGCCTGCACCGCCAAAACATGCCAAGGCATAGGTCGTCACGTCGTGGCCGCGCGCAACCGATATCTTGCGAATGGCATTGGCCATATTGTCGACCGCAATCGCAAGGAACCCTTCAGCAATCTCTTCAAGCGATTTCGGCTCTCCCAGCTTTGAAGCAACCTGCTCAAGCGCGGCCCGCGCTGCTTGGGGGTCGAGCGGTTCATCGCCATCAGGCCCGAACACGCTGGGGAAGAACGCCGGATCAATCCTTCCCAAAAAGAGGTTGCAGTCTGTGACAGTCAGCGGGCCACCTTTGCGATAGCAGGCGGGCCCGGGATCGGCGCCAGCGCTTTCAGGGCCAACGCGAAAACGCGATCCATCGAACGAGCAAATCGAGCCGCCACCTGCTGCCACGGTGTGAATCTGCATCATCGGTGCCGCAACGCGCACACCTGCAACGACGCTTTCACCGGACAATTCCAATTCGCCCGCATAATGCGCGACGTCGGTGCTTGTACCGCCCATGTCGAAGCCGATGAGCTTGCTGTGCCCAAGCTGCGCGCTGGCCTCCACCATACCAACAACACCGCCTGCAGGGCCCGACAATATCGCATCCTTGCCGCGAAACGCTCCTACTTCGGCAAGGCCGCCATTGGATTGCATGAAGCGCAGATGCTCCACCGCGGGCAGCTGGTCTTGAAGCGTGTCGGTATAACGCCGCAGGACAGGCGAAAGGTAAGCGTCAACAACACTCGTATCGCCGCGCGGGATTAGCTTGATTAGCGGCGCAACCTCGTGGCTGGTGCTGATCTGGGTAAAGCCTGTATCCTTCGCGATTCGCGCAAGCTGAGCCTCGTTGTCGCGGTGTTTCCAGCCGTGGACCAAAACGATTGCAACCGCAGTAAAGCCATCCTTTCGTAGTTCCTCAAACTGCGCACGAGCCGCATCCGCGTTAAGCGCTCTCAGCACTTCACCATCGACGCCGACCCGCTCATCAATCTCGATCACGCGCGAGGGCAATTGTTCTGGCAAAATGATGTGCCGGGCAAAGATTTCAGGTCTGGCCTGTGTGCCGATCCGCAAAGCATCGCCAAACCCGCGCGTTGTCACGAGCGCTATTCGTTCACCCTTGCGTTCCAGCAAGGCATTGGTTGCAACCGTAGTCCCGATCCGCAACTCAGCCACAGGCCCATCGCCATGGCGCGCCATAAGGCGGCGCACAGCCTCGCTCGCTGCGTCTTTATAATGCCCCGGGTTCTCCGACAGTAGCTTGTCGGTTACAAGCTGACCGTTAGGCGTCTGTGCGACAATATCGGTAAAGGTTCCCCCGCGATCCACCGCGAAGCGCCAGGCATTCATACGCCGAGAATTCCCTTGCTGCATCAGGCAGGTTCGAGCCGTGGTGAGGTTGTTGCAAGGCAATCAGGCGACGTCAATTCAGCCGCTATTGTGCAATGGGGATGAATTCGATAGCAAACTGGCTCATCGTCTCCCTCGGGGCAATTGAGCCAAAGGCTGCCGCCTTTTTCAACCGCCGAGTGCCAAAACTATGCATCCAGCTACGCATACAGTGCATTTGCCGCTCATTCGTTGAAGATTTGCGCATTTTCCTTGGCAATATTATTCGCACTCGCTAATGATGGGGGCACTGGCGACAAACGATGGAGAGGTGCCTGAATGAACGCATCGGAGCAGTCTCAACGTGACTTTCGCAACGCGCTTGGGTCGTTTGCGACAGGCGTTACTATCGCGACCACACTTGATGCCTCGGGGGAACCCGTCGGCGTCACTGCCAGCAGCTTCAATTCGGTAAGCCTCGACCCGCCTCTGGTGCTGTGGTCGCTCGCCAAAAACAGCCTTTCACGCGAAGCATTCTGCGAAAGCGGACATTTCGCCGTCCATGTTCTGGCTGCATCGCAAGAACAGCTTTCCAATCTTTTCGCACGCTCCGGCGAAGACAAGTTTGGCAGCGTGGAATGGCATTCGGGCGAACTGGGTTCACCGATTTTTCAAGAGCACGCCGCGCTGTTTCAGTGTCGCACCCGCCATCAATATGAAGGCGGCGACCACATTATCCTCGTCGGTGAAGTCATCCATTTCGAAGCGCGCGAACATGCGCCCCTGCTGTTTCATGCGGGCAGTTACGCCGAACGCCGCCCTCGCCCACGCAGCGAAGGGACTGAATCGGTAGACACAGAACATGGCCGGTTTAGCGACGATTTCCTGTTCTACCTGATCTCACGCGCGCATTTCCAAACCTCGCGCCCGACCCGCGAACGGCTTGATGAAATCGGTTCGTCGATGGAGGAATACCTCGCCCTTGCGGTGCTCAGCATGGAAGCGCCGCTTGGCAAGGAAGATATCGGCACCCAGCTTGCCCATACAGGCTACGCCCCCTCGCCCCGATTGCTTGATCTGATGACGCGCAAAGGGCTGATCGTTGAAAAGGACGATTTGTTCGAGTTGGCGCCAAAGGGCCGCGAGCTGTTTGTCGAGACATTGGCGTTCGGCAAAGCGCTCGAAGCGGATCTGGCAAACCACTTTACAGCCGCAGAGCTGGCGGAAACCAAACGGGTGCTTCGCCATATTATTGAATTGACGGGCGAAGATGTGCCGATCGACTGGCGCGAAGGCTAGGCGGAGCGATCTCTCAACTCTGTTTTGAGCACTTTGCCTGACGCGTTGAGCGGCAATTCTGCGACAAACTCAATCACGCGCGGCACTTTGTAATTGGCCATGTTGTCGCGCGACCATTTGATAATGTCCTGCTCAGAAGGATTGGCGCCCGGCCGCGCAACGACAAACGCCTTGCCGACTTCGCCCATTCGTTCATCGGGCACACCGATCACTGCGACCATTCCAATATCGGGTTGTTCGCTTAACAGCTTCTCGATTTCGGCCGGATAACAATTGAACCCGCCCGAAATATACATGTCCTTCTTGCGGTCGGTTATCCTGACATAGCCATTGGCGTCCATCTTGCCGATGTCGCCTGTGTGCAGCCAGCCATCTGCATCGATAGCTTCGGCGGTGGCCTCAGGATCATCGAGATAACCCAGCATTACGCCATAGCCGCGAACAAGGATTTCCCCTTCTTCGCCAACCTCGACCGCATTGCCATCATCGTCAGCCAGCTTCATCTCAAGGCCGGGAATGGTCTTGCCCACACTGGTCGCGATAAGATCTGCATCGTCACCGCGGCGGCATGCTGTGATCGTTGAACATTCGGTCATGCCGTAGGCCGTCACCGTGTCGACAAGACCCAGCTCGCTGCGCATCCGCCGGATCAATTCGGGCGGCACACTGGCGGCACCTGTCGCTGCGCCGCGCAGGCTGGATGTGTCAAAATCACCTTCCGCTTTTGCGGCAAGCAAAGACTGGTAAATCGTCGGCGGACCGGGGAGGAAGTTGATCTTTTGCTGCTCGATCTGGCGGATCACATCGGGAATGTCGAAGCTTGCCATAGGCACAATCGTTGCGCCCGCGATCAGTGCCGCAACCCAGCCCGCTTTATAGCCGAAGCTGTGAAAGAACGGGTTGATGATGAGATAGCGCTCGCCCGCCTCCAGCCCCATTACCGTTACCCAGTGACGGAACATGGGAACCACACGGCTATGCGTTCCAAGAGCGCCTTTGGGCGCGCCTGTAGTCCCGCTGGTGAACATGATGTCCGACAGGTCTTCAGGCGAAAGTGCGTCGAGCGCGGTGTCTACCGCCGGATCCTTCGCACCATTGCCGCTGGCGATAAAATCGCTCCAACCGTCATCGAGACAGATTATCTTTTCGAGCGCTGGCAAATCCTCATCTGCAATCAATGCGCGGTAATCGGTGCCGAGAAATTCGCCGACCGTGACAAGCAGGCGCGTATTGGTGCGGCGCAGGATATCGCCGGCTTCGCGCCCTTTCAGGCGGGTGTTCAAGGGCACAATCGCTGCACCTGCGCTCAATGCGCCAAGCGCTGCAATGATCCATTCCCGGCTGTTGGGCGCCCAGATGGCAATCCGATCGCCCTTGCCAATTCCATATGAGAGAAAGGCCGATGCACTCGCGCGGGCATGGCCCCACAATTCGGCAAAACTCCATATTTCGCCATTTTCGATCAGCGCTGGCGCATCGCCCCATTTGTTCGCAGCATCCTGCGCGACGTGGGGAATGATATCTGCAACGCCTGTGCTCATCTTATTCAGCACTCATATTGTCGGGGCCGAAAAACGCGCGCATTTCAACGACTTTGTTGTCTGGCCCAAAACGGAATACATCAATCACATCAATGCGCTGGGCCTTGCCTTCCCAATGCAATGTGACGTGAAACGGGAAAGCAGCGCAATCGGCAGCGCAGCGAATGGGGCCATCAAGCGTCAACTTTGCGCCCATCTCGACACCCTGCCCAAAAAACGCGCGCAGCTCTTCGTGGCCGCGTTTCAGCGGGGTTCCAACAGGGTCTTCGACCGTTGCATTCTGATCAAAGATGCTCAGGATTCCATCGAGATCGCTTGAATTGTAGCTCGCTACATAGGTGCGAACAGCGGCTTCCATTGCTTTTGGATCGCTCACATCAATTCTCCGGGAAGTAGCGGCTGATCGTATCGACCACGCAGGCCGGTTTGTCCGCGCCTTCGATCTCAACTGTGACGCGAACGACCGATTGGATAGCGCCCTTGATCTCTTCGACCGATACGATTTCGCCCGAACCACGAATGTTCGAGCCGACCTTAACAGGGCTAAGAAAGCGCAGCCGATCCGCGCCGACATTCACAGCATGCGTAAACCCGCGCACCTCGATCAATTGCGGAAGGAAGTGATTGACGAGGCTCATCGTCAGATAGCCATGCGCAATCGTGCCGCCAAAGGGGCCGTCTTTTGCGCGCTCGGTATCGACGTGGATCCATTGCCGATCTTCGGTGACTTCGGCGAAGCCATCGACCCGCGATTGGTCAATAGTCAGCCACTCGCATGGGCCAAGCTGCGTGCCTTCTGCGCCGATCAAATCTTGTGGTTTATCAAAGACTTTCGTCATTGTTACGCCCTTTGGCTCGACACAGACAACACCTCACCCGTCATGTAACTGGCAAGATCAGACGCGAGGAAAATCATCGTGTTGGCAATCTCCCAGACCTCGGCTGGCCGGCCAAAGGCTTCCCTTGCTGACAATTCTGCGAGCAGTTCATCGGTGGTCACTTTGGCCAGGAATGCATGCATCGCGATGCTGGGCGAGACTGCGTTGATTCGCACCCCGTATTCAGCCGCTTCAACAGCAGAGCAGCGGGTGAACGCCATAACGCCCGCTTTAGCCGCAGCGTAGTGCGCCTGCCCCTTTTGCGCGCGCCAGCCCAGAACCGATGCATTGTTCACGATCGAACCGCTCTTGCGCTCCTGCATGATCGGCAGAAACGCCCGCGTCATACGGAACACAGAGTTGAGCGTAACATCCAGAACACGGCTCCACTGATCGTCGGTCATATCGACAACCGGCACTTCACCGCCGAGCCCGGCATTGTTGATCAGCACGTCTACATGGCCCAAAGCTGCCACGGCTGCGTCACGCAGACCGTCAACCTGATCCTGATTGGTAACGTCGCAGATTGCTGTGGCAGGTCTTTCGCACCCGACTTCCTGAGCAATCCGATCGGCTGCTTCGTTGAGGCGACGCTCATGAAAGTCAGAGATCAGGACCTTCGCGCCTTCTTCTGCCGAACGTTTGGCAACGGCATAACCGATGCCTGTTCCCGCAGCGGCAGTGACCACAACGGTTTTGCCTTTGAGAAGATTGCGTGCTTCGGGATATTGCGGTGTCAGCGTCATGGATTACCCCCTTGGTTCGCGCGGCATGCCAAGCCCGCGCTCGGCGATCAGATTGCGCTGAATCTGATTGGTGCCGCCATAAATCGTGTCAGCGCGCGAATAGAGGAACAGGTTGGGCAAAGTACTCCAGACATATTCGTCGCCCTCAGCGACTTCGCCGCCCTGCCCCAACACGTCCATCGCCAATTCGCCAAGATTGCGGCGCCATGTTGCCCACTGGATTTTGTAAGTCAGCGCAGCTCCATCAACCTTGGCGTGATCGGTATTGGATAGCATCCTCAATGCACCATAACGCATCAGTCGCAGCCCGATTTCGGCCTTGGCAATGCGCTGACGGATTAACGGATCATTTGCAGCACCGTTGGCCTTTGCAGCAGCGATCAGCTCGTCCAGCTCGTTGCGGAATGCCATCTGTTGACCCAGCGTTGAAACGCCGCGTTCAAAACTAAGCAGCGTCATCGCGACACGCCAGCCATCGCCAACCGCGCCGATCAGACTGTCTTCGGGGCAGCGCGCTGCATCAAAGAAGGTTTCGTTGAATTCAGCATCGCCATTGATCTGTTCGATCGGGCGAATATCGATGCCCGGCTGATCGATTTCCATCATCAAGAAGGTCAGGCCCTTTGGCCCCTTGGTCCCCTCCTCGCTGCGCGCTACCACGAAAATCCAGTCCGATATGTGCGCAAGGCTGGTCCAGATTTTCTGCCCATCGACCACCCATTCGCCGCCATCAAGGCGCGCTTTGGTCCGAACAGCGGCGAGGTCAGATCCTGCGTTGGGTTCAGAAAAGCCCTGACAAAAGATCGTCTTGCCCGCGGCAATGTCAGGCAAGAAGCGCTGCTTTTGCTCCTGTGTTCCCAAAGCCAGCAGGGTCGGCCCTGCCAGCTCAATCCCGATGTGATTGACGCGTCCTGGAACGCCAGCGCGCGCATATTCTTCAGCGAAGATAACCTGCTGCGCCAATGTGGCATCGCGGCCACCCCATTCCTTGGGCCAACCGATACAGCTCCACTGGTTTTCACCCAGATGCTGTTCCCACTCTTTGCGCCGTTCGGCCTTTTCGGTGAGCGTGGTGATCCCTTTAATGTCGGCAAATTCGCCGGACATTTGCGTGTTCAGCCAATCGGCGGCCTGTTCGCGGAATTCTTCTTCTGCTTGGGTAAAGCCGAGTTTCATGCTGCCTCTCCCAAAATCTCGCTTGCGACCTGTTCTCGGTGCCAATTGCCATCAAGCAAAAGCGTCTGGATCGATCGTGCGCGCTTGAAGAACAGGTGGGCATCATGTTCCCACGTAAAGCCGATCCCGCCATGCAACTGGATCATGTCGCCTGCACATTTGAAGAACGTATCGGCGCAAAATGCCTTTGCTGCGTGAAGCGCAAGCTGAGGGTCGTCTTTCTGTTCGTCATTGGCGCATGCTGCCCAATACACCGCGCTGCGCGCCTGTTCGATTTCGACCATCATATCGGCAACACGGTGCTTGTAAGCCTGAAAAGACCCGATAGGCCGGCCAAATTGTTCGCGCTCATTGGCGTATGCAACGGTGCGATCAAGACATGCCTGAGCGCCGCCCAAAGCTTCGGCAGCGAGCGTGATCCATGCAGCTGGCTGACTGGCCTTAATCGCGGCCTGTGCATCGGCGAGCGGTGCGCCGGTCACATTATCGAGCCGGATCGTTGCCAGAGGACGCGTCTGGTCCATCGTGGTGTGCGCCTCGACACTCACCCCGTCTGCCGATGCGTCAACAACCCAAACCTGATCGGGATGGGCAAGAATGAGAACGTCAGCGGACCCGCCATGCGGGACATATTCGAATGTCCCGTTGAGCACATCCCCCTCAAACGTCACCGTATCGTTGCCGACCGCAGCCCCGATCTTTTCGCCAGCTAGAAGCGCGGGAAGAAGTTCGGATTGCTGCTCGTCAGTGCCGCCCGCTGCAAGCATCGCAGCGCAGATATTGAGGTTGAGCAATGGAAGTGCAGCAACATTATAACCTGCTGCCTCTGCCAGAATTGCCATTTCAACATGGCCAAGCCCGACACCGCCCAGTTCTTCAGGGACAAGCACCCCGCCAAGGCCTAGCTCTTCGCAAAAACTGCGATAAAGGTCGCGGTCGATGCCATCTGCTGCCATTGCGGCTCGCGTGCGTTCGCTGGTCGCGTTTTCGCCGAAAAAACCTTGAGCGGTTTCGGCGATCATATTCTGTTCGTCAGTGAAGGCGAAGTCCATTTCAGGTTCCCCAAACTTTGCGTGGTTCAACGCGCTTGGCAATCAGTTCGCCAACCGCATCGCCAACTTCTGCCGGTGCCCACTTCGCGCCCTTGTCGATCACCGGACCTTCACGCCAGCCATCTTCGAGCATGATCTTGCCGCCTTCGAGTTCGAAAACACAGCCTGTGACATCGGCGCTTTCTTCGCTGCCCAGCCACACAACAGCAGGGGCAATATTGGCAGGATCCATCACATCAAAGGCATCGCCTTCTGTTGCCATCTTGTCGGCAAAGGCCTGCTCGGTCATGCGCGTGCGCGCCGAAGGAGCAAGGGCATTTGAGGTGATGCCATAACGGCCCAGTTCAGCCGCCTGAACCAGCGTCAGCGATGCGATCCCGCCCTTTGCGGTCGAATAGGCAGCCTGTGCAATAGAGCCCTGAAGCCCGGCACCACTTGTGGTGTTGATGATCCGCGCATTGGGCTGCCCGCCTTCTTTTTGTTTGGCGCGCCAATAGTTTACCGCATGGCGAGCAACACAGAAATGTCCGCGCAGATGGACATGCATAGTTGCATCCCATTCTTCCAAGGTGGCCGAAACGAACATGCGGTCGCGCACGATCCCTGCATTGTTGACGATCACATGAAGATCGCCGAACGCCTCGATCGCTGCATCGACAATACGCTTGGCCGCATCCCAATCGGTTACGTCCTCGTAATTGGCAATCGCTTGACCGCCTGCGGCCTTGATCTCTTCGACCACGCCATCAGCTGCGCTGGTGTCGCGTCCTTCGCCGCCCAGCGAGGTGCCGATATCGTTGACCACAACGTTGGCGCCTTCAGCGGCAAAACCCAGCGCATAGTCACGGCCCAGCCCGCGCGCCGCGCCTGTAATAATGACGGTCCGTCCGTCGCAAATACCCATTATCCCAGCCTCTCGATAATCGTCACATTGGCTTGGCCGCCGCCTTCACACATGGTCTGAAGTCCATATCGGCCGCCTGTATCTTCAAGTGCATGCAGCATCGTCGTCATCAAACGCGCGCCTGTGCCCCCCAATGGGTGGCCAAGCGCAATCGCGCCGCCGCGCACATTTACTTTCTCATGCGGAATGCCGAGCTCTTTCATCCAAGCCATCGGCACGCTTGCAAACGCTTCGTTGCATTCAAACAGATCGATGTCGTCAACGCTCATGCCGACTTTCGCCAGAGCGTGCTTGGTCGCCGGGATCGGAGCCGTCAGCATCCACACAGGATCATCGGCGCGCACCGAAATGTGATGGACCCGTGCGCGTGGTTTAAGACCGTGATCTTTGACCGCCTGCTCGCTTGCCACCAACAGCGCAGCAGCGCCGTCGCAATTCTGGCTGGCAACACCGGCAGTGATTGTCCCTTCACCGCCGACAGGATTGAGCGCAGCCAATCCTTCCAAAGTTGTGCCTGAACGGATGGTTTCGTCCGCTTCTAGCCCTTCGAGGGCCGCAATCTCGCGCTTGAACACCCCGCTTTCGGTCGCCTCAGCGGCGCGCATGTGGGAGTTAAAGGCAAACTCTTCCATCGCCTCGCGGCTAATGTCCCATTTGTCAGCGATCATCTGGGCTGAACTGATCTGGTTGAGCAATCCGTCACCGTAACGCTCCACCCAGCCCGGCGAGGTGTTGAAGGGATTGTCAAAGCCATATGGCTGGCCGGCATACATCGCAGCTGAAATGGGGATGGCATTCATCGCCTGGCTGCCACCTGCAACAACCAGATCCTGCGTCCCGCTCATCACGCCTTGCGCTGCAAAATGCACCGCTTGTTGTGACGATCCGCATTGCCGATCGACCGTAGTCCCCG
>Ga0316207_10003744_pt1 | contig 13812 bp, 10 predicted proteins | sample 6weekpyrite_MG_FD_204943 | JGI IMG/M metagenome (GOLD analysis project Ga0316207, IMG submission 204943) | Microbial mat bacterial communities from mineral coupon in-situ incubated in ocean water Damariscotta River, Maine, United States -... | ecosystem: Environmental > Aquatic > Marine >... | reverse complement strand
AAGACATAAAAGACATTCAGGATATTCGTGGCACTGCTTTTATGACGAATGATATTCCTCTAGACTGGACGGTGATCAACTCAACAGATGTTGACCAACCAGGCCGTATCGAAAAACCTGTTGATCCCTATATAGATACAACTAAAACGCAACAAGATTGTGAACAATCACATGGTAAGAAGCATAGCGGCCAACATCATATTGAGCAAAATGTTATTCAGTTTCAACCAAAAACCCATTTAAAATTAAATCGCAGCAAAACCATTATACGCCTGCCTTCTTTTGAACAAGTCTCAAAAAATAAAGTCTTATATGCACATGCATCACGTGTATTTCATTTAGAAACCAATCCTGGTAATGCGCGCACTTTAATCCAGCAACATGGCAAACGATTAGTCTGGATAAACCCACCACCTGTACCATTAACAACCAGTGAGCTTGATCAGGTTTATGAATTTAATTACACACGCAAACCTCACCCCTCTTATAAAAAGGCAAAAATGCCTGCCTGGGAAATGATTCGTCATTCTATTAATATTATGCGTGGCTGTTTTGGTGGCTGCACTTTTTGTTCTATTACCGAACATGAAGGTCGTATCATTCAAAGTCGCTCTGAAGATTCTGTTATTCGTGAAATCGAAACTATTCGGGATAAGGTTCCTGGCTTTACCGGACATATTTCTGACCTCGGTGGTCCAACGGCTAACATGTACGAACTTAAATGTAAGTCTGAACAGATTGAGTCGGCCTGTCGCCGGCTTTCCTGTGTATACCCGGACATTTGCAAAAATTTAAATACCGATCATAAACCGCTTATTAATTTATATAAACGTGCCCGCGCACTACCTGGCATTAAGAAAATTTTTGTTTCATCAGGGTTGCGTTACGACATTGCAGTACGATCACCGGAATATATTAAAGAACTGGTAACACATCATGTTAGTGGTTATTTAAAAATTGCCCCGGAACATACTGAAGAAAATACACTTAATAAAATGATGAAGCCGGGTATCGGTACCTACAACAAGTTTAAAACTTTATTTGATAAATATTCCAAACTTGCCGGTAAAGAACAGTATTTAATTCCATATTTTATATCCGCGCATCCTGGTACAACAGATGAAGACATGCTTAATCTTGCTTTATGGTTAAAAGCCAATAAGTTTAGACCTGATCAAGTTCAGGCATTTATCCCAACTCCACTTGCAATTGCATCAGCCATGTACCATGCGGAAAAAAATCCACTTAAAAAAGTGGACAACAAGTCAGAACAAGTACTCACTGCAAAAGGTACAAAGCAGCGTCGTTTGCATAAGGCATTTTTGCGCTATCACGATGTAGAAAACTGGCCGATATTACGAGATGCTTTAAAACGCATGGGCCGCACTGATCTTATTGGTAATGGCAAGAAACATCTCGTACCTGCATGGCAGCCTAAAGGAACCGGACTAAAAACCACTGATTCACACCATGCCTCAGCCAAACTAAAACACGGCAAGTCAAAACAACCAACAACCAGAAAAAACACTAAAAAGCGTGCCCAAAAGTCACGGCAGCGTACATAAATCCAATTAATTCAAACAGATAGAATAGTTTATTTCTTTTGACCAGCCTTGCTGAGGCTAAAGCCAACAACAAAACTGCCGATAACAACCTTAGTCGTTCAAGGTAAATTGTGTCATGCATATTCCTCAGCCAAAGTTTAATTCTAGCGAGCAGCTCCAGATCATTGATGATTTAGCTAAACTTATTCAGCAACCCACCGCAACGCAGCAACCACCCTGCCCAAATTGCACAAGGGCAAATATAAATCCTGCTGAATGCTCTTCAAATTGTGAAAATGCGGCAGAAGCACTTTCTGAAGATCCAGTTCAACACCCAATTGAACCGAATATTGTTCCTTTAGTTTTTGAATTAAGCGCGATGCGCCTTGTACAAACATGTTGGTCATGTGAAGGACATGCATCTGCTGATGGCAGTATTTTTAAAATGCCGCAGATTAGTTTTTATGCAGAAAAACCCTTTTATGCTCAACTGATTAATCTTTACTTAAAGCGAATACATTGGCACAAGAAAATTCAATACCCATGGGAAGTTTGTTTAAGCGATTTTGGCCAAACACTTGAAATTACATACACCATTAAATGTGACCTTAGCTGCATTGAACAACCCAGACTTGAAGTCATGCAATCAGATTTACGCCATATAGGTGAAAATTTTTCTGAAAATATAAAACAGTACGCACATGAACTAATAATAAATATCAAAAAATCTTTACCTACTTATTCTAATAATTCCATGGGGAACTAATATATGCTTAATCATTTTAATAATGAACAAAATCGAACCGGTCCAATTCATTTTGATATCTCACAAAATGTTATATCTACTTTGCAGCAAAAACCACAAACTGCACTTATAAGTAATGTTAGTGGCCATGCATTTAAAGCAAAAGTAATTATTCCAAATTATATAGAACGAATTAAACAGCACTATCAACAACAAATTGATACTAATATCGATCATCATATTGAAGTTAATAAGTTACCTGCGTTAACGAAGCACTTCGGCATTAATATTTCGTTTAACGAACCGACTGAAATTCAGCTGCATGACAATGATATGGCTCTCGAAAATTCGATTAAATTATTAATTGAAAACTTTGGTGCTGTTATTATCAAAAATGCATATATGGAGTCAAAGCAGCGTGACATTGGTCATCGTAATCGTTTTCCGCAGCTAAGTTTTCATATTGACCGCAATCCTGCACAAACAACACATTATTCTCTTTACACACGCAATCCTTTTGATCCTGAACAAGTTCTTCCCCGTACATCTATGACCCTCTTTATTCCCTATCTGGTTGCTGTATTACAGGGAATTAAAGAAGGCAAAAAAGGTATTTCAGATGAAGATGGTTTAATTACTCAATGTGATTTATATAAACCAAATGAAATACCTGATTTACTTAACTCAATTATATTGCCACACACCTGGGATGAACCTGAGGGTACCGGTGAAATATCTATAATTGATAATTCAAATTTGCTTCACGCAAGCTATTACCCTAATGAAGCAGAAAAAGGGTATCGTATCGGCGTACGCTATGTTTCCTAAATTATAACTCTGTTAACCAGATAAAGGGGGCAAAGCCCCCTTTATTGTTGCCAAATTTAAACCTTCCTATTAAAAAGCATAAACACTGTAATTTCGCCATTTAATAGTTCCATTGACAGTTAAATTAACTAATTCAGTTCCTGTTCCGGTACTATTGATTTTATACCGTTGCAGCACAGCATTAGTGAAAGTAACAGAATTATTTGTAGTATCATATGATACGTTTCCACAGCTAGCATATGTAGTACCACTACCACAAACGTAAGCATAAGTTTGCCCTCCTACAACTATGTACAGAATACTTGTTACATCACCAACATCACCGACAGAGTACAAATAAAAAGTATTATTTGGATCTACTGGTGTAGAACTACTATCAAGCAAATCTTGTTCTTCTCCTGCATAAATATAGTACGCATTTAAATAATCATAAAAGTTAACTGCATCATTAAAGACAAGGGAAGTGCCCACAATACCGGTATCTTCTCCAGATAATGTTAATGTTCCTCCACCATCAGTATTACCAGTTGTTTTATTCTGTAATACTAGACATGCTGCCATGGTTATATCTGAAGTAGTTGTTGTTACATCTACAACATTAGTCGTTCTGAATGATTGACGACCATAAACTGAAACCATTGCATTCGACTTTGCATAAACCGAAAAATTCCCAGAAGCATCCGTATATGCAAATGCACGTCCTGTATAATCTTTTCCACTTGAATACACAAATACGTTTTCCAACCGTTTACCTGATGTATCTTCAACACAACCATTTATAGTTACCCTGTCATACACCTTATCCGCATTCCAGGTTGAAAAATGTGTAACTGTGCCTTCATAATAGGTTTTAGATGCATCGAGTGCAGCTGAACCTTCTTCTACCCAAAGACCTTTTATTTCATCATAGTAGTATAGAGGTATTGTAGCTGGTGGATTACCTGATTTATCTGCTACTGGGATTCTAATTGTTGCAACTGAACCCTCGGCTAGATTTAAGTCATTACCTGAATCATCAGTAAATGTTGCTGTAATTGCACCAAAACTTTCAAGCTGCGATAAAGTCCCCGTGCCTGTATCAGTTTGCAAATCACCAGGCATCAATTCAATATCTGTTGTTGGGTCAATTACCGTCAAACTAATTGTTGCATTACCATCCGGCACTGTTCCATCATCTTTTACAAGCGCTGTTGCATTCAGGGTAACGCTTGCAGGCGATCCTGATACAGTGAGCACTTGCGCTGTATCAGGATCAAATGCCTGAATTAAATCTACCGGTAGTAACTTAGCCGCAAGATCAGCATTTTGACTCTCAGTCGTCAAACTAACAATTTTTGATTGTTCAGCATAACCGTCTTTGGTAATTGTAACGACTACCCTGTCACCTAATGTGACACCATCAAGTGTATAATTACCTGTTGACGTTGATGTAGTCGAAACTCCATTTGCAGATACTATTGCACTGTCAATGGGCAGACTTGTTTTTGCATCTGTAACTTGCCCCGATATTTGGGCTGTTTTTTCCTGCTGAGTATCATTCGTATTATTTGTTTCAGTTGTAGTAGTCGTTTCTGTACCTCCACCACCACCGCTACTACCACCCCCACATGCGACTAATGACAAAATCATTAAAGCTAGTATTGCTAAACTAAAAGTGTTTTTCTTTTTCATGTTCACTCCCTCGATATTTTGATTAAAATTTACGCATGTAACATTTTGTTACATATTTGAACGAACGAGAGGATAAAACGATCTAGCTGAACAAAACCTGAATGGGAATTTTTTTTAATCCAAAAAAAATGCCAGATAGCATTATATCTGGCACTTATAGTAATTGATGCTTGATGTTAATCTTTACACTTTTTCTCTTGTTTGTAAGTTCTATCTTTTACCCACTTATCTTCATTTTTTCCCTTCTTCATAACGGACGCAAAGCATCTTTTTCCATTTTGTGAATAGATTAATTTATATTCATTCGTTTTATTGGGTTTTAAACTAATGTATACATTACATTTTGCATCATTAGCATGAAAGGCCGGTCCAACCCAAATTGATCTATGTGCCTTTAAGTAGCCTTGCAGCCTAATATATTTACGCGATCCAGCAGTAATTTTTGATTTACTGACAAATTCTGGTTTTATTACTTCTATTCTTGATGGGCTATCACATTGATTCTTATAAACATCAACATACAATTGTCTTTGGTCTTTTGTTGTAAGATTTCCTTGTCTAAGTGACTTCTCTAAATCAAGACCCCATTTATTTTCAACGGTTACACTAACTAAATCACCTTTTTCTGGAACTGAATATTTGGGTAAACTTGCACCACATCCAGTCAAACTAAATATGAATGATACTAAAACAAAATATTTCATAATTCTCACATCTTTTCTAATAGTTAGGGCGTCATAACACCCATCATAAAGGGCATAAAAAATCTGTCTATTTCTTGAGTTTCTATGGTCGAGCCCACCACATCTTCTTCTTCAATTTTATTAGTGAACCTTTTTAATGCAATCTGCACTTTTTTAACTACCGCTCCCTGAACATTATTGCCTTTTAACCATGCAAGTATCTCAGAATGAACATCATCAATTTCACCCAAGCTTAGCCACTTCACAAGATAATTAATAGGTACTTTTTTCTTACCACCATGAACCAAATAAGTAATCCCCCATTTATAAGCAAGAATCGGCTTTTTTATATTATAAAAGTAGATTTTAGACAACTCATATTGAGAATTTATATGATGTTTGTTTGCAGCATCAGTGAACCATAAAATAGCATTTTCAACATCTTTCTTTTTGAGAAACTCCATTCCATACTTATACTTAATCTCTAGATCTTTTGAAAATACCCTTTGTTTACTTGACTTGCTCGATGCAGCTTCTTCATTATTATAATTTGTATTTGAACCTGGGACTGCGCTTGAATTGCCTGCCAAGCAAATAAGGAATAAAAATAACAAATAAACCTTCATATTAAGCATTTATTTATTCAACCGTAACTGATTTTGCCAGATTACGAGGTTGATCGACATCTGTTCCTTTTAGTATAGCTACATGATATGACAATAATTGTAATGGGATAGTATGAATAATAGGTGAAGTCTCATCGTCACATTCAACAACATTTAAAACGTGAATGTTTTCATCTTCCTGGAAATGTGATTTCTCATCGGCAAATACAAATAATTCGCCACCACGTGCTTTTACTTCCTGTAAATTACTTTTAAGTTTTTCCAGCATATCATTATTTGGAGCTACTGATATAACGGGCATTTCACTATCAACCAAGGCCAATGGCCCATGTTTTAACTCGCCTGCTGGATAGGCTTCGGCATGAATATAAGATATTTCTTTAAGCTTTAATGCACCTTCCATAGCAACCGGATAATGTAAACCACGACCTAAAAATAAAGCATGTCGTTTATCTGCAAACATTTCGGAGATTTCTTCAATCTCTGCATCCATTTTTAAAACATGATCAATTTTAGCAGGCAGAGCTTCTAATTGCTTAACCAATGCAATTTCTTTTTTATCATCTATACCATGTCGCCGTCCTACTGCTATAACTAACAACATTAATGCAACAAGCTGTGTAGTAAATGCTTTAGTTGATGCAACACCTATTTCAGGACCAGCACGTGTTAATAAAGTTAAGTCACTTTCACGTGTTAATGAGCTTTCTGGCACATTGCATACGGTAATGGATTGACCAAAACCTAAACGTTTGGCCTCTTTTAATCCCGCCAATGTATCTGCCGTTTCTCCTGACTGAGATATAGTTACAATAAGAGAATTTTTCCTGACAACAGGCTTACGGTAACGAAATTCACTGGCCACTTCCACGCTACATGGAATATTCGCAAGTGTTTCAAACCAGTGTCTTGCAACTAACCCGGCATGGTAACTGGTACCACAGGCAATAATATGAACGCCCTGAACATTATCAAAAACTTCTTTTGCATTAAGTCCAAATGTTTCTTCCAGTATTTTATTTCCACTAATACGTCCTTCTAACGTATCAGCAACAGCACTTGGTTGCTCATAAATTTCTTTAAGCATGTAATGACGGTATTCACCACGCTCAACGGAGTCTGCTGTTAATTCACTTTCCTTAATATCACGCTCAACAACATTGTCGTTTTCGTCATATATTGTTAATGATGTACGCGTAATATCGGCAATGTCGCCTTCTTCCAGAAAGATAAAACGTTGTGTGACAGGTAACAAAGCTGCAACATCCGATGCAATAAAGTATTCTCCAATACCAACACCAATCACCAAAGGACTACCACTGCGTGCTGCAATCATTCGCCCTGATTCATTATTACTTACAACACCCAGTCCATAAGCACCGTCTAATTCTTTGATAGTATCTTTAACTGCTGTTAATAAATCTTTCTTAAGTTTGATGTGATGTTCATAAACCTGATGCGCGATTACCTCTGTATCAGTATCTGACGTAAATTCATAACCTGCGGATGTTTGAGCAATACGCAGGTCTTCATGATTTTCTATTATGCCATTATGAACAACTGCAACCGACTTACGACAAACGTGTGGATGTGCATTATTTTGCGTTGGCTCACCATGTGTTGCCCAACGAGTATGTGCAATACCGAGGTGTGCGTTAAGATTCTCTTTATTAGTTTGCTTTTCCAGCTCAGCAACTTTACCGGGCATGCGTACCCGTTCAATACAACCATCGGTATCGACAACTGCCACACCGGCGGAATCATAACCTCGATACTCTAAACGTTTAAGGCCTTCAATTAGAATGGGAACGACATCTCGTTCTGCAACTGCTCCAACTATACCGCACATTCAGGATTACTCCGTTAAAGTTATTTCTTAGACTTAGTCGGCCGTTGCCAGCCTTTTATTGAGGTTTGTTTCGCTCGAGTCAATGTTAACTCATTTTCCGGTGTATCTTTAGTAATAGTTGAACCCGCACCAATTGTCGCATTGTGACCAACTTTAACCGGCGCAATCAGTTGGGTATCCGACCCTATAAAAGCATTATCTCCAATTTCAGTGCGGAACTTATTCGCACCGTCATAATTACAGGTGATAGTACCGGCTCCTATGTTAACACCTTCCCCCATATCAGTGTCACCAATATAGCTTAAGTGGTTGATTTTACTGCCTTTTGCTACATTCGAATTCTTAATCTCAACAAAGTTCCCAATGTGTGTTTGCTCTGATAAGTTTGTGCCAGGACGGATGCGTGCAAATGGCCCTACCTTACTGTCTGCACCGATGATAGCTTGTTCTACGCAACACATCGGTTGCATAACAACGCCATCACCAATTGTCGTATCCCTAACCACACAATTGGCGCCAATCGTGACATTATCGCCTATTGTCACATCACCTTCTAATATCACATTGATATCAAGCGTAACATCTTTACCGACAGTAACATTTCCGCGAATATCGAGACGTGTTGGATCTATAATCGTTACACCCTGTTCCATTAATGCCTGCGCATTGCTTAGCTGGAAAAATCCTTCGAGCTCCGCTAACTGTGTACGACTGTTAACACCTAATACTTCCTGTTCGCTTTCAGGATTAACAGTTTTAACTTCAATATCGTCGTTAACAGCCATCTCGATAACATCAGTAAGGTAATATTCACCTTGTGCATTACTGTTATCCAAACGCTTTAACCAGTTACGTAATTCTCCTGCATTTACAGCAAGTATCCCTGTGTTTATTTCTGAAATTAACTTCTCTTCATCAGTGGAATCTTTATGTTCAACTATACGCTCTACTTTTCCATCAGCGTCTCTTACTATACGACCGTAACCGGTTGGATCGTCTAAATCTACAGTGAGTAATGCGAAATCTTTTTTTGCATACTCAATTAGCTGACTTAAGGTTTCTTTTTTTATTAAAGGCACATCGCCGTATAAAATAACGGCAATATCACTATCTTCGAGCTCAGGCATAGCCTGGTCAACAGCGTGTCCTGTACCCAACTGTTCTTCCTGAATAACCCAGCTAACATTGTCATCATTAATCGTTTTAGGAACAATGTCACCACCATGCCCGTAGACACCAATAATTTTATCGGCATTAAGCTGGTATGCGGTATCAATAACATGCTGAACCAATGCTTTACCGGCAATAGGATGTAATACTTTTGGTAAAGCAGATTTCATTCTTGAACCCTGCCCCGCGGCTAAAATAATAATACTTACTTTGCTCATAGCTTTTTACTTCTGCTTAATAGAATTAAAAATATACAAATAAAAAAAGGCAGTATAACCGCCTTTTTTTACATACTGACTAAGAAATAAATCTTAACCTTTCATTTTGTTTCGCATGCGTGAAATTGCCTGAAGTTGAGCCATCGCCTCTGCAAGTTGTGCCTGTGCATCTGCAATTTCCATTTCGCCAACCTGATCTTTCAACGCTTGTTCTGCTTTTTCTTTCGCTTCCATAGCAGCTGCTTCATCTAAATCGGCTGCGCGAACAGCTGTATCCGAAAGAATAGTTACAACATGTGGTTGAACTTCAAGAATACCACCTGATACATAGATAGATTCTACTTCACCACCTTGCTTGGTAATGTGAACTTCACCTGGCTTCAATGGTGTAAGCAACTGTGTGTGACGAGGGTAAATACCTACCTCGCCCATAACAGCAGGAGCAACAACAACTTCAGCTGCGCCAGAAAAAATTTCATGCTCTGCACTTACGATATCTAGATGCATAATCATTGCCATAGTTAAATTACCTCAATCCTCAGCCTGCTAAGGCCGAAAAATTATACTCAGCCTTAAAGCGTTTTCGCTTTTTCTACAACTTCTTCGATACCGCCAACCATGTAGAACGCTTGCTCTGGTAAGTCATCGTATTTGCCTTCACTGATTTCTTTAAAGGCCTGAATTGTATCTTTAACAGAAACATACTTACCTGGCGCACCGGTAAATACTTCCGCAACGAAGAACGGCTGTGATAAGAAACGTTGCATCTTACGAGCACGTGTTACAACCAGTTTATCTTCTTCAGATAATTCATCCATACCAAGAATCGCAATAATATCTTTTAATTCTTTATAGCGCTGTAATGTACCTTGAACAGCACGAGCAACATTGTAGTGTTCTTCACCGATTACTAATGGGTCAAGTACTCGTGATGTAGAATCAAGTGGGTCTACCGCAGGGTAAATACCTAATTCTGCAATTTGACGAGATAGTACTAATGTCGCATCTAAGTGAGAGAATGTTGTCGCTGGTGATGGATCCGTTAAATCATCCGCAGGTACATATACCGCCTGGAACGATGTAATCGAACCAGTCTTTGTTGATGTAATACGTTCCTGAAGTACACCCATTTCTTCTGCAAGTGTTGGCTGATAACCTACCGCAGATGGCATACGACCTAAAAGTGCCGATACTTCTGTACCCGCAAGTGTATAACGATAGATATTATCTACGAACATTAATACGTCACGACCTTCATCACGGAAGTATTCCGCCATAGTCAAACCTGTTAATGCTACACGAAGTCTGTTTCCTGGTGGCTCATTCATCTGACCGTAAACCAGTGCTACTTTATCAAGTACGCCACCTTCTTCCATTTCGTAGTAGAAGTCATTACCTTCACGAGTACGTTCACCAACACCAGCAAATACTGAGAAGCCACTGTGCTCTACCGCGATATTACGAATAAGCTCCATCAATGTTACGGTTTTACCAACACCCGCACCACCGAATAAACCAATTTTACCACCTTTGGCAATTGGCATAATCAAATCGATTACTTTTACGCCTGTTTCTAGAATTTCGAGGCTAGATGCTTGTTCGTCATATGCTGGTGGTTTACGGTGAATAGGCATCGTTGATTCGTTTCCGATTTCACCAGCACCATCTACCGGGTTACCCAGTACGTCCATAATACGACCTAATGTTTTTTGCCCAACGGGTACATTGATTGGTGCACCTGTGTTAACAACTTCCAATGAACGTTTTACGCCATCTGTTGTTCCCATCGCGATGGCACGAACAACACCGTCGCCAAGTTGCTGCTGCACTTCTAATGTTAAGCCCGCAGACTCAACTTTTAATGCATCATAAATTTTAGGAAGTGCATCACGTGGGAATTCCACGTCAACTACCGCACCGATAATTTGGACAATTTTTCCAGAACTCATTTGTCGTTCCTCGTTAAATCTTAAAGTTTAAATTCGTTTTAATTCTTTATGCCTTAGTGCGCTAAACCGCTGCTGCACCACTTACAATTTCTGATATCTCTTGTGTAATCGCTGCCTGTCGAGCTTTGTTATAAACAAGCTGTAAGCTATCAATTAAATCACCGGCATTATCTGTTGCGGCTTTCATCGCAATCATTCGAGATGCCATCTCACAAGCAATATTTTCTACTACGCCCTGATATACAAGTGATTCAATATAACGAATCATTAAGTCATCAAGCACATCTTTAGCATTTGGCTCGTAGATATAATCCCAGTGATGTTTTAATTCTGCGTCTTCTTCTGCATAAGTAATTGGTAGCAATTGATCAACTCGTGGTTCCTGAGTCATGGTGTTAACAAACTCATTTGATACTATGTATAAACGATCAATTTCACCTTCGTTAAAAGCATCAAGCATTGATTTAACTGTGCCAATTAAATCTGTTAATGCAGGAGCATCACCTAAATGTGTTGCCTGTGCGCGTAAGTTACCTAAACGTTTGAAAAAACCAAGCGCCTTAGAACCAATCGTACAAAGATCAACATCGATATTTTTATCTTGCCAATCTTTCATATGAGCTAAGGTTGCTTTGAATAAATTATTATTTAAGCCACCGCATAACCCACGATCAGATGAAACAATAATATAACCAATACGCTTAACATCACGATCATTTAGATAAGGATGCTTGTACTCGGTATGTGCAAATGCCAGGTGAGCAATAACCTGACGCATTTTTTCAGAGTATGGGCGAGAAGCTGCCATGCGATCTTGTGCTTTACGCATCTTACTCGCTGCAACCATTTCCATAGCACTGGTGATCTTTTGCGTGTTTTGAACGCTTTTGATCTGAGTACGTATCTCTTTACCGCTTGCCATAACTTATATACCAGTCTTTATATATTAATATGTGCTGTTTGATTTGAACGCTTCAATTGCTGCTTTCATTTCTGCTGCAATATCATCGTTGTAGTCGCCAGTCTCGTTAATTTTTGCAATTAAGTCTGCATTGTTCGCTTTTAAATAAGCTTGCATAGCAGCTTCAAAAGCAACAACTTTGTTTACGTCTACATCGTTTAAGAAGCCTTCGTTAGCAGCAAATAAAGAGAATGCTTGTTCTGCAACACTCATTGGAGAGTATTGGTATTGTTTCATCAATTCTGTAACACGTTGACCTAATTCAATCTGGTTACGAGTTGCTTCATCAAGGTCAGATGCAAACTGAGCAAATGCGGCGAGTTCACGATACTGAGCAAGTGCTAAACGTGTACCACCACCCAACTTCTTAATGATTTTAGTTTGTGCTGCACCACCTACACGTGATACCGACAAACCAGCGTTAATTGCCGGACGAATACCAGCGTTAAACAAATCAGATTCCAGGAAGATCTGGCCATCAGTGATCGAAATTACGTTAGTTGGTACGAAAGCTGATACGTCACCCGCTTGCGTTTCGATAATTGGTAAAGCTGTTAAAGAACCAGTTTGGCCTTTTACTGCGCCATTTGTAATACGCTCTACCTCGTCTGCATTGATACGTGATGAACGTTCAAGTAAACGTGAGTGTAGATAGAAAACGTCACCTGGGTATGCTTCACGACCTGGTGGACGTCGTAATAACAAAGATACCTGACGGTAAGCCCATGCTTGTTTTGTTAAATCATCATATACAATCAGTGCATCTTCACCTTTATCTCGGAAGAATTCACCCATTGAGCAACCAGCATATGGTGCAATGTATTGCATTGCCGCTGATTCTGCAGCAGAGGCTGCTACTACGATAGTATGATCAAGTGCGCCATGTTCTTCTAACTTACGAACAACTGCCGCTACTGATGAAGCTTTTTGACCGATGGCAACATAGATACATTTAACACCAGTACCTTTTTGGTTGATGATGGCATCGATTGCAACCGCTGTTTTACCTGTTTGTCTGTCGCCAATGATTAATTCACGCTGACCTCGGCCAACTGGAACCATCGCATCAATTGATTTCAAACCTGTTTGTACAGGTTGGTCAACAGATTTACGCTCAATAACACCCGGCGCAATTTTTTCAATCGGTGCAGATTGTTTTGCATTGATTGGACCTTTGCCGTCAATTGGCTCACCAAGCGCATTAACAACACGACCACATAATTCTTCACCTGTCGGTACTTCTAAAATACGACCGGTACATTTAACTTTGTCACCTTCCGTAATGTTACCGTAGTCACCAAGGATAACCGCACCAACGGAGTCACGCTCAAGGTTAAGTGCCATACCATAAATGTTGCCAGGGAATTCAATCATTTCGCCGTACATAACATCAGCAAGACCATGAATTCGTACTACACCGTCCGCAAGTGCGACGACTGTGCCTTCGTTTTGAGCTTCACTTACTTTTTCAAAGCTCTCGATTCGTTGCTTAATCAGTTCACTGATTTCAGATGGATTAAGTTGCATGAATATTTCCTCAAATTTTAAATCTGTTAGCGCATTAACGA
>Ga0316207_10003743_pt1 | contig 13812 bp, 8 predicted proteins | sample 6weekpyrite_MG_FD_204943 | JGI IMG/M metagenome (GOLD analysis project Ga0316207, IMG submission 204943) | Microbial mat bacterial communities from mineral coupon in-situ incubated in ocean water Damariscotta River, Maine, United States -... | ecosystem: Environmental > Aquatic > Marine >... | reverse complement strand
CCGTTTTTTGTTTGTAAAAACACTCAGCTGGATTGCCCAGACTGCTGTGCGTCTCACAAATTTTGTTATCACTATATACTACTCCCTCATGCTCCATACCTCGAGCCTATTTACGACTATTAATACTTCAGGAGTAGGGAATTTCTTACAAACATATTACTGCACAAGAAAAGCACAAGAAATTGGATAATTTAAGACATTAAGGGTGAAGAGATACTTTGCCGGTGATAAAAAAACGGGTTCAGGTCATGGAGGGAGAGTGTTTATATAAGATTACTGACCTGGAGTTTACACTGTTAAGTAGAAAAACCCCTGGCAATGGCGATGATAATGGGTACACGTAGTACACCAAATTATCATCGCCACTCATATCTGACTAATGTGAATCAGGTACAACACCAACCTGTGGCATTTCAGCAAGCCCCGTTTCCTTGGCATGCTCCTGGAAACCTTTGTTCTTCCAGAAGAATGCACCCGGCATGGTAGTTGGAATCACGAGCACATAGAACAGTGCGCGACCGATAACTGCTGTCGCCAACATAACCAGTGCCGTTACAAGCAGACCACTTAGGGCAAGTGCTCCAACAGGTTCAGCAACCACTATCAGACCAGAGAGAATGATTGATGCAACCAGCCCCAGGTTACGGGCAATATAGGTTTTACCAAAGTCAGAACGCTGTACGTAGTGTGAGGCTGCACCTTCCCCGCCTTGTTTGTTCATGTCACTCGCGTGACGCCACAGGCCAAGCGCTTCGAGTATCAAGCCACCCAGCATACATATGGCAACTACATTGAGTAACGATGCAAGGTCTTGTCCCTGCGCTAACATCACACTTGTATACACAAGACCGACTACCAGGCTACCGATTGCAAACATACTGCCGTAGAAACTCGTTAATACCTGCCAGTGGTTCCAGAATGGACGTGCCTTGATGCGGTAGATTCTATGCATAAAGTACAGTGACACTGGACCTGCAATCACGGCTGCCCAACCAACTATATTCGTGGCACTGCTAAGAACACCCTCCGGTAGGAAGGTCACCATTAGCGTATACAGACCAAGCAAGTTATAAAATACGGCAAGGCTGGCCACTTCACGACTCACAGGCGAATAACGCAGGTTATTAAATGCCCGGTAGAAACGGTGGGGTTTACCCAGATGCATAGTCGAGATAAACAATGCGTAGGTCTCTGCACCAATCAGGCCAAACAACAACACTGAATAGGTTGTGGGATGCGCAGAAGCCGACAACATCTCGAGACCAAACAATGGGCCAAGGAACAATAGTGCAAACGCACCAATCACGGCCTGTGAAATCAAGGTAAAGATCACTAGGGGGTCTTCACGTGAGCGTAGCTTATCTATACTCCACTGCTTTTCCCCCGCCTGTTCACGCACCTTGGTCTTGAAACCGCCCTGCCCTTGTTCATCACGTTCATAGCGCAGTGGCATTGCATCCGGGCGTGTCATCTCACGCGGCAGTGATTTCTTTTGTTGGAAACGAATATTTGGATGTGTGATCTCAGGTGAAGGGAATCCCGGTATTTGAGCATCAAGCTGATCGCGGTTCTCCGGCGTCGTTTCAATGACACCAAAGTCCAGCGCACCGGCAAGACACGCAGACGCACAGGCAGGCTTTAACCCAACCTCCAGGCGGTCCACACACATATTACATTTTTCAACTTGTCCATTTACTGGATCGAGCTGCGGTGCATTATATGGACAGACCCATGTACAGTAACCACAACCGAAACAGATATCCGGATCTTGCAATACCGCGCCGTATTCGGCGAATTTGGTATAGGCACGCGTCGGACACCCTTTCAGACACACGGGGTCATCACAATGGTTACACGCCATTGAGATATTCATACGGTGGTAGGCCGGGTAACTCCCCCCTTCTACGTAGCCTACCGAGCGGAAAGCCAGGTGAGGTGAAAGATTATTTTTCTCACTGCATGCGGATTCACAGGCGTGACAGGAGATACAGTTATCCGCGTTGAAGTAAAACCCGTGTTGCTTGTAACGATTCGGGTTATCACTGACGAAATCATCGCCATTGATGTTAAGGCTTTGCCCAGTCAATACACCATGTTCTTTCGACAGATCGATAGCCTTACCGTAACGGTTAGTCTCCGGGTTCTCGGGAACAGGGACGAAAGCGTAATCAGGTTCATCTTTTCTTACTTTAAACATGGGTCACTCGTTATCTAGAAAGTACGTGCCGCAGCATTTCTCACTGCAGCAGCGGCCTGGTCAGCAGCCGGTTCAATTTTTACCGCACATTGTTTAAATGCAGGTTGTCTTGAGTGTGGATCCAATAGACCCAGTGTCAGACGGTTAACACATTCGTGAAAATGGAAAGGAATAAATACCATGTTAGGCGGTACACGTTGGGTCAGCTGAACCATCACCACCGCATCGCCACGTCGAGATGTCAGGCGTGCATAACTGCCCGAGGTAATCCCTAGCTCTTTTGCTGAATCAGGGTTCATTTCCATATAAGGCGTTGGGCTGAATTTGTTCAGGTTACCCACCTTGCCAGTACGGGTACGGGTATGGAAGTGCTCAACAACACGACCGCTGTTTAACCAGAAAGGATAATCTTCATCTGGACGTTCATTGTTATCAACAAACGGCAACGGGATAAGCTTTGCCTTACCGTCTTCATACTGGAACTTGCCATCGGTATAGAGGCGTTGGCTACCGTTCTCCTTACCCTCTTCATCGCGGCACGGCCATTGCACACCACGTTGCTCTTCAATCTTGTCATAGGTCATGCCCGAATAATCCAGCATGCGACCTTTCGATAATTGACGAAGCTCTTCAAAGACACCTTCCGCGGTGTCAGGGAAGTTAATCTTATTACCCTGGTCAAAGCGTTTGGCCATCTGGTTAAAGATCCACAAATCAGGCTTGGCCTGTTCATACGGTGGCAAGACATTCCGTATCAAGTTGACGCGACGCTCAGTGTTCGTAAAGCAGCCTTCTTTCTCTGCCCAGATTCCAGCAGGGAAATAAACATGACTGTATTCATTCGTTTCGACATCGGCATAGGCATCCTGCACGACAAGAAAATCGAGCTTCTCGAGTGTCTTGCGAATACGTGCCGTATTCGTCATCGACGTCATAGGGTTTGTCGCAATGATCCATAAGCCTTTAATCTGGCCTGTTTCAATTGCCGGGAAGATATCGGTCTGGAACATACCTCTTTTTTCCGGGAAGAAATCTTCTTCAACACCCCAGAATTCAGCAACATCTTTACGGTCCTGCGGCTTTTCGAGCGCGCGATAGCCTGGCAAACCCGAGCATGATGACCATTCACGTGTACCCATCGCATTACATTGGCCGGTAATCGAAAGACTGGTCCCGCCAGGCTTGCCGATGTTGCCCGTGATCAGGTTAAGGTTATTAATACCTACGACACCGTCTGAGCCATGCGTACTCTGGTTAATGCCCATAGTCCAAATTGTCATCGCCGCGCCGGCCTTGGCATAAAGACGCGCAACATTGCGGATTGTATCTTCATCTATGCCACAAATACGCGAAGCTGTAATCGGGTCATACTGTGCGACCAGTTCTTCAAATTCTTTTGCACCGTTTGCATGTGCATCGATATAGGCGCGATCTTCAAGCCCTTCATCAAGAATGACGTGGGCCAATGCATTAAGCAGTACTACATCGGTACCGGGTGTAACCGGTAAGTGAATGTCAGCCATTTGTGCAAACATTGTCACACGCGGATCGACAACAATAACGGGGAACTTACGCTTTTCAAGTGCCTGCTTGAGGCGCCAGAAAATAATAGGATGCTGTTCTGGCAGGTTTGAGCCAATCGCAAGAAGACATTCGGTGTGCTCAAAATCTTCGTAACACCCTGGTGGACCGTCTGAGCCGAATGAACGCTTATAACCCGACACGGCGGATGACATGCAGAGAGTGGTATTACCGTCGTAGTTATTGGTACCCAATACGCCACGTGTTAATTTTCCAAGCGTATAAAACTCTTCGGTCATTATCTGACCTGTCGAAACAACTGCAAATGAATCTCGACCATAGGTTTCCTGGATACGTTTGATCTCACTCGCCGTATGATCCAGTGCTGTATCCCAGTTGGTTTCGGTAAATTCCTCGTGTGTCTTGTCACGCATCAAAGGCACACGACCTCGATTGGAGGTGTAAAACAACTCGTGCTCAAAAATACCCTTCAGGCATAATTTCCCACGGTTAACATCCGCACCACCCACACCACGGCTTGCAACCGCTTTACCTGAGTTATCGAGGCCGACTTCAATCGAACAGCCTGTTGAACAGTAACCACATGTGGTGTACTTCCATTCAACAACACCCTTGTCAGCAATCTTGATCGGATTCTTTCTGTTACGTCCAAACAGCATCTTGCGTACCTTTCAGATTAGTCCTTGTTAGGACAACCTTCATTCGGTGTTAAAGATAAGAAAATTGTTTCACCTTCCAGTTTGACCGGGTAGCTTGCCGAGCAACCTTCATCCGGCGCAACGGCAACACCACTATCGAGATTGATTTTCCAGTCATGCAGTGGGCATGCGACCTTCTTACCGTGCACGATACCCTGCGACAGTGGGCCACCTTTATGTGGGCATGAATCACGTAAGGCAAATATCTCATCATCAGCTGTACGGAATACAGCAATATCGCCAGTATCCCTACTTACTACACGGGCACCCATTTTAGGAATGTCGCTCAACGCCCCTACTTCAATCCAGTCTTCACTCATGTTTATTCTCACTATAAAAAATATTTAAGCGTTAAGCTGTTTAATTGGTTCAAATTCGTGTTTTTCTGCACCCTTGGCACGTGCTTCCCATGGATCATCCTGGGCAAATTTTTGCGAGAACAGGAAGCGTTCAGCGAAGGCCTTACGCTGTTCTTCATTATCAACAATCTGTTCTTTAACGTAGGTCAAACCAACACGTTCGATCCAGGGAGCAGTACGTTCAAGGTAATGGGCCTGTTCACGGTAGATTTGCATAAATGCAGCCGCGTACTCCAACACTTCTTCGTCGGTCTTGACCGTACAAAGCAGGTCGGTTGCACGTACTTTTATGCCGCCATTCCCGCCAATATGTAGTTCGTAACCTGAATCAACACAAACTACGCCGAAGTCTTTAATCGTGGCCTCGGCACAGTTACGCGGACAACCAGATGCAGCCATCTTGAATTTATGCGGTGTCCATGAACCCCAGGTCATCTTCTCAAGATCAATACCAATCTGCGTAGAGTCCTGTGTACCAAATCGGCACCACTCCTTACCGACACAGGTTTTTACCGTACGCAGTGCCTTACCGTAGGCATGCCCTGATACAAGTCCAGCACCGTTTAGATCACCCCAGATCTCGGGCAACTCTTCTTTGGTCAAACCATACATGGCAATACGTTGGCCACCTGTAACGTGAACCGTTTTAACTTTAAACTTGTCAGCTGCATCGGCAATTGCACGCAGTTCCTCTGGTGTGGTTCCGCCACCCCACATACGCGGAATCACTGAATACGTTGCATCCTTCTGGATGTTGGCATGTGCACGTTCATTAATGAAACGTGACTGGCTATCGTCACTTTCAGCATCCGGGTACTGACACATGACATAGTAGTTCAGTGCAGGACGACACTTGCTACAACCATCTTCACTGTCCCATTCAAGGAAATCCATAGTGGCGCGAATCGATCTGAGATTATTTTCCTTGATCGCTTTTCGAATCTCATCGTGCGTGTGTTCAGTACATCCACAAAGAGGCTTGAGATGAGGTGCAACTGAGTAATCACCACCCACTGTATGTGCAAGAAGACTTTCAACAAGTCCAGTACATGAACCACATGAGCTTGAGGCCTTGGTATGGGCGCGTACCTCTTCAAGCGTTAAAAGTTTGTTGACGTTAATCGACTGTACAATGTCACCCTTGGTTATACCGTTACAGCCACAAATTTCAGCCGTGTCAGCCATCATCGCGATGCGATTTTCATCACCATGCCCCGAATCACCCAGGTGAGCCTGACCAAATAAAATCTTTTCACGGAAATCAGTAATGTCCGTCTCATCACGCATCAGGTCAAAGTACCAGGAACCGTCAATGGTATCGCCGTACATCACGGCACCCTTGACCTTGTTATCACCAATGACGAGCTTGCGGTACACACCACGTGAAGCGTCCTGGAATACGAGTTCCTCAGTATTTTCATCACCGATAAAGTCACCCGCTGAGAACAGGTCAATGCCGGTTACCTTAAGTTTTGTCGACGTCACCGAACCTTCATAGAGGCCAATACCGTGACGCACGAGGTGATTGGCACAGACCTTGGCCATTTCAAACAATGGCGCAACCAGACCATAGGTTTCACCACGGTGCTGAACACACTCACCAACTGCATAGATACGTGGATCAAACGTCTGCATGGTATCGTTAACGACCACGCCACGTTCACAATGAATACCAACCTTGCTGGCCAGTTCAATATTCGGACGAATCCCCACGGCCATGACAACCAGGTCGGTATCAATTTCGCGACCATCTTCAAGTATGACCTTCTCAACACGGTCTTTACCGGCGATTTCCTTGGTCGAAGCTGGCATAAGAATTTCCATGCCACGCTCTTCAAGAGATTTACGCAGCATTTTACCGGCTACGGAATCCATCTGGCGTTCCATCAAGGTATCAACAAGGTGTAATACCGTGACTTTCATACCCTGCTGCATCAGGCCATTGGCTGCTTCAAGACCAAGCAGACCACCGCCGATAACAACCGCATGCTTGTAGTTCTTTGATGCGTCGATCATCGTATCGACATCATGGATGTCACGGAAGGCAATCACGCCTTCAAGGTCGTGACCGGGCAAAGGGATCATAAATGGGTTGGAACCCGTCGCCATGAGCAGACGGTCATAGTCATGCTCGCTACCGTCATCGACGATAACCTTACGTGCCTTACGATCAATATCTACAATCGTCTTGCCTTTGTGCAAGGTGATATCGTTATCAACGTACCATTGCTCATCGTTGATCATGATCTCGTCAATTGTCTTGTCACCCGCTAATACCGGTGACAGCATGATACGGTTGTAGTTGCCGTAAGGCTCCGAACCAAAGACTGTGATGTCATAGGCTTCAGCATCCAGCTTGAGGATTTCCTCAACTGTTCGCATACCCGCCATACCGTTGCCAATGACAATAAGTCGTTCTTTCATACCGTGCTCCAATAAGTTGTACGTGCCATCTCTTTTTCCTGATTCTAACAGCAACTAATGTGCCATTTATAAGAAAACGCTAAAATAACACGTAACCAGCTGTTTTATAATATTTTTATTTGCGATTGCATAGTGATTCTTCAAAATTAAACTATGACTGGAATGCACTGATTTAGTGCATAAGAGAAGTCTTATGCACTAAATTAGTCGTATATAATTGCGCATTTGAAGCATTTAGATCCTTACCGTTGACCCATAATTGTGCCTATCAATAACACCACACTAAAAAATACCGTTTGCATATAAGGTGTTCGCTGTCATGCACAACAATTGCTCAGACCCAATTTTGGGCAACCGTTCAAATCTGGCACAACTATTGCTCCGTTGATGGGCAACAATTACCAATATGGATCACCAACATGTCTGAATCAGCAAGCAAAATGAATTTACTGTCTTTCACGGGCAATATGAAAATCCTGCATTTAACCTGGTTTGCCTTCTTTATGACATTTGTCGTCTGGCTTGGCCTGGGTCCCATGATGCCCTTCATCAAGGAGGCTCTCGGCCTGACTGATCAACAAGCTAAGGTGCTCCTGATCCTGAACGTAGCAATGACCATCCCTTCGCGCATTGTCGTGGGTATGCTCGTTGATAAATTCGGGCCTCGTATCCTGTATACGAGCATCCTCATACTCGGTGGTGCTATCAGCATATTGTTTGCCTGGGCAGATAGTTACGAACAACTCGCCCTCACCCGCTTCCTGTCTGGCTTCATCGGTGCCGGCTTCGTGGTCGGTATTCGCATGATCGGGGAATGGTTCCCGGCCAAGCAAACAGGTCTGGCGCAGGGTATCTATGGTGGCTGGGGTAATTTTGGTTCAGCCGGTGCAGCCATGACCCTGCCCTTCATCGCTGCCTATGTGGGCGATGCCAGTGGCTGGCGCATTGCCCTGACTGCTGCAAGTCTCGCTGCCATAGCTTATGGTGTGGTTTACTTCTTCACCGTCACTGATACGCCAAAAGGCTCAACCTACTTCAAACCTAAGAAGACGGGTGCAATGGAAGTGACCAGTGGTAAGGACCTGTTTCTCTATATCATAATGAACATTCCACTATTTGTGGCGTTGGGCATACTGACCTGGAAACTCTCTCCAACGAACATTGGGCTCATCAATGAGGCGACCACAAATATTATTTACGCGGTACTCGTAGGGATATATCTCGTACAGGTCTGGAAGATCTGGAGCATCAATTCACATGTCCTTAAAGAACCTGTTCCAGAGTTGCATCGCTATAAATTCAAACAAGTCGCCATCCTTGACTGGGCCTACATGGTGACATTTGGCACCGAACTCGCCGTCGTCTCCATGCTTGCATTGTTTTACGTAGACTGGTTTGAAATCCCCAAGATCACTGCAGCCCTGTTGGCTGGCATCTACCCATTTATTAACCTTGTCGCAAGACCTGGCGGTGGCTGGATCAGTGATAAAATCGGTCGCAAACTCACACTCATTATTGTATTCGTCGGCATCTCAATCAGCTTCCTTGTACTAGGGGGTGTAGATAAGACCTGGCCAGTATGGATGGTCGTCGGCATTACTATAATTGCGGGTATTTTCTCCAAGGCAGGCTCTGGTGCTGTGTATGCAATGGTGCCATTGGTGAAACGCCGCATGACCGGGCAAATTGCTGGTATGGCCGGGGCGTTTGGTAATGTCGGGGCCGTACTGTTCCTCACTGCAAATTCGCTCGTGAGCTACGATCAGTTTTTCCTCTTCATTGGCATCGTTTCATCATTCGTACTTGTACTCGTTCTCTTTTTCCTGGAAGAACCGAAGGGTTCGATCGCAGAAGTCATGCCTGATGGTTCAGTGCAAATGATCGACGTGAAATAACACACGTCATTCGCCAACAGAAGGTGACGCCGCTATAATCAGTGGCGTCACCTTTTTGCTTAATTTAATAATGAAAAACAACGCGTATACAGGCACAGATGCAGGCCAACACAGCGATGCCGGTCTTAAATCCGGTAATGAAGATGCATGCCGGATTGAAATCCCTGAAGATCCGCTACTGACTTCAAAAGGAATTTGTTTTGTCATCGCAGACGGCGTAAGTCGCAGTGAAGCGGGCCATGATGCAAGCAGTGCTTGCGTGAATGGCTTCGTCGAAGACTATTACAGCACCCCTGATAGCTGGACGGTTAAAACGTCAGCTCAGAAAGTTCTCGGTTCTCTGAATAACTGGTTATACAGCCAGGGCAAGCGAAACTTTGAGTCAGCCGGTGCAATGCTGACTACACTTAGCACACTCATTATAAAATCCGGTACGGCGTATATTTTTCATGTTGGTGATACCCGCATATACCGGCTTCGTAATAATGACCTTGAGTGCCTGACTGAAGATCACCGCACTTGGGGCGCAGGTGAAAAGACCTACCTGGGGCGGGCAATGGGGGCAGATGCCCATGTCGATATAGACTTTAAAAGTCTACCCGTCGAAGTTGGCGATCTGTATATGCTCGCAACAGATGGTGTTTACGAATTCATCAATAATACTGCAATAAGAAACTGCCTGCGCGATAACAAGGCTAACCCCGAACAGGCTGCACGGATATTAACAACGCTTGCCCTCGAAGGCGGCAGCCAGGATAACGTAACATGCCAGGTTGCGAGGATTGATCAATTACCCAAACAGGATGAAGAAAGCTTTTTCAAGCAACTTTCCGATCTGCCCTTCCCACCCTTCCTGGAAACAGGGATGACACTTGATGGCTACTTGATCACCCGGGAAATCCATGCCAGTAATCGTACCCAGGTCTATGTCGCGCAAAACACCGAAACTGGCAGCCGCGTTATCCTTAAAACACCGTCTGTTAATTTTGAGGATGACCCCGCGTATATCGATCAATTCCTGCATGAAGAATGGATCGGAAAACGTATTGATAACCCACATGTATTAAAGATTGTGGATCCTGAACATCGCAGGCGTTTTCTTTACTATGTAACAGAATACATTGAAGGCGAAACGCTCCAGGACTGGATGCGTGACAACCCTCGCCCGTCATACATTGGTGTTCGAGACATTGCTGAACAAATCGCGAGTGGGCTGCGCGCCTTTCACCGACTGGAAATGGTACACCGCGATCTAAAACCTGCAAATATCGTATTTGATAACTCGGGACGCATCGTAATCATAGATTTTGGTTCAACCAAGATAGCCGGTGTAGACGAAGCCGATGTACCTTTTGAGCGTAACCCCATGCTCGGCACACTCAACTATGCAGCACCTGAATTGTTTGAAGGTTATTCGGGAAGTAATCGTTCCGATGTGTATGCATTAGGTGTGATTTGCTATGAGATGCTAACAGGAAAACTTCCCTATGGTGGCCCATTATCTCTTGGGCGATTAAAGCGTGCCCGGTATAAGTCTATTAAACACTTCAACCAGGAAGTACCTGCCTGGGTTGATGCGGCCATTCAAAAATCTGTCTCGCTGGATCCTGACAAGCGCTATTCTAGGTTATCCGAGTTCATCCATGATCTCGGTAAGCCCAATCCGGTGTTCCTCGAAAAACAACAAGCCCCGCTTATTGAACGTAACCCACTTGGGTTCTGGCGAGGCCTGTCTATTGCGTTATTCATTACTAACATCCTGTTGATAACTTTACTCCTTATTAAATAATCAAGCGGCTACTCGACCATGGCGTTCGTGCAGGAATTTCAGCACTTCAGCACGATAGTGGTTATACGTTTCATCATCTGCCAGTGACAGGCGACTGCGTGGACGCTCGAGGTCAATAGACAATATCTCACCAATCGTCGCGGCCGGACCATTGGTCATCATGACAATGCGATCAGATAACAGCACTGCTTCGTCGACATCATGCGTAATCATGATCACCGTATTGCGTAGCTCGTTCTGTATTTCCATCAGCGATTCTTGCATATGCGCGCGTGTGAGTGCGTCGAGGGCACCAAACGGTTCATCCATCAAGAGTACCTTGGGCTCCATCGCCAATGCACGTGCAATACCGACACGCTGTTTCATGCCACCCGATATTTCAGATGGCCGCTTGTCCATGGCATGTTCCATGTGTACGAGTTCAAGATTGTGTTTAATCCACTCATCCATCTCTGCCTTGCTCTTTGTCCCCTGGAACACCTGTTTTACCGCCAGTTCGACATTCTCATATGCAGACAACCATGGCAGTAATGAATGATTCTGGAAAACCACCGCCCGCTCAGGACCCGGTTCATTCACTTCCTTGCCATCCAGCAGTACCCCGCCACTGGTTGCCTGGTGAAGGCCTGCGACAATATTCAACACGGTTGACTTGCCGCAGCCCGAATGTCCGATCAATGAAACAAATTCACCCTCTTCAATTGTCAGGCTTACATCATCCAGTGCACGAAATGGTCCATTTGGTGTTGGAAAGTCGATTGTTACTTTTGAAAGTAATAAATGTTCGTTATTCATAGTTTTTTTCCTTGCATTAGCGGAGTACGGCGTCTTTATCCCAACTTACTGCTTTCTGCAGAATCAACATAATTCGATCAAGCAGGAAACCAATAATGCCAATTGAAAATACAGCAACCATAATTCTGGCGAGTGAATCTGAACTACCATTCTGAAACTCGTCCCAGACAAATTTTCCAAGCCCAGGGTTTTGGGCAAGCATTTCTGCAGCGATGAGCACCATCCAGCCAATCCCCAGTGAGACACGCAGACCGGCAAACATCATCGGGATGGATGAAGGTAATACTATTTTAAAGACCTTGGTCATCCAGCCGAGGCGCAATACGCGACTGACATTCACCAGGTCACTGTCAATGGAGGAAACACCTACTGTCGTGTTGATAATCGTTGGCCATAGACAACAAAGAGTGACAGTAATTGCCGAAGTTAAATACGATTTATCAAATATCGGGGCATCACTGACATACACAGCACTTACGACCATGGTCACAATTGGCAACCATGCCAGTGGTGACACTGGCTTAAACATCTGGATTAGCGGATTAATCGCTTTGTAGATCGTTGTACTGAGACCGCAGATAATACCTATCGGTATCGCAATAACAGAAGCGATAATAAAGCCTGTCAGCACGGTGTAAATACTTGTCCAAATTTGATCCAGGTAAGTCGGCTTACCTGTATAGGGACGAATTTTTACTTTGGCATCCGGGTTCTTGGCAAGCTTGGCTTCGTTACGCTTGATCTGCCTTTCAATAAACGCCTGCTCTTTTACTCGCTCTTCGTTATGTTCATTATATAACGTGACCGCCTGTTCCCAGACCTGAACTGGCCCCGGTACCTGGCCGAGCGATGTCTTGATTTGTGATGCCACTGATGCCCAGAGCATGAGAAACACTCCAAACGCCAACAGTGGCACGAGAATACTTTTTGCAAGCAGGTTGAACTGCTCCATACGGTTTGTACCCTTGATAAATTTGATAATGTTGTCAATCCAGCCAAACCCTACATTTTCAAGCATCATCATGATTTGCGTACTCATTTTTCTGTCCTGTTTATTCATCAGAATATTGTGAGCTATATCAAACTGCCCCGGTCACCCGGGGCAGTTAATGGTCCGTGTTTAAATTTCGTCCTTACCCTTAAGCCCAATTGAGAATTTCTTCAGGTACTCATTCGGTTCTTTACCGTCGTAAGTAATGTTGTCAATAAAGTGTGTCTGTGGATCGCGGTAACCATCTTCGGTCGCAAAATCAGGGAATTCACTTGCCTTTAACTTACCTTCAGCAATAAGTTCCTTAGCAGCCACGGCGTAGATATCAGGACGGTAGACCTTCTTGGCAATGTCCATGTACCAGCTATCAGCCTTCTCTTCAGGGATCTGCCCCCAACGACGCATCTGTGTCAGGTACCAGATAGCATCCGAGTAGTAGGGGTAGGTTGCGTTGTAACGGAAGAACACATTGAAGTCAGGCACTGAACGCTTATCACCCTTCTCGTATTCGAATGTGCCTGTCATGCTGTTGGCAATCACTTCATAGTCCGCACCGACGTAATTACTCTTCGACAGGATCTTCACTGCCTCAGGGCGATTCGCGTTGTTATTATCATCCAGCCATTTCGCCGCACGAATCATGGCCTTCACAACACGGATATGCGTGTTCGGGTATTTATCCGCCCATTTCTTGCTGACACCAAAAACCTTTTCAGGGTTATCCTTCCAGATTTCATAATCAGTAATAATTGGCACACCAATGCCCTTGAACACTGCCTGCTGGTTCCATGGCTCACCTACGCAATAACCATAAATGGTTCCCGCTTCCATGGTTGAAGGCATCTGTGGGGGTGGTGTCACTGAAAGTAATGCATCCGCATCAACCGTCCCTGATGTGTCGCCCTTTTTAGGCGCGTAGTAGCCGGGGTGAATTCCACCTGCCGCGAGCCAGTAACGTAACTCATAGTTATGCGTCGAAACTGGGAACACCATGCCCATTTTGAAAGGCTTACCTTCAGACTTGTACTTCTCGACGACTGGCTTGAGTGAGTCAGCCTTGATTGGATGTACAGGTTTGCCATCCTTGTGTGGAACATGTTCTTTCATCTGTTTCCAGATGTC
>Ga0316207_10003742_pt1 | contig 13814 bp, 11 predicted proteins | sample 6weekpyrite_MG_FD_204943 | JGI IMG/M metagenome (GOLD analysis project Ga0316207, IMG submission 204943) | Microbial mat bacterial communities from mineral coupon in-situ incubated in ocean water Damariscotta River, Maine, United States -... | ecosystem: Environmental > Aquatic > Marine >... | reverse complement strand
TTATCAGTTTAAAGAGTGGCTTGGTAAACACCTTTAGAAATACATGATAAAGCATACTAAGTATTAGTTTTTTTCGTTGAATTAGAGTCACTTATCTTAAAACTCTAAAAATGAAAACACTAATCACCCCAATCGTTTTCGTGCTACTCTTTAATTCTTTTTTTTGTACAGCACAGATTACATATGAGGCAGCATTCCCTAACATAGATTTTGAGTTTCCAGTCGAAATACAATCTCCTAGTGATGGAACTGATCGAATGTTTATTGTCGAACAAAGAGGAAGAATTCAAGTATTCCCTAGAATAAGTAATGCTAGTGATAGTGATGTAGATACTTTTTTAAATATTACAGATCGTGTTCGCTTCAGAAATGGTCAAGAAGTAGGATTACTGGGGTTAGCTTTTCATCCTGATTATGATACTAATGGGTATTTCTATACCTACTATACAACAGATAGCCCAGTAGCTGGTATTTCCGTGCGAATGGTACTCTCTAGATTTACTGTAAGTTCATCAAATCCTAACTTTGTTGATCCGGATAGCGAATTAATTCTTTTTCAATTTGATAAAAATCAAAACAATAGCAACCACAATGGTGGTAAAATTGCTTTTGGCCTAGATGGATATCTATATGTTTCTATTGGTGATGGTGGTGGCGGTAATGATCCTGAAGGTAACGGACAAAATAAAAATACCGTTTTTGGAAGTATTCTGCGAATTGATGTGGACTTGGATGGTAGCAACCCTGTAGAAACCAATACTGACTTACCAAATGGCAATTACGAAATTCCGAGTGATAACCCTCTTGTTGGTGTCAGCGGCTTAGATGAAATATATGCCTACGGAATTAGAAATACTTGGAAGTTTTCATTTGATAATGAAACTGGCAGATTATGGGGTGCTGATGTCGGTCAAGGAGCTTTTGAAGAAGTAAATATTATAGAAAATGGAAAAAACTATGGTTGGAGCAGATTTGAAGCCAACTCTATAGCAAATAGTAATGTGACCATTACGGAACCTACTGTTTTTCCTGTACACTTTTATAACCGTAATCAAGGAGATCGCTCCATTACAGGTGGTTATGTATATAGAGGATCAGAAATTACTAGTCTAAATCCGGATATCAGTTCAAAATACATTTTTGGAGATTATGTTAGTGGTAGAGTTTGGGTATTAGACTACAATCCGTCTACGGGAACTAGCAGTAGTACATTACTCTTCAACACTTCTGGTGAATTTGTTTCCTCTTTTGGAGTAGATAAAAATGGTGAATTATATTTTAGTGATTATGGAAGTAATGCTCAGATCTATAAACTAGTCGATGGTACTTCCACTACACCTGGAACTGCAGTTAATGGAATTGGGCAGTGGAACTCATTGAATCAAGGAATCCCAAACGGAATCGTACAAGCTATCGCTACAGATACTAATGGTGATGTCTATCACGCCGGTACGTTTAACCAAGCAGGAAATATAAGCACTAATAATATAGCAGTTTGGAATGAATCATCCGGCTGGAGAACACTAGCTACAGGGTCTAATGGAACCATTAATGCGCTTAAAATTGCACCTAACGGGAATTTATATGCTGGTGGTGCTTTTACCGAAATAGGCGGGATTTCTGCACAAAATATTGCTGTATGGAATGGCACTTGGTCGTCATTAGGATCAGGAATAGATGGAACGGTAGCGGCATTAGAAATTGATGGTAGTGGCAATGTATATGCTGGAGGTGTTTTTGAAACTATAAATAGTACTACAGTACGAAATATAGCTTTATGGAATGGAGCCAATTGGTCTGGTTTAACCGATGTTACTACTGGCGTATCTGGTACTAATAATGAAGTTCGGTCGTTGGTTTTAGATAGTGATGGAAATCTTTTTGTAGGTGGAAATTTTGATGAAGCAGGAAATATTACTGCCAATAGAATTGCCACATGGAATGGAAATAATTGGGGAACTCTTGGTACAGGAACCAGCGGTTTTGTAGAAGCAATTGCAGTAACTGCAACAGAAGTATTTATTGGTGGTAATTTTTCAATAGCCGGAGGTCAAACGGTAAACCGTATAGCACGTTGGAATAAAAATTCCTCTAGTTGGTCATCCTTAGGAAACGGTGTCAGTAATATTGTAAACACATTAATCCATGATGGAACTAACTTATATGCTGGTGGTGCTTTTGATATAGCCAATATAGATAATAGTAATAGTATTATTGTCAACAATATCGCAAGATGGAATGAAACCAATGGCTGGGAAGCTTTAGGTACTGATACTAATGTTGGTGTAGACATTAAAATCAATACCATGGTTTTTGCTTCTGATAGTGATGGAATAGATAAAATTTTCTCCGGTGGAAACTTCTCAACTGCTGGAGCAACGAATGCTAATAATACTGCACAATGGATATCAGAAAATGTATTAAGTATTTCTGATATTAATCAATCAACAACTTTTTTATACCCGAATCCTACTACTGGCATAGTTCAATTACCAAAAGAAAACGATTGGATACTAACCGATAACTCAGGTAAGATTATTGATAAAGGTAGAAGTGCTACTCTTGATATTTCTGAATACGCAGTTGGAATGTATTTTTTGAAACTGAAAAACAATAATACTTTAAAAGTAATTAAAAGATAATTACCAGCTATTTTTTAACGATACTTATCATTAAGACCTATACCATCTAGAATCATAGGTGTTATTTTTTCTATTCTTGAAACTCTAGTAGCTGCCCGTTTTGCAGTTGCTATATATTCTTTATATTCTTTTTGTTTAAATGGTGTTAGCTTATCAAAACAACTTTTTAAATCTGAATTAGCTTTTAAAACTGCCTTTAGTTCTTCTGGTATTTCAATATCGGTGGATTTTTCTATTTTTATTTCTTTACCATCTTTTTGGTTCTGAATTGCTTCAAGAACATATTCTAAAACAAGTTCCTTGTCTATTTCTTCAAAAGTATTGAAACGCCATTGTCGCATACCTTTAGTTTTCCCTTCTTGAGCATTAATCAATTTATTATAGGTGTCCTTCAGAAATACTCCTTGATAAAACCAAATTCCTGCATAGGACTTAAAAGCTCCTAGGCCTATTACATTCTTACCACCAACTGTATATACAGGAATTCCCCATTTTATAGTTTCCTCCATTTCTGTAGAAAGCATGATGGATCTTAGTAGTTCTAAACTTTCTTTCCACGTTGTTTTCTTGGAGATAAACTCTTCTACGGATTTGTTCTTTTCCATTATTTTAAATTCTAAACGAAAAAATCGTGATATTATATTTTTAAATTAATTCCTACATACCTCTCATATGCTCTTTCAATCTTTCACCTATAAAATAGTTCCATCCTGCTTGGCAACTTTCTATCGTAAATTCTGGAATATCAGATGGGAAATCTTCTATTACTTTAAGAGATAACTTAAGTGTTACCTGATCTTGTTTTTCAAATAATTCAAATGTTACAGAAGCATCACCCTGATATTCTTCATATCTCCAAGTATAAGTTATCTTTTTATTTGGTATCAATTCTATAACCTTCCAGCAATGGGTATATTTTCTATCCTCTACTTGTACTAAAAACTGTGTTTCGAATCCAACTTCTGGGTTAAATGATTCTATATTATCAAAAAACCAAAGTCGCATCTCTTTTACATCAGTGATTGCTTTCCAAACCTGATCAACTGACGCTGTAAAATTTTCCTCAACGGTAATAGGTTTATCAGTAGTTTTCATAACTTTAGATTTATAGAACAATATTTTATAGTTATGTACTAAAGTAGGAATGTTCTATATATTTACAAAATGTAATTATGGCACTAAACTTGATAAATCTCTTCAAAAAAACTAACTCATGAAGGCTTTACTTTTTATCACATTTTTTTTACTGTTATTTTCATCTTGTATTCCCACTAAAATAGCTCCAACGATTAAGGAAGATAAGGTAATGGTAGCTAAAAAATTTAAGAAAGGACTACCTAAGAGAAATTCCTTCATTTTTGAAGATCCAAAAAATGCCAATGAATTTTATCAATATATAAATTATAAATTTAATTTAAATGATAAAGACGTTCAATGGAATGTTCCCTTCATAGTGAATGACATAGAATATTACCTTTCGTTTCATGAGGTAGAAAGATCCACAAAAACAATCAATTTAGCGCCAATGGTTATTGACGCAGCTTTAGAACAAAATGACCACACTCCTATTCTTGAAGAGTTATATACTAGTCGTAGTGGAAAATGGTATGTGGTACTCACAGTAAATGATCAAGATTTTAAAGATTGTCTTAAAGAGGGTTATGACGAAAGAGACGAAATTGTAGTATTTCTGAGACAGCTCAGAAAAGAATATTTATCTACCAGTCATTATGAATCTCTATTGTTTAAAAAATAATTAAGTAGATAAAAGAACTGAGATGTTTGCAATACCATCTCAGCTTATTTTTATTATATGCTAATTGAATTTATTCTATGGGAATATAAAAATCTACCAAAAACTCATTCTCTGGATGTTCCCGAAAATCATTGTGATAAATTTCAAAGGGTTTTTCCTCTGCTTTGGTATATCCTTGCTCACTCATCCATATAAATAAACTACTCCAAGATTTTTCAAAACTATCCGGGGTGATTTCAAAACGACCAACAATACTTCTTCCTTTTTTGATCGTAACAGGAGTAATTTCTCCTTCAGTGGTAAATGGTTCCCCCATTAATATGCAGATACTCATTCGTACTTTATCAGGAGATGTTATTTTAAAACTATCGTGAAACACTCTTGCCATTTTTGCTTCAGGATTTTCTAATATTCCTTTAGACCTACCCCACTTTATTAGTTTTTCAAAAACATTTTCGATTCCATCTACTCCTATATGAGTAATACTTGCAAAATGTAATTCTGGTGTTTCTTTAACCTCTATGCGTGCATTCATTTTAATCCAATTTAAATGATTAGTAATGTTGCAAATATATTTTTCGAAAATAAGATCCTTTTGTCCAATCTTGCTTTCTACTTTACCAATCTTGCTATATTTATTTGGAAGTTGCTTTCTAAATTCTGTTGGACTTACTCCATAAAAATTTTTGAATGCTCTTGTAAATGATGAATTACTGCTAAAACCATACTGAAGCGATAGCTCAGTAATACTTACTTCTTTTTTGTGTATTAATATAGAAGCAATTTTTTCAATACGTCTTCTGTTTATATAAGCATTTAATGTTTCCCCAATTACTGCTTTAAAAATTCTATGAAAATGAAATGGTGAATACAATGCAACTTTAGCAATAGTATCTAATGACAACTCGCCATCCAAATGATCATCAATAAATTGTAATGCCAAATTAATTCGGTTGATGTATTCCTTTTGCATCCCATTCTTCTTATAAAATGATTTTAAAAGGTTAAAAGTATTAAAAAAAGTGCAAGCTATTATGGCTCGCACTTAATTAACAAGTTTATGGTATCAAAGATTTCCTATTTTGTTTTATTAAACATATAACGAGCTATTTTCCATGAGCCATTTTCGTTTTCAAAAACAAACAATTCTCTATTTTCTTCAGGAACTGTTTCTTTTGTGGCATGAATTAATGTTGAGCCTTTTGAGCTTGTAACTGCATAAGCTAAAGTATTCTCAACAGTAATTTCTTCTATAAAGAACTCAATGGTTAGCTGAATCTGAGAAAAAACAAAATCATACGCTCCTTTTATTTGTTCTGTCCCTATTGCAGAAGGTCCTGCTGCTGGCATAAAAATACCATCCTTGGTATATAGAGAAGTTGCTTTTTCTGCGTTAGATGTATTTAATGTCTCCTTATAGGTCATCAATACGTTTTCGATTTCTTGTTTAGCCATTTTTTCCATGATTTCGGTGTTTTTAAGATTTGTATTTGATGATTTATCAGCACACCCATAAAAGCATGTAAAAAATAAAATGATAGATACACGAATAGTTTTCATCCTTTGTTAGTATTAATTTTTATGGAACAAAGATGCAATGCATAGGAAAAATATACCTATAAGGTACTTTAAGAAAGAATCTTAATGTATATTAAGATTTAGCTATTTTTTTTCTAATAGTACTTAAGAACTCTGGTGTAACACCAAGGAAAGATGCAATCTGAACATTAGAAATTCTATTGTAGAAAGATGGATAACGCTTAATAAAATCGAGATAACGTTCTTCTGCTGTTAAACTAATGTTTTGTAAAACACGTTCTTGATAAGCTACTAAAGCATTCTCTGTAAACACCCTAAAAATTAGGTTGAACTTAGGCTGATTTACAAATAATTTTAATTGATCTTCTTTTTTTATTTGAAGTACAATAGAGTTTTCAATAGCTTCTATATATAATTCACTTGGTTCTTCTGAATGAAAGCTTCCGATATCCCCAATCCACCAATTTTCTACTGCAAATTGGATATTATGCTCTTTTCCGTTTTTATCTACAAAATACATCCTGAAACAACCATCTACCACAAATGTATTTAAAGTACAGACATCCCCTTGATGAAGTATAAATTGTCTTCGTTTAATCCGACGTTCTATAAATGATGATTTTAAAGCATTGATTTCGTCATTATTTAAAGGAAGAATATTCGAAAAATAACGTATTATTGGTTCTATGTTCATTCTTTAGATTAGCTACAAATAAGTTGAAGCAATACAAATATACCTTATAATTGTATCTCCACTTTCTCTATAACTGCAGAATTCCATTCAAATTCTAAAGACATTGTCTTATCTTCCTCATTCCAATCAGTTTCAACTACTTTAGTTCCTAGAGTAACAGATTTAGGAGCAGTTTTAATATTATGGATAATTAAAGAGATCTTGCGAGTTGCTTTATTATAATCATTTCCTGTATCCGCATTAAAACCTATTGTTAATATATTATTTGTATTCTTACTTTCGAAATTTAATATTTCATATTTTCCTTTCTCATAAGCATTAGGTGTTTTACCATCATCATCATATAATTTCCCTTCACTCACTTCTATTCCAACATCCTGATAATAGTGCAATACCAAGTCATTCGTACTATAAGATTCCGTATTCTGTATAGTTCTCACCATTGGAACAAATGATCCTCCTTTTACAAATACTGGGATATGATCTTCTTCAGTATCTACCGTAATATACCTTCCCCCTTCATATTGTTTGCCTGTGAAGAAATCATACCAATTAGAACCTTTAGGAAAGTATACATCTTTTGATGCTACTTCAGATTTCACAATCGGAGATACTAAGAAATTATCTCCCCATAGATAGGTGTTCGATACTGTTTGTAATTCCTTCGTATTTGCATCTTCAAAAAACAAAGGTCTCATCAAAGGAACACCCGTTTGATTATTTTCAAAAGCCAAGGTATAATTATATGGAAGCATTTGATACCTCAATTCAATACTCTTTTTAGCAAGAGCTTTCGTTTTTTTATCGTGAAAAACAGGTTCCGGAGCAATATGCTCTTGCGCATGTGGCCTATAGATTGGTTGAAAAACTCCATATTGTAGCCACCGCGTATATAACTCTGGCTCAAACTTTTCTCCTCCTGCGAATCCACCAAGATCAGAATGCATATACGCCAATCCTTGAATGGACATGGATAATGCGATTTCTGTTTGTGGTTGTAATCCACCCCAACTTCTATTCACATCGCCTGACCAAGGAATCATCCCGAATCGTTGCGATCCTGAATAACCAGCTCTCATTAAGATAAATGGACGTTGTTCAGGAAAATCTTTTTGATACCCTTCTTGCACCAATTTCGCCCAATCATGACCATAGATATTATGTACTTCATCTGCAGCTCCAACTGCATGTAATAAAGCTGAAGGATGTACTTCTGGTTCCCCAAGATCTCCCCACCATCCTGATACTCCATATTCTTTGGTATAGGTTTTATAAATATTCCAAAACCAATCTTTTCCTTTTTGATCATAAATATCTATAATTCCAGTATTACCAAAATAGAAATCAAATCTAAAAGGATTACCTAAGGAATCTTTTCCAAGCACTTTCTCTGCTACCGCTTCTTCCCATTTTTTTGATGTTGATAAAACAAAAGGCTCCGTGATTAATATCGTTTTCACTCCCTGATCACGGAAGTCATTGATCATTTGTTTTGGATTAGGAAATGAATCTTTAAGAAACTCGAAGTTCCCCATATGTCCTTTCATCTCTTTTCCGAACCAATAAATATCTAAAATTACCGCGTCTAAAGGAATAGAATCACTTTTAAACTTAGCAATAGTTTCTTTGGTTTCTTTTTCGGAATGATATCCAAAGCGACTTGCAAAATTACCAAAAGCCCATCGTGGAGGTAACGGTTGTTTACCAGTTAAATCAGTATACTGATCCATCAGATCTTTCCAATCATCTCCAACAATTACTTGATATGTCTTTCTACCATTGATGGTTTCATAACTAAGCGTATTATCTTTTTTACTATCTATATCCAGAAATCCTATGGGTGCATTATCAAAATGAACTGCGTATTTTTTAGATGATAACACTAATGGCATTGTATAGTTCATTAACTCAGACCGGGTTTCATAACCATAATGTGCTTTATTGTAGAGTTCTAACCTATTTCCTCTTCTATTCATTCCTACTACCCTCGCTCCTGCTCCATAGATTACTTCATCCTTGTCTAAATTGAAATTCAAAATCTCTGTTGAATCTGTTTTAACGTATCCTTTATTTTCAGAAATCAATTCTTTTCCTTTATAGATATAGGATATATGAAAAGGTTCTTTAGTTATATGAACTCTAATTCCACTAGAACCATAAATAACTGTACTGTCCGTTTCTGATACTCTAGCTTCAACTCCTCTATCTAGAATAACAGCATGGGATGCAGGATCAAAAGTTTCTCCTGTCGGAATAAAAGATGTTTCTATGATTTTATCAGAATATAGTTTGATTATATATTTACCACTATCTCTTGGAATCTCTATAAAACGATCTTCATTATAGCGGTCAATATTCGCTATAAAGTCGCTGGAATTATTTTTACATGAAAACAAGGAAAATGTTAGTATCCCGAATAGGAAAAAAGAAAAAAATCTAGACTTCATAGATAGTGAGTGTTTCTGATATCGATAAGATTCAAATATACTAGAATCCCTTTAAAATTGAGGAATAACAGTAATCAGTACGACCGAATTATTAAATCTTCAGTTAAACCGAATAAATGTAAGAAAAATCACAATAGTTCACTACAACGTTTTCGTTCAGTTTATTGATAAAACTTAATGATCTGGTAATCCATTTCATAAACTCCAAACATTATAATAAAGCAGGTCATAATATCCTAAACATTTGTTGAGATACACTAAACGTTTTGATAATATCCAGATTGTACTTTTAGGATATCATTAACCAATTTAATCTTAATCGTATCACACATGAAAAAGCATTCTTACACTATCTTAAAACAGTACAGAAAATCATTCTGTTTTTCCGCATGTTTAAGCTTATTTATTACTTTATCGGCTTTTGCGCAAAAGCAAAATGAAAAACAAGAATTACAATTTGATGTACCAAATGACAATTTTTATGGTCAAGAGATCTACGCAAAGGGAAAAGGAAAATCTTTTAGAGGTTTTGGAGATTTATTGTTCTCCAGAGCAGTATTAAAAGCAGCTAGTTTCGCAGAAGGACCAACTTCAGGTTTATATATTGGAGATGGTCCAATCAATGATCAAGAACTGCCTTTTAAGAATAAACAACCTATTCAAGGGTTCTCATCTATACTAAATAATATGGACGGAACCTTTACTGCTATGTCAGATAATGGTTTCGGAAGTATTGAAAACTCGGCAGATTATAATTTACGCTTGTACAAAATCAAACCGAGATTCAAATCTTTTTTCAGAAAAGGAAAAGGAGATATTCAGGTACTAGAATACATTGAGTTAAAGGATCCCAACGGATTAATACCATTTGCCATTACGAATCATTTTAGTCAAAACAGAGTGCTAACTGGTGCTGATTTTGATATCGAATCTATTCAGAGAACTTCTAATGGCGATTATTGGATTGGAGATGAGTTCGGTCCTTTCATATTACATTTCGATAAAAACGGAATACTATTAGATGCTCCATACGTATTACCTGATTTAGATAATCCAGGTAAAGAATTACGATCCCCACAAAACCCATATAGCGAAGAAGCAAGTGCAATTAGAATTATGAATGCTATGAGAGCGCACGCACAAGCTAATGGCAGTAAAGATCCCGTTATGTCTCCTTGGTTTGTTATGTTAGATGATAATGTAGAAAATACCTTAGTCGGAAGTAGAACAAATCCCCCAAGTGGTTTAGCACAAGCATCTAGTGAATTATTTAATATTTCTTCTTTAAATCGTGCAGGGCATTCGGTAGTAGTTTATACAGTAAATGATTCCATAAATATGAGTCGCCTACTAAATTTAGGTTTACAGGGAATTATTTCAGATCGTCCTGATTTATTATTGGAAGCAGTAAAGAATTTTGATAAAAATCAAGACGGTCGTTCTGATTATATGGATGCAGATGGGTTAATTGATGTTACTGTTTTTGACGCACAAGGACATCGAGGAGCTAGAAATTTACGTCCAGAAAACACATTACCTTCTATGGAAGCTGCTTTAGATTATTTAATGCCTACATTGGAAACAGATTGTGGAATTACTTTAGACGGAATTCCTTTATTGGATCACGATCCACATATAGAAGCTGCTAAGACTAGAAAAACAGATGGTACTTCTTATGAATTTGAAGATGAAGTATTGGTAAAAGACTTAACATTAGATAGCATCCAAAAAACTTTTATTGCTGATAAAATATTAGCTGGAAGACCTGCCCAAACCAATGATCTTTCGCTTTCTCCAGTAGCTGTAGCTTTCTCCAATGAAAATGGATTTATTGATCCTTACATCATGCCATCATTACAACAATTATTTGATTTTGTAGAATTCTATGTAGCATATTATAAAAATGGTGCAGGATCTTCTCATCCTGAAGCTACGAAACGATGGAAAAATGCTTCTAAAGTACGTTTTAATATAGAAACTAAAATCAACCCTAGAACAGATCTTGATGATCGAGGAGCTATTTTTGCGGAGAGAACATTTGATCCTCAAACATTTACTAAAGCTATTGCTGATATAATTATAGCTAATGAATTAACCGATCGAGCTGATATCCAAAGTTTTGATTTTAGAACCTTATTGCTAACACAAAAACAATATCCTGAAATAAGAACAGTATGCTTATTTGGAGATTTTCCTAAAGTTGGAGATACTGGTGATGGCACTAATCTTCAAGATCAAAATGGAGAAAACACTCCTTGGTTAGCAGGAATGTATTGGCCTTACAGAAATACAAAACTTGACACTCCTTTTAAGGTAAAACAAAGTGGTGGTTTTGAAGGAATGGCACTTAGCACGGATAAAACAACATTACTACCTTTATTAGAAAAACCTTTGGAAACAAGTGAAAATAATAACTTGTTAATCCATGAATTTAATCTAGCTAGTAAATCTTATACCAATAAAAAATATGAATATCCCCTTAATGAAAGGGCTTCTGCTATTGGTGATTTCATTATGTTTAGTAGAAAAAGAGGAGTAATTATTGAACGTGATGGTTCCCAAGGGGACCTCAATGGTTTTAAAGCTATCTATGAAATAGAAATAAATCCAGATTCTACTCAAGTACAAAAACAATTAAATGTAGATTTATTAAAAATCCGAGATCCGCGTAGAATTTCTGAACCAGGTCTACCGGGAGATATTGGAATCGGTAGAGATTTTGCCTTTCCTTTTGTAACTATAGAAAGTGTTGTTGTATTCAATCCATACTTGATAGGTGTTTTAAATGACAACAACTATCCATTCAGTGTGGGAAGACATCTTGGTGAAGAATTACCAGATGATAATGAATTTATTCTTCTTTGGCTAGATCAAAGATTAGGAATGCCGTGGTATAGTGAGAATGATAGTCTGGCTAGGCTAAATAATAACGATTTCAAAATATATCCAAATACTTTCTCTAACCAAGTTACTTTTTCTTCTACCAAGAAAGATTTAAACACTGTAGCAATAGACATATTCGATATGGCTGGAAACTTAGTCAAAAGAGTAAATTCATCAGGTACACATGAGAATGGTTTTCAATATACTTGGAACGGTCAATCTAATAATGGCACTAAAATAGCAACGGGTATTTACATTGCTATTATTGAGATAGATGGAGAGTTTATTAAGAAAAAAATAGTTAAGAAATAAGAAGCCACATTAACCAACTACCTTTATAAAACCAAAAAAGACCTGCAAAATAGCAGGTCTTTTTATTGTAATTATAATTGTATTTTAACTTTTGGGGTACAAGAACGATTTTATAACCTCAAAATCTACTACTCCATCTTTTTGTACATCATAGATAATAAACAATTGTCCCCAATATACTCCATCCGTAAAATCGGCTATAATCCACTTATGATTTAATAGTCTAACTTTGTTAATTGCCATATTACCTTCCATTCCCACAAAAGGAACAATTGGATTATCAGCGCCTGCTTTATTTTGACTTATAATTTGATCGCTAATTGTTAATTCTAATTTTTTAGCATCATACCCTTGCTCTTCAAAATAATTGATCGCCTCTTCATCACCATCTAGTGTGAAATAGGTAAGATCTAATGCTCTCTCTATTAATGAATCCTTTTCTAAATCTTTTAATTTTATTTCCTCTTCCTTCTCTACTATTTTAGCCATCAAATTATCAATCTTACCATCGTAAGATTCTTTAGCTTTTTTAGCATTCATAAACTGAAATAATACAAATAGTACTGAAAAAATGAATAGGTATAAAAATATTCTACTTCGCATATTAAATTGTAATTTTTAAATTATCGTAAGCTATAAAAACGTTTTTTGGTAATTGTTGTTGTACTTCTTCATGAAAACCGAGCATATGACTAATGTGTGTCAAGTATGCTTTTTCGGGTTTCACTTCATTGATAAACTCTAATGCTTCTTCTAGATTAAAATGAGAGTGATGCGGCTCTATTCGCAAAGCACTAACCACCAAGACCTTAATTCCATCTAGTTTTTTAGTTTCTTCTTTTTCTATCGTTTTTACATCTGTTAGATAAGCAAAATCTTTGAACCTAAATCCAAAAACTTGTAATCGATTATGCATTAAATTTATCGGAATCACGTCCAGGTTGCCCAGTGTAAATGGTTGGTTAGTTAGTTCATTTTCTATAACACTGGGTGCTCCTGGATATTTATTCTCTGAAGAAAAAATATAACTAAATCTTGATCGTAATGCTTTTAATACTCTATTATGAGCATAAACGGGAATATCACCTTGTCTAAAAAAAAACGGTCTGATATCATCCATTCCCATGGTATGATCCGCGTGTTCATGTGTAAACACAATTCCGTCAATGCTTGCTACATTATTTGCCAACATTTGTTGTCTAAAGTCTGGGCCACAATCAATAACATACTGATATTCATCCCAAGAAATTAAGACCGACACACGCAATCTTTTATCTTTTGGATCTTTACTTAAACAAACAGGATGTGTACTCCCAATTATAGGAATCCCCTGTGATGTTCCTGTACCAAGAAATGTAACCTCCATAGGTAATTTTGAATTAGAGCAAATGTAATTATAATTTTTTTGCTCAAAAAGTAATTCATTGCTACCATATATTATTTATATCTATTATAAAATGTGAAAAATTGCTTCTAGTTTTTTTTAATAATACTTAATGTATTAGTAACTTTACATAAACAAAAAAAGCCCATTTCGCTAT
>Ga0316207_10003741_pt1 | contig 13818 bp, 13 predicted proteins | sample 6weekpyrite_MG_FD_204943 | JGI IMG/M metagenome (GOLD analysis project Ga0316207, IMG submission 204943) | Microbial mat bacterial communities from mineral coupon in-situ incubated in ocean water Damariscotta River, Maine, United States -... | ecosystem: Environmental > Aquatic > Marine >... | reverse complement strand
AAGGACTGGCGGCGCGTCGCTACCCGCCACGACAGATGCCCCAACGTATTCCTCTCTGCCATCACTCTCGCCGCTACCGTCATCTTCTGGCTCTGATCAATGAGTCCTGACCCTAGGGGCCAACCATTTCTGAAGATACTCTACTTCCATTTGATGGAGGTATCCATCAGCACATAGTCCGCGGGCTAAACCAATAAGCTCGTCAATTTGCCTAGATGAAATTCGGTCATTGGAAAGCTGATTATAGAGTTGATCATTGCTCAATTGATAGCCTTCCTATTGACTAATTCGTTCTCTCCATTGAGCCTCGGAAAGGATTTCGATCCCTAAGCTTTCCGCTTTTTTACGCTTAGAACCTGCTCCGGGGCCAGCCACTACTATATCCGTTTTGGCGGAAACAGAATTCACTGCCCGCGCTCCCAATGCCGTCGCTTGTGCTTTAGCTTCGTCACGGCTCATGGTTTCCAAGGAGCCAGTAAAGACAATAATTTTGCCTGATACAGAGCTTTCTTTTATTTTAACTGTATAAAGTGGCGGTGAAACCTCTAGTAGCAGCTTGTTCCATATCTCGCGATTGTGCGGCTCATGAAAAAAGTCAGCAAGAGTATGGCCCACGGCAATGCCTATCCCGTCGGCTTGAACCTCGAAGATACGCTTCACAGCTGCGACCATGCGGGCGTTGAATGGGCTTTCCTTCTCGTCCTGCCCTCGTGGGTTCTCTGATCGATAGGCAGCAAATTCCAAGGCTTTTTCCGGGAGCAAACGGAGGTCGCCCAACCCTTTCAGCAAATCCCGCGCTGTCACCACGCCGATATGGCGGATGCCAAGGCCAAAGAGCAGGCGCGCGGCGTCTGGCGCACGTTTGGCCTCAATCGCAGCGAGTAAATTCTCGACTGATTTTTCTTTCCAACCCTCGCGGCCCAGAAGTTCGTCGCGATGCTGGTGCAGTCGGAAAATATCAGGTGGGCCATTGTCGAGCCAGCCGAGCGCATAAAACTCTTCGATGCTTTTCTCGCCCAGCCCGTCAATATCGAGCGCGCCGCGCGACACGAAATGCTTGAGCCGCTCGATCCGCTGCGCCGGGCAGATCAGCCCCGCCGTGCAGCGCACATCGACCTCGCCCTCTTCCGCCACCGCTTCTGACTTACATGCGGGGCATTTGTCTGGAAATACATATTCGGGGCGTTTTTTATCCCGCGTCAGATTTTCAACGATCTGCGGGATGACATCGCCTGCGCGCTGTACCAGCACCCGGTCGCCGGGAAGCACGCCAAGGCGCCCTATCTCATCGGGATTATGCAGCGTCACATTGGAAACGACCACGCCGCCCACCGTCACTGGCGTCAGGCGGCCTACGGGCGTCAGCTTGCCGGTGCGCCCGACCTGAATGTCGATGGCCACCAGCGTCGTCTGCGCTTTTTCGGCGGGGAATTTGTGCGCGATTGCCCAGCGCGGGGCTTTCGCCACGAAACCCAGCCGTTCCTGCCAGTCGAGCCGGTCCACCTTATAGACCACGCCGTCAATATCATAGGGCATGTCTGCGCGCAGCCGCTCTATCTCCCGATAATGCGCTATTAAGGCATCTGCGCCTTCAAGCTGCACGAAATGCTCCGAAACCGGAAAGCCCCAGATTCTGATCGCGCCGATCACATCATGTTGTGTCTCGCCCGGAACGGCGCTGGCCACGCCCCAGCCATGAGCGAGAAAGCGCAAGGGGCGCGTGGCGGTGACGCCCGCATCTTTCTGGCGCAGGGAACCAGCAGCGGCGTTGCGCGGGTTGGCGAACTGGCGCACGCTTTCCGGGTCGAACTCTTGCCCTTTTTGTTCGGCCAGTGTGCGGCCTTCGTCCATCAGTCGCGCATTGAGCGCCGTGAAATCCGCCTTGGCCATATAGACCTCGCCGCGCACCTCGAAAATGTCCGGCGCATCTGCGGGCAGCTCTTGCGGAATATCCGCTATAGTGCGGACATTGGGGGTGACGTCCTCGCCCACCTGCCCGTCGCCGCGCGTTGCCGCGCGCACCAGCTTGCGGTCTTCATAGCGGATGGAGAGGGAGAGGCCGTCAATCTTGTCCTCCGCGGTCATCGCCACCGGCGCGTCTGCGGCCAGCGCGAGATAACGGCGGATGCGTGTGATAAACTCGGCAACATCCTCGTCCGCAAACGCATTATCGAGGCTATAGAGGCGCTTTTCATGGGCCACTTTGGCGAGCGGAGACGCCTCGACCGACGCGCCAACCTGCGCGTTCGGGCTGTCCTCGCGCACAAGGTGCGGGAAGGCGGCTTCCAGAGCGTTATTTTCCTGCACCAGCGCATCATATTCCGCATCGCTGATCTGTGGTGCATCCTGCGCATGATACAGCTTGTTATGCCTGGCGATCTGCTTGGCCAGCCGCATCAGCCGGTTCGCAGCCTCGGCTTCTCTAATCTCGTTCATATAAGCCCCTCCTCTTCAGAGGAGGGGTTTGGGGTGGTGTTCTTGCCCCAGCGGTCGGGAGTTTCGCTTAAGGTCATACGTAACGCTTCTAACACCCCTTCCATATTCTCCATAACATCCCGGTTGGAAAATCGCATTGTCACAAACCTGTTTTGGCTGCGTAGCCGTTCATCCTTGAAGGTGTCTTGCTGCATATCGTGTGTGTCGCCGTCTATCTCGATAATCAGCCCTTTGGCAGGGCAGAAGAAGTCCGCAATGCGTGATCCGATAATGGCCTGACGCCGGAATTTGTGGCCGTCGAGTTGTGAACGGCTGAGGTGGCGCCATAATTTGAGTTCTGGTTCTGTTGGTGCGCGGCGCATGGCGGCGGCGCGGGCTAGCATGGTCTGACGATCTGGGATCATCACTTTGGCCCACCACCCCAACCCCTCCTCTGAAGAGGAGGGGCTTTTGTCGGAGTGCTTGAAGCCAGAGGAGGGGCTGAGGGTGGCGGGTTCATCACACACCCTCCAGCAACTTGCCTGCCTGTGCGCGGGCCTCGGCGGTGATGTCCGCGCCGGAGAGCATTCGGGCGATTTCTTCGCGGCGGCCGGTTTCGTCCAGCGGCTTCACATCGGTGCGCGTCACGGTCCCCTCTGACGACTTGGCGATCATCATATGCGATGTGCCGCGCGCCGCGACTTGCGGGCTGTGCGTCACCACGATCACCTGCCCCGCTTCCGCCAGCCGCGCCAGCCGGTCGCCAATGGCGCTCGCTACCGCGCCGCCGACGCCTCGGTCGATCTCGTCGAAGATCATCGTCTGCGCGCCGCCCTGCTGCGCCAATGCGACTTTCAGCGCCAATATGAAGCGCGACAGCTCGCCGCCACTGGCTATTTTGGTGAGCGGCGCAAAGGGTGCGCCGGGGTTTGTCGAGATCAGATATTCCACCCGGTCTGCACCGCGCTCTCCCCATTGCGCTTCGGGCAAAGGCTCGACCAATGTCTGGAACCGGGCAGCATCCAGCTTGAGCGGGGCCAGTTCATCCGCCACGGCAGTGTCGAGCTGTGTGGCGGCTTGAGTGCGTTGTTCCGACAGTACGCGCGCCGCTACTTCATAGGCCGCGCGTGTCTCCGTTGCCGCCTTTTCCAGCGCAGCCAGCCCGCCTTCGCCTGCTTCGATCCGTGCCAGCTTATCGGCCAGTTCTTGCGTCAGTGCCGCCAGATCATCGGGCTGCACCTGATGTTTGCGCGCCAGCGCCCGCAGGTCGAACAGCCGCGTTTCGACCGTATCCAGCCGTGCCGGGTCAAAGCTGAGCGCCTCGCCCGCCTGCTCCATAGCCTCTTCGGCTTCGCTCGCTTCGATAACGGCGCGATCCAGCGCGGCGAGCGCTGCTGCCAGATAGTCATGATCCGGCGCGATCCGGTCCAGCCGCCGTGCCGCTTGCCGCATCTGCGACAATCCACCTTCCGAACCGCCGAGTAATTCGGAGATGATGCTTAAATCCTCGCCCAGCTTTTCGCCTTTTTGCATGGTCGCGCGTTCTTCGGCGAGCGTGGCTTCTTCGCCCGGTTCAGGCGCAAAGGCGTTTAACTCAGCAACGACATGGGTGAGATAATCCCGGTCTCGCGCAGCCGTTTCCACCTCCTCGCGCGCCGCTTCCAGCGCATCACTGGCTGCGCGCCATGCCGCATAAGCGCCTGCCACCGCGCCAGTGTCGCAGCGCCCGAACGCATCGAGCAAGGCGCGATGCCCGGCGGGGTTCAGTAGGCCGCGATCATCATGCTGGCCATGAATTTCAACAAGAGTAGCGCCCACTTCGCGCAGCAGCGCCGCTGAACAAGGCTGGTCATTCAGAAAAGCACGGCTGCCGCCATCGGCCTTTAATGTGCGGCGGATGAGGATCGGCTCGCCCGGCTCCAGCGCGATGCCGCTCTCTTCGGTCAGTGCACTGATATGGGGTGCGGCATTGCCCGGCTCGAAGCTCGCTGTGACGCTTGCCTGAGCTTCACCTGCCCGTACCAGCCCGTTGTCTGCGCGCATGCCCAGCGCCAGCCCCAGTGAGTCGAGCAGGATGGATTTCCCTGCGCCAGTTTCGCCGGTCAGCACGCCCAGACCGCGCGAAAAATCGAGGTCTAGCGCCTCAATCAACACGATATTACGGATGGAGAGCGCGCAGAGCATGAGGTTATTCTATATTCCGCACTATATCCTGCAATTCATAGCATGATGAACTGCAGCGCATAAATCACGCTTCAGGCGCATGTTTCCGGATCAGCTTATGGGCATGCTCATACCATTTTGAGCCGGGATAGTTTGCGCCCAATACGGCTGCTGCTTTTTTGGCTTCTTCCGTGATGCCGAGCGCCAGATAGCTCTCGACTAGACGCTCCAGCGCTTCGGGCGTATGTGTTGTCGTTTGATACTCGTCGATGACATTGCGGAAGCGCAGTGTTGCGGCAAGCCACTGGCCACGGCGCTGGAGGAAGCGGCCAATTTCCATTTCCTTGCCAGCCAGATGGTCATTGACCAAATCCACCTTGAGGCGCGCATCGGCAGCATAGCGGCTTTGTGGATAGCGGCGAATCAGCTCACCCAATGAACTGCGCGCTTGCTCGGTAGTTTTTTGATCGCGGGTCACATCGGCGATCTGCTCATAATGGCAGAGCGCGATCAGGTAGAATGCATAAGGCGCGTCTTTATTGCCCGGATGGATGGCGAGGAAGCGCTGTGCCGCCGAGATAGACTCGGTATAATCACGGTTCACATAATAGCTGAATGCGCTCATCAGCTGCGCGCGGCGTGCCCAAGGCGAATATGGGTGCTGGCGTTCTACCTCGTCGAACAAAGCGGCAGCGATTTTAAACTGTCCCCGGTCAAGGCGATATTTTGCGCTGTTATAGAGGGTTGAGACATCGCGCGCGACATATTGTGTGTCGGCCTTATTCTTACCTGTGGAGCAGGCGGAGAGCAGGGAAAGCGCGGCGATCGCGGCGAGGGCTGAGCCAATCGGCTTGAAAGATGAGAACTTCATGGCAGCGGTCATAACGCAGCATCTCCGCTTCGCCAAGCGCCAGATTATGCTTTCGGCTTGTCAGCGCGAAACTCCGCCATATTTTAGAGTGGGAGCACCAGTTTCGCGGCCGCCCCGCCTCCTGCTTGTGGCACCAGTACAAAACTGCCTTTGAGCTGTTTTGCAAGGTTGACGGCGATGCGCAGGCCGAGGCTTTCCGTGTGTTGGAGGTCGAAGTCTGGCGGCAGACCGGCACCATCGTCGGTGATGTCGAGCTGAATAGCTCCATCTGGCCCTTGCGAGACGGATATATTCACTGTTCCGCCAGTCTCGGCAAAACCATGTTCTATGGCGTTGCTCACTGATTCTGCGACAATGATGGCCATTGGGATAGACACGGCCGAGGGCAGGTCAGGGTCATAACGGACATCAAGATGGATATGGACGTCATCGCGTCCGTTGGCCTGCACAATGTCGGTTGTGAGCATATCGAGGAAGGGTTCGATCCTGTGGCGCCCTGTACCAGAACTATAGAGGGAACGGCTGATGCGTCCGATGAGGCTGAGGCGACGAGAGGCTTCGTCCAGCGCCTGCCTTGCTTTTTTGTCACTCACGCCATGTTGTTGCAGCCGCAATATCGCACCGATGACTTGTAGGTTGTTGGACACACGATGCTGTAATTCATGGAAGAGCATTTCGCGTGTTTCGGCGAGCTGCCGGTTGCGCTCCCGCTCTTGTTTTAGTTTCATATTGGACGTCTGCATGATGCGCACCAAGACGATGTCGACTGTCACAACGACGATGTAGAGCGTTATGGCGATCATACCCATCAGCGTATGTTCGCCATTTTGAGACGGCAGGATGAAGCAGCCATAGGAGGTGATGCCGCCCATTATTCCTGCGACTATTCCTGGCCCTGCTCCGAAGAGAAAGGATGCAATGATGACGGCGGGGAAAAAGGTGACATAGGGAAAGCCATTGGGCAGCATGTCTTGCGCGGTGACACGCAGAACATAAGCTATAGCGATAAACGCAACGGTTGCAGGATAGCTGATCCATGGCCGATCAGCTATTAATGGCATCCGCTCTAGCAGCGGATCCTTGCGATCACGCATAACGTATCTTCCCCCATATCCCTCGGCGGACATCGGCAGTGGTCAGGGCCAGAACCCTAGTTTGGAAAAGTTAGATGTATCCCCACATCTTTCCCAAACGTTTTGTTATGCTTTTTCCAATGTGCATTGTAGCGGATGCTGGTTTTGCCGGGCAAAATCCATCACCTGATTCACTTTTGTTTCCGCAACTTCATAACTGAAGATGCCGCAGATGCCGACGCCGCGCTGATGCACGTGCAGCATGATTCGGGTGGCTTCTTCCATATCCATTTTGAAGAAATGCTGGAGCACATGCACGACGAATTCCATAGGTGTATAATCGTCGTTGAGCATCAAAACTTTATACAATGAAGGCCGTTTGGTGCGCGCGCGGGTGCGCGTGGCAATACCAACATTGGGGCCGGAATCGCCCTCATCCTCACCTTCGTGATTCGCCATGCCAGTGATGGGCGCGAATCCGGGCAGGATATTGGTCCTATATGCGCTATTTGCTTCCATGATCCTGAATATGACTATTGTGATGGATTTCGGCAAGGGGGGATGAACCACTTGCCTGCGCATTATTATGGATGGTGAGGGTAAATATAAAGAAAAGACCCCGCCTCTTATATCGAGGCAGGGTCTTTCCCTGATTATATAATCAGGTGCTTTTAAGCAGCGATCTTGCGAACCTTCTCGGTTACAACCGAAACGCGGGTGCTGATCGGTTGTACAACATCGCCAGCCAGCTTCAGCATGGCTTCGCTGTTTTTCGCAGTTTCCTTCGCGAAGGCATCGAAGCTGCTCGACATCAGTTCGCTCTGGAGCTGGAAGAATTCGGTTGGTGATTTGGCAGCAGCCAGGCTCTTCATGGCAGCAGATGCTTTTTCGAAAGTCATACGGCCATATTCAGTGGCATCCTGACCGAGCGTTTCAACGCCTTTGGTCGCGATTTTGCCGGATTCGACAAATGCTTCAACATTGCCCTTGGCCAGCTCGCTGATTTCTTCAAATGCCTTAGTCGATTTTTCGACGCCGGCCTTTGTCTTTTCGCTCATTTCTGAGAAAACGGTCTCGAAGCGTTCTTTGGCTTCACCGGCGTATTTCTTAGTGGTTTCCATGACGTCATTCATTATCTCGGTTCCTTTCTCGTCGGCCTGCGCTACGGCTTCGGTGACTATTTCCGCTGCTGACATAACGTCACTGGCGGGTTCTGCAGTTTTGGTGGTTTCGGGTTTGACGGTTTCTGGTGCGGAGGGCGCTTCTTTCGCACTAGCAAGATCAGCTGCCGTCAGTTCCGCTACCTTTTCCAGTGCAGCCGCTTCCTGCTTAGCCACTGGCTTTGCTGGGGCTTTTGCTGCGACCTTAGGAGCGGGCGTTTTTGCCGGCGCGCGTTTTGCGGCTGGCTTGGCCGCTACTTTTCTTGTGGTCGTAGCTTTTGTGCGACGGGGCGTTTTTGCGGTGCCAGTCATGACGAATTCCTCAATTGCTGCACTGCACAATATAGGAAATTAATCATAACGTCAAGTAAAAATTGTGCGCTGCAACATAACCGTCATTCTGTTGCAATTTATCCGTCACATAGCGCTATGTGACGGATAATCAGTGGCTTTTGACATAACTTCCCGGTGCATTGCCAATGGCTTTAAGCTTACCTTTCCCCGGGATTCTTGCGCCTTTTGCCGCAACCTGCGTATCATTTTGAGCTTTGAGCCATTCCTTCCAGTCCGGCCACCAGCTCCCCGCTGTTTCTTTCGCGCTTGCGATGAATTCATCCAGAGTGGACGCTTTTCCTTCATGGGTCCAATATTGATATTTCTGTTTGGCAGGCGGGTTTACGACTCCAGCAATATGGCCTGACCCTGCGAGCACGAACCGGGCTGGACCGGATACTTGTTCTGTAAGCTTCCACACACTCTTTGTCGGTGCGATATGATCTTCCCGGCCTGCTTGAATATAAGCAGGCGTCTTGATCTTATGGAGGTCGAGAGGCGTTCCCTCGATCTGGATCGCGCCGGGCGTCGCCAGTTTGTTGTCGCGATAGAGATCAATCAGATATTGTTTATGCCATTTGGCAGGAATGTTGGTTGTGTCCCCATTCCAGTAGAGCAAGTCGAAAGGAGGGTAGTCTGCGCCTAGCAAATAATTATTGACGACATAGCTCCATATGAGATCGCGTCCGCGCAGCAAATTGAATGTGGCAGCCATATAGCGCCCGTCGAGATAGCCGGGGGCAGACAGTTGCTCGACCAGTTTTATTTGTTCATCATCGATAAACAGGGTGAGGTCGCCTGCATCACGGAAATCGACCTGTGCCGTAAAGAAGGTGGTGCTCTTTACTTTATCTGCCTCGTCTCGTGCTGCCAGCCATGCCAAGGTTGCAGCAAGTGTTGTGCCTGCAACACAATAGCCTATCGTATGCACACTCTCGACGCCGAGAAGCTCGCGCACTGTGTCGATCGCATCGACCTGGCCACGCACGATATAATCATCCCACACCACGTCTTTCATGCTTTCATCAGCCGATTTCCAGCTGACCATGAACAGGCTAATTCCCTGATCGAGCGCCCATTTGACGAAGCTCTTTTCAGGCGCAAGGTCGAGAATATAGAAGCGGTTGATCCACGGCGGGAAGATGATGAGCGGCGTTTCCATCACCTTCTTTGTGGTCGGCTCATAATGGATGAGCTGGTATAAAGGCGTTTCCTTGATCACTTTGCCGGGTGTGGATGCTATGTTGACGCCAACCTCAAAAGCTGAGCCGTCTGTATGGGTGAGCTGACCTTTTTCAATATCTGCAAGCATATGCTTGAGGCCGCGCACAAGATTTTCACCACCTGTCTCGATGGTTTTTTCCAGAACCACAGGATTGGTGAATGGAAAATTACTCGGAGCTATCGCGTCGACCAACCCTTGCGTGGCAAAACGCAGTTGTTCTTTCTGGCGAGGATCCAGCCCGGCGGTTGTATCTGATATGCGAAGAAGATAGTCTGAAACCAGCAAATAGCTTTGCTGGATCATATCAAAAAACGGGTGTTCGTTCCATTTGGGGTCGGCGAAGCGCCTGTCTTTGCGGGCAGCCGGGCTATCTTCTGGAGCGGCGTTAGTATCCGGGTCCATATCGAGAAACCGCTGCCAGAGCGACATGGATTCCTTGATAAAATCGGACTGCACCTCGGCTAGCAGTTCAGGGTTAAACGGAAGTGGCAAGGCAGGAGGCTTTGTGGGGTTTTCTAACCCTTGCTTCGCTTTTTGGCTTAGCCCAGCGGCATGTTCGAGTAAAAGCTGTTGCGCTTGACCGATCGTATGCGTCCATTGTTGCATCTGGTCGAGTGAAGGGTGAAAATCCTTGGCCTCATTGACGGGTGCTACGGGTTTTTTATCTTTCTCAGGCAAACAACTCTCCTGTACCCTGACAGGTAATCATACATCGACATGCTGATTTCCCGGGCGTATTGCACCGCTTTCGCTAGCAACGCGTTCATTCCAAGTATATAGTGGATGAAGCACAAAGCCAATATATTTATGTTGCGGTGCAGCAAAGAGGAAAGTCAAGGATAATGTCAGAAGAATTCTACCGCATGAAACGGTTGCCACCCTATGTTATCGCAGAAGTGAATGCGATGCGGGCAACGGCGCGTGCGGCGGGTGAAGATATTATCGACCTTGGCATGGGCAATCCCGATCTGCCACCGCCGGATCATGTGATTGAGAAGCTGGTGGAGGTTGCGCGCAAGCCTGATGCACATGGCTATTCGCAATCGAAGGGCATACCGGGCCTTCGTCGCGCACAGGCTAATTATTATGGCCGTCGTTTTGGTGTTGATCTAGACCCTGAGACCGAAGTTGTTGTTACTATGGGTTCGAAAGAAGGGCTGGCCAGTCTCGCTACGGCGATTACTGCGCCGGGCGATGTCGTGCTTGCGCCAAATCCCAGCTATCCGATCCATACATTCGGTTTCATCATTGCAGGCGCTACCATTCGCGCGGTACCGACCACGCCGGACGAGCATTATTTTCAGGCGCTGGACCGCGCTATGGCATTCACCGTACCGCGCCCATCAATATTGGTGGTGAACTATCCGTCAAACCCGACGGCAGAGACGGTTGACCTTGCGTTTTATGAGCGGTTGGTCACCTGGGCGAAGGAAAATCAGGTATGGGTTTTGAGCGACCTTGCCTATTCCGAGCTTTATTATGATGGCAATCCGACACCTTCTATTCTTCAGGTGCCTGGCGCAAAAGATATTGCGGTTGAGTTCACCTCGCTGTCCAAAACCTATTCGATGGCTGGTTGGCGGATGGGTTTTGCTGTCGGCAACAAACGCCTGATTGCGGCTATGACACGCGTGAAATCCTATCTTGATTATGGCGCATTTACCCCCATTCAGGCCGCGGCCTGCGCTGCTCTCAATGGCCCGCAGGATATTGTCGAGAAGAACCGCCAGCTCTATCATAAACGCCGCGATGTGCTGGTTGAAAGCTTCGCGCGTGCCGGTTGGGACATTCCGCCTGCAAAGGCTTCTATGTTCTGTTGGGCGCCGCTACCGCCTGCGCTTAAGGATATGGGTAGTCTAGAATTCTCGAAGCAGTTGTTGTCACATGCAAAGGTCGCGGTTGCGCCGGGTGTTGGCTATGGTGAAGACGGAGAAGGCTTTGTGCGCATTGCCATGGTCGAAAATGAACAACGTCTGCGCCAGGCCGCGCGTAACGTGAAGCGCTACCTCCAGAGTATGGGCATTAATAGTAGCACCGACAAGAGCGCTGCTGGTTGAGGGTTTAAGCGATATGGCTGCTGTACTTCCGCAGATCACGCATGTTGCCCAGACGATTCAGCTCGCTGTTGCGCCAATCTTTTTGCTGGCAGGCATAGGTGGCTTTCTTAGCGTGTGTGCGGGCAGGCTGGCACGTATTATTGATAGAGCACGGGTGATAGAAGGGCTTGTTATCGCTTCGCGCGGTGAGGAGCATGATCGGTATGTCCATGAAATACGCACGCTCGACAAACGTATGCGTGTCGTCAATATCTGTGTGTCCCTCAGCGTAATAAGCGCCTGTATGACGTGTCTTGTCGTCATCTTGCTGTTTGCCAATCCATTTTTTGGCAATCGGCTTGATCCGGTGGTTGCGGCTTTATTTGTTGCGACCATGGTGCTGATAGGGGTTTCTTTTGCGTTCTTCATTATCGAAACCCGGCTGGGTTCAACGGTGGTGCGAGTGCGCAATGAAATATTACACCACAGGTCAGAGGAATGACGCCGTTCGTTGAGAAGCGGCTGCTGCAAATTATTGTGGCCATTGCCTGCCTTGTTCCGCTTAAAACCGGCAGTGATGGTATGCTATTCGGTCCGTCATGGTTGAAAGGCATGTCAGCCGAGGGCACGCCGGTCGATCTCGATAGTCACTTCCGTTATATCAGCGGCATCTTCTTTGCGGTTGGCGTAGCCTTTGCGACATGCGTGCCTGACATTGAAACCAAGGGTGGGCGGTTTCGTCTGCTAGCTGGGTTCGTCATATGTGGTGGTTGCGCCCGGCTACTTTCGCTCATCCTGACGGGTATACCGTCGACAGGTCATCTCTTTGGCTTGACCATGGAACTGGGCGTTGTGCCATTGCTCGTGCTATGGCAGGTGCGTGTTGCAAGGCGATATAAACGTTAGATATCAGTTCTTTAAGTACGCGTGACCACTTGCGCTCTGTTTTGTTCCATAATTGAGCGGGTTTGCGGATCTATTCCCTGAGAGCCTTTCGGACCTTTCATCACCATCACGGTGTCGCAAGTCGCGACGCATTGCCCTTGCTGGAAAGCTGCCGAAGACAGGGTCCAGCTGCTGTTCCCAATATGACCGATGCCACTATGTACCACCACGTCGTATGGGAAATGGGCTTCTTCAACATATTTCAGGTCTACAGAGGCGACCAGCCAGCGCATGCCAAGGTCCGCAGGGTGCTTGCCGAACAGGTGGTGGAAATGTACACGCGCGGTTTCGAAAATGCCCGCCATAGCTACATTGTTGATATGACCTAAAGAATCGAGATCGCTAAAGCGCGTTTGTACTGGCATCGACACAGGATAGTTGCATGCATCAAGGCGCCAGAGTTCGGGTTTTGCCATATTTTTCCTGCTGCTTTCGTTTCCGTGTCCGTCAGAGTGGAGAGCGTAATAGATATCTAGCCTCAAGGAATGGAAAATGCCAAGATAAAGCTATGCAGGAAGTGAAACTCGTATTTGAGGCCGCCGCCTTATTGGGTGAATGCCCACGCTGGCATGCTGGTGAAGCAAAACTCTATTGGGTAGATATAGAACGCTGCGAATTGCACCGTTTTGATCCGGCTAATGGTATTAATGAAACCATGCGCTTTGATGGGCCGGTGGGTTGCTTTGCTTTCATGGCGGACGGCGGATTTATGCTGGCCATGAAAAATGGTTTTGCCCGGCTCGATAGCTGGGGCGGTACGCCGGAACCTTATGGCGCACAAATTTTTGAGGATAAGCCTGATATTCGCTTTAATGATGGCCGCACAGATGAGCGAGGGCGCTTTTGGGTTGGGAGCGTCAACATGGCGAAAAGTGCTCAGGATGCGGCACTATATTGCCTGCACAATGATGGTACAGTTCAAATGGTTGAAGGCGGTATGCTCACCTGTAATGGTGCTGCGTTCGATGCTCAGGGCCAGTATTTTTTCCATACCGATACGCCTAGTCATATGTTGCGGCGTTATGATTATGAGCTGGAATCCGGCCAGTTACAGGGCTGTAAGATGTTTCATCAATTTCCATTGGGTGAAGGCAGGCCAGATGGCGGTTCTGTAGATGCGCAGGGCTATTATTGGTCTGCTCTTTTTGATGGTGGACGGGTTGTGCGCCTGTCGAGCACAGGTGAGATTGTACAGACTGTTGAACTGCCGGTCAGCCGTCCGACCATGATCGCTTTTGGAGGGGAAGATCTGCGTACGGCCTATGTTACGACAGCGCGAAAAGGGCTGGATGATGAGGCGTTGAGGCGTGAACCCCTTGCAGGGGCAGTCTTCTCTTTTCAGGTGGAGGTGCCGGGTCTTGTCGAGCAGCCCTATATTTACGCTTCATAAGCCTTGTCTGTTTTATACAAATAATACTGAAATTAGGACTGAAAATGGAGCAATCTTCTATTTTTTAATGCGATTTTATTGGCTCTGTTGCAAAAATCGTGAAGCTTGAGCATGCTTGGCGGAGATTGAACGGATGGAGCGATGACGGATTTCAAGTGGCGCCATTTCCAGGGTGATGTGATCCTGTGGGCGGTGCGCTGGTATTGT
>Ga0316207_10003740_pt1 | contig 13821 bp, 14 predicted proteins | sample 6weekpyrite_MG_FD_204943 | JGI IMG/M metagenome (GOLD analysis project Ga0316207, IMG submission 204943) | Microbial mat bacterial communities from mineral coupon in-situ incubated in ocean water Damariscotta River, Maine, United States -... | ecosystem: Environmental > Aquatic > Marine >... | reverse complement strand
TTAATTATCGCTTCAAGCATGTGATTTCCTTAGTGATCGTGTGATGCGCCGGATTTTTCGATATCGGCTTTTATGACATAACTGTTTTCGCTAACGTAGCGCGTACCCGCTTCAAGTCCGCCCAGCACCTCAATCCATTCGTCATCCTGTCGACCCAGTTCCAGCATACGCACTTCATACTCGTCACCAATTTTTGCATAAACGACTGTAAAATCCCTGAATGCCTGTAACCCTGATCGCTTCACCGCTAAAGGTACAGCATGTTCAGCAACTTTAATTTTTGCCTTTACATAACTTCCAGGTACAAGAGTGTTGTCTTTATTATCAATAACCACGCGCGCGGTTACCGATTGATTGCTCTCTGCAATAACATTAATAAAAGAAATTTTTCCTTTTATAAGCTGTGCATCATCAGCTAGCACTACACTTACCGGCGCACCTGTTTTTACTCGATTTCTATCAGATGGAAATATCGATAAATCAACCCAGACGACTGAAGGATCAACAATTGTAAATAAAGGCTGCTCACCTGTCTGCTCACCGGGATTTGCATTACGTTGAGTGATCACACCACTAACCGGTGCTTTTATAGAATAACGATTAAGGCTTTCATTACTTTCAACTGTTGCCAGTACCTGGCCTTTTTTAACCCTGTCGCCCACTGAAGCTGTGGCTGACTTTATGACGCCAGCAAATCGCGCGCCCAGCTGGCTCACATGCTCTGTGCTGGTTTTTATTTCGCCAAACACATTAATAGTTTCCTGCAGCACAACCGGGCCCGCAACTTGCGTTTCAATTTCCAGTGCTTTAGCAACCGCCGGTTCAATTTTTGTGCGACCTTCAAAGTTATCATATGTCCAGCTATATTGAGTGCCTTCATAGCTTGCATTAATGGTGACAATAAATGAATGCGGCTCATAGATAACAGTATCGCCACGTAATGCATCCCCCTGCGGTTTGAAATTTATATTATCAACCTTGCCACCCAGGCGGGTCAGGGTAATATTGAGATCAACTTCTTCAGGCTTCAGTAAGCGATCATTATAAGTTGCCCAGGCACGAAACTCTGGCGGTACACCGGTTTCAAAAATAGCGAGTTCAAGTATAAAATCATCGCTCGATAACAGGCGACCACCATGAGAACCTTTTTCAACTTCCGTGTATGCTTCAACACCTGCCCCCTCTACACCTTGCTGTGAATTACTATTGTCACAGGCACTTATTAGAATACTTAAAAAAATAAGCCAGAAAAAGTGACCTGTTGTGTGTTGCTTTAATTTGCTCATATTCATTCTCATGACTTATCTACCACCTGTGCCAGTTGCACACCGGTTAAACGTTCAATTTCAATCGTTTTCAAGTGCACATCGACACCTGCTTCAACTAATGCACTACGCGCATCGAGTAACTCAGCCTGTACACTACTCCATTCTAAATAACTGTATCGACCCAGCCTGTAAGCTCGGCGAGTTTCTTTCAGCGCTTTTTCTAACTGGGGAATTATATTGTTACGATAGGCATTCAGGCGATGCAGGCTATGCTCTAACTCTTGCGACAAAACAAAAAGCATAGCTTCAAAACGCACACTTAGTTCATCTTCCTTAGCCTGAATTTGCGACAGGTTTTCCCGCGCTTCAATAATACGCCCCGTGTTGCGACTACGTTCACCAAAGGGGATACTAATACCGGCAACCAGAGCCTGATCATTTGTGGTTTCGAAATGCCGAACGCCAAGATTCACACGCCACGCCGAGTCACTTTGTGATTGCTCCAGTTTTAATTCAGCCTGCTTTAAACGTTTTTCAGACAACAGACGAACAAACTCTGGACTCTGCCTAAGCCTTTCTTTAAGCCTTGCAAAAGGTATGCTGGCAGGTAAGCTAAAAATATCCCCTTCGACCTGCGAAAAACTGGGAATTGTCTCACCCCACTGTGCGGCTAGTAAACGGATTGTAGAACTTAACTCGTGTTCAATATCCTCCTGCTCCAACTGTCGGCGAAAAACCTCCGCCTGCGTTCGAGCTAACTCGGCTTGCGGCGCCTTACCCGCGGACACCCGTTTTTTAACCGCCACGACCGACTCTTTTGCTAACTCAACTGTTTTAACCGCATTTTTCATACGCGCCTGATTGGCCAGGCAAATCAGGTACAAACGGGCTGTTTCAGCAGCCACATCCATGCGTTTAATATTCGCTTCAGTATTAATAGATAATTTGTCTGCGCTTGAGACGTCTATATAACTTTGACGTATATCACCCTCCAGTACCCAGCCAATACTCAAAGTAGCTTGTGCATTATCAGTACCTGTGAAACCCCCGGTACCCGCTGCGTCTTCAATGGAGAAACTTAGTTCTGGAGAGGAGGAAAAACCTGCCTGTAACTGCCTACCAGCCTGCGCCTTAAGTGCATAACTAAAAGTACGCAGAGCCGGGTTATGCTCAAATGTTTTGCTAATAGCATTATGTAAATTAATGCTATTAGCGCCTGTTTTCTGGCCTGGTTCAGCGCGCGATGCGGTGTTAAAAACCAGCAACAAGCAACTGAGGTAAATAATTGACAATCTGGATAACATAGCGATGTTATCTCCTGTTTAGTTAAAGCTTAATAAGCAGCTGCACACGTAGTTGTTATGCAGGCGCGCAACTAATCGCTCTTTAAAATATTTTTAAATTAAATATGTATTGATAGGTAAGACTGTAGAAGCCCATAAAAGACTTAATACAACAGTTCAATCAATGACAGCAGAGAATAGCCCAGTGTTATTTTATGGGTGGGGCTCGCAGAGGCGGATGAAATAAGTAACTACAGGAGATAAAGAGTATCTGATATGTTTTTTGCCGAGACAAGCAAATCAAACGAGGCAGGTATATGAAAAAACCTATCAGTAAAAGAATCAGCACCAGGGGATTTAATGAATTTGTTTTTTTCACCAAGTTGTCAGGGCTGACATCTATCGCAGCGGAGTGGTGATCGTCATGGTGATCAACCAGATTTAAATCATGCACCAAGGTTGAGGCATGCACATCAACAATATGAGCCGATGCAACAGATGAGTGATCATCATGCTCAAGATGCATATGCAATCGATTAGACTGCGACAAAACCAGCGCGAGACTGATACACAGAACCAATAGATATCGAAAAACCTGATTGTTGCGATATTTTTCCATTAGCCGCGAGTCTACCGATTGATTCAGCTGCGATCAATAGTAATTTCGAGAAATGCTATTTAATTAGCATTAAAAATCCAATGCACCAAAGATCTAGCGCATTTTCCATATCTCTCACTAGAACTCTTATTTAAGACACCCATTACAAGCCAAACCCTTATTCTTATTAAGACACCCATGACTACGCTTATTGAGGACACACAACACTTATTAGAACACGGGGTTATAGCCTTCATACTGGGACACACGCCTTAACCCTATAATAGTATTCATCGGGATGCCCACAATAGCTAGTACCTCACTTACCACTAACAATTTGTTTTTATTGATTTTTTATGATCAATGTCTTGATAAGCTAGCTTTGTTGAGAAACTTTGCAGGGACACACGCCTTAAAAAGTATTAATAAGGACACACACAATAAGTAGCACTTCGTTTATCTCTAAGCCCCTGTTTTTATTAAGTTCTTATGCTGGGTGTCTTGATAATAGCGATGTGTGTCCTGATAAAAATACTACAATTCATCCGGTTCCAGTCTATGGGGTCTTTGAGCTTTAGTGAAAACATCTGAGATTATTCAAACTGATAATATCAAATATCAGAATGCGGAAATATATTCCCAATTGAGGGGGCGTGATTTTAATTAAGCGCCTCATCTGCGCGCAAACACTCTGCTAATAAATCAACCAATGACCTTACCTTTGCTGACGAATACCGCCCTTCTCTGTGTACAATATTAATTGGCAAGACAGGTGGTTCGAAGGGCTGCATAATAATTTTCAATTTGGTTTCATCAAGTTGAGGTGCCACCTGATAAGACAATAACCGGGTAATACCAAACCCTTCAACAGCCGCCTCTATTGCTGCATCATTTGTGGTTACGCTAAGCCTGGGCTTTATGCGCAACTGGCGCTCACCTTTGTCTTCACCAAAACGCCAGTGCAGTGCATCGGTACTTGAGCTGGATGCAATCAGTTCATGCTCTAGCAAATCTTCAGGTCGTGTAGGTACGCCTCGTTGCTCCAGATATTGCGGTGATGCACACAAAATTAATCTCACCGAACCGACTTTTAAGGCACGCATACTTGAGTCGGGTAACTCACCAATACGGACACCCACATCAAGCCCTTCTTCAAGAAGGTTAACCACACGGTCATAAAAAAGCGTTGAAATTTCGGTTTCAGGATAACGCCTCAGGTATTCAACAATGCAAGGCATTACGAACATGCGGCCAAACATCACCGGCGCGGTTATTGACAGGTGACCCCGGGGCTCGGCATTAACCCCAGCAGCAGCCTCATCCGCCGCCTCGACATCGGCCAGAATACGTCGTGCATCCTCCAGGTAACGCAGTCCCGCTTCAGTTGTGCGCACATACCGGGTGGTACGCTTCAACAGTTTTACCCCAAGATGCTCTTCGAGTGAGGCTATCGCACGGGTCACCGCTGGCGGAGACATTTGCAAGCGACGCGCGGCCGCGGCAAAACCTTCTTCCTCGGCCACCGCCACGAAAACAGACATAAAATGAATGCGATCCATACATTATTCCAGATATTGCAATAATCAATTGTTATCTATGTGTATTCTTATTTCAAGTGGAAGTGGCAGTATAAGTTCACCGCGGCAGATATGCTGCTCCGGGCAAACTATTCAAACAGGAGAAACCTCATGAGTCGAATTAATGTCATACAACACGACAGTGCTACCCCTGAACAAAAAGACCTGCTGAATGCTATTGACGCACAGCTGGGTACGATACCCAATTTTCTCAAGGTCTTTGCCAACTCCCCCAGTGCATTGCGCGCCTTCCTCGGCCTTTATAGTATTGCCAGTGAAGGCAACCTGGATATCCTCACCCGCGAGCGAATCGCCATTGCTGTGGCACAACAAAATGCCTGTCAGTATTGTGTCTCGGCGCATGCTGCTATCGGACAAAAGGCAGGTTTAAAAAACACCGAAGTTGATGCCAATCGCGCCGGTACCAGTGAAGATGCCAGGGCATCTGTCGCCGTGAAATTTGCCCTTGCATTATCCGAGCATAAAGGTGATGTCACCACAGCTGAACTACAGGCAGTGCGCGATGCCGGTTACAGCGATGCCGATATTGTTGAGATTATTACCCATGTGGGTATGAACATCCTCACCAATATTGTTGGCCGAGCGAGCCGCGTCAGTATTGACTTCCCTGAAGTTAAACTTGATATAGCCTCGTAACACTTTCCAACTTCACCGCTACTAACAAGCTTTGTTGTCGGTAGCGGTACTTACAAAAATTATTGCAACAAACGGAGACCATATCATGGGTCAAAAATTTGCAGAAATAACCTTCACCCCTTCAGTGCGTGCTGTACAACGTCAGCATGGGAGTCATGATAGTTATAAACGCATGCTCAGCGGAGAAACCTTTAACCATGTGCTGGGCGACAAAGAAGCAAACTTTATACGCGCACGTGATAGTTTCTATATGGCCAGCATTAGCGAAAGTGACTGGCCTTATATCCAGCACCGTGGTGGCCCTGCAGGTTTTGTAAAAATCATAAATGAAAAAACCATAGGTTTTGCAGACTACCGAGGTAATCGCCAATACATCAGTACAGGAAATTTAATCAAGAATAACCGTATCTCACTGTTCTTTATGGATTATCCAAACCGCACACGCCTGAAGCTACTCGGTTACGCTGAAATAATCGATCTTGGCCAGGAAAATATTATTAAACAACTGGAAGATACTGATTACAGAGCACAGCTTGAACGTGGGTTTATTATCCATATTGAAGCCTTCGACTGGAACTGTCCACAACACATTACCCCGCGCTATAGTGACAATGAATTGAACAGGAAAAATAAAAATGAGAATACCCAGGAATAACATCTGGTAACAGGTTTCGAAACACTTATCAGGACACCCATCATACTAAGCGCCTGGCTCTACGCTAAGTAACTATTCCTATTGGTTTTTTTAATTTGTTAAGATGGGTGTCTTGATAAGTAAGTAAACATTTATAAGCAGATAAGCAATTCCTTAATTAAAGTATCGTCGAACTCGACTGTTTAGATCCCTGCCGATAGACACTACCAAAAACTAAGCCAGCTTTTAAGCTGGCTTTAAGTTAGGGTTTATTGAAAAAGAGAGAATGAAATCCCCCTGTTTTGTAACTTCTTTTTAAGATTTCATCAAGTGCTAGAAAAGCTTCACCATCGCATTTTCATCTGTATGAACAACAATATCTTCATCGACTGGATTTTTTAAATGCATTTCCTCAACATATTTAAATTCCTTATCATTTAATACATCCACTTTCAGTTTATATGTCAGTGTTTTGCAGCCACCATTCAATGTTGGGCAGGATGATATACCATATTCGTCAGAGTCTGAATAAGCAGCCATTTCAAAGTGACCAGCATCACTATTGCACTCACCGCCTGCGGTAATACTCACACCGTTCTGGTTAGTAAAACAGCGTACGACCTGGTGATCTTCTGGCGACCAGAACCAGTAACCCAGCTCCTGATGCAATGGTTTTTCTTCACCATCGGGCCAGGCGCAGGTGGTATAGCGCAGACCATATAAATCATGTCTGCCATTGGAAATTGGCCCGACAGGCTCAAATGTAATGGACTCATGGTAATCTTTTTTCTTTGAACTGGAATGAGAGTTAGTAACATCATGGCCCTTATCACCTTCCCACGATCCGACTAGATGTGCGAGTGGGCCTAACAGTGCAGCGTCATAATTCTGTTGAGTTTGCATAATGGGCTCCTTTTATCATTTGGCTATTTATTTTATAGCGTAAAAGGGCTCTGATTTCAGCTACAGCTCGTCCTGTTGTGCTTACAGATCCCGTAATACCAACATTCTAAAGCATGCATAATTAAGGCCAATATATAAAGATTTTACTATCTATTAACTCATTTGTGTTTACCCTCCTGCAAACACTTTAGCAAAGCTATGAAGCGTAATTCATAATTTAAAATATCTATTTTATAAACCTAAATCAGTTAATCCAGGATGCTCTTCTGGCCTGGGCCCAGATGGCCAATGAAACTTTCTTTCCTCTTCGGTGATAGGCAAATCATTGATACTGGCATAACGTTTTTTCATTAAACCATTCTCATCAAATGACCAGTTTTCGTTTCCATATGAACGGTACCAGTTCATCGAGTCATCATGCCACTCATAGGCAAAACGCACTGCAATATGGCTATCACTATGTGACCATATTTCTTTTATTAGACGATAGTCGAGTTCTCGATGCCATTTACGTATAAGAAAATCAGTAATTTCTTTCCGTCCATTAATAAACTCAGACCTGTTTCGCCATTCAGAGTCTTCACTATAGGCCAAAGATATAGCCTGTGGATTTTTGCCGTTCCATGCATCTTCTGCCTTGCGCACCTTTGTAACGGCATCCTCGTAGCTAAACGGCGGTAACGGCTCTCGTTTAATTTCGTTCATGTTTCTCTCATTTCTAAGCAGATATTTACCACGATTTATAGGGTAGAAATTTTCCATTAAGATTAATTAAAACTCTATCACCCGCAGGGTTTTCTTCTTTACCAATTTCCATTGAAAAATCAATCGCACTCATAATTCCATCGCCAAATTTTTCATGAATCAACTCTTTCATGGTATCGCCATAAACGCCTATCATTTCATAAAAGCGATAGATGACTGGGTCTGTTGGCACCAGTTTGTCCCAGCTTTTATGTGGAAACTGCCCCAGTGCAGTCGCCACTTCATCGGATAAACCAAGCACGCTACACAATGACTGAGCATACTCTGCTGGCATGCTGTTCATACCCAGACAGGCTGAGGTTGTCCATACCGGTGACATATTCACTTTTTCTGCAATGTCCTCCCAACTTAATCCCATCGAGATTTTCGCCGCAAGAATTTCTGCAGTCATTTCATCTTTAGTCATAATACTCTCCTAAATTAATAGTAATATATCTTTAGCTTATGCAGGAATTGCAACATTAGCTGAATTAAACTGAATGGGTTTCTCCACTTCATTTTCAGCTGGATTCACTTCAACCGGTTGATTTAATTTTTCTTCATTATCCCGGTTATCACTATTACCACCTGATAGTTCTTTTGAACGACTCACTAAAAAATCCACTAAATGGTTACGTATTTTGTAATAGCCTGGGTGATGAATAATGGTGTTACGTTCACGTGGTCTGGGAATAGAAACTTTTACCGACTCAGCAATTCGCGCGTAAGGCCCATTTGTCATTAATAGAATTCGATCAGCAAGTAATATCGCTTCGTCAACATCGTGGGTAATCATAAAAACAGTTTGTTGGGTTTCATTCCATATTTTTATCAACTCCTCCTGTATGACACCTCGAGTTAAAGCATCAAGGGCTCCAAACGGTTCATCCATTAACAGCAACTGAGGCTGAGTGGCAAAGGCTCGCGCAATACTGACACGTTGTCGCATCCCACCTGAGAGTTGCGAGGGCTTGCGATTCTCTACATCTTTTAATCCCACCAGATCTAAAAACTTAAGACTATGCGCAATAACTTTATCTTTACTCCAGCCTGGAAACCGCGCCTGCACACCAAAGGTGATATTTTTTAGCGCGGATCGCCAGGGCAAAAGACTGTAGTTCTGAAAAATAACGCCTCGCTCCAGACTTGGGCCAGACACTTCCTTGCCATTCATTATGACTCCGCCTTCTGTCGCAGAATCCAGACCTGCCAGAACATTAAGAATGGTGGATTTACCGCAGCCAGAATGACCAATGATACAAACGAACTCACCTTTCTCAATACCAAAATTGGTATTTTCAAATACCGTTAATTCGCCTTCTTTAGATGGATATTTTTTTGACAGCCCATCAACTTCAACAAAATATTTTTTCATCTTTATTTTTACTCCTGATACTCTACCCATCGACTAATCGACGATAAGGCCAGATCAAGTAACATTCCTACCATACCAATCATTAGGATAGAAAAAATCACACTACTGAGATCCAGGTTATTCCACTCATTCCAGACGTAATAACCGATACCCGTTCCTCCCACTAACATTTCTGCTGCCACAATCACCAACCAGGCAATACCAATCGATATGCGCATGCCGGTTAATATTGTTGGTGCCGCTGCGGGTAAAATGACCAGGAATGCAGTTTTAAGTGCGTTTAGTTCATGGGTGCGAGCAACATTAATCCAGTCTTCGCGGACATTAGCAACACCGAATGCGGTATTAATTAACATGGGCCATATAGAACAGATAAAAATTACAAAAATGGAGGAGGCCTCAGAGTCCTTAATAACAAACAGCGCTAGAGGCATCCAGGCCAGCGGAGAGATAGGGCGCAGCACTTGTATAAACGGATTCAATGCCTTATGCATGATTGGTGACATACCAATTAAAAAACCCAGTGGTATTGCAATTAATGCCGCAAAGAAAAAACCGGTTAGTACACGGTATAAAGAATACGCAAGCTGAATACCGATACCTTTATCATTCGGTCCAGCATCGTAAAAAGGCTTACTTAATTCATCCAGAGCCAGGGTTATTACAGCAGACGGCGGAGGCACACGTGCCTCCTGATCTGCGCCCCCCATTAATAACTCATACTCGGTAAGTGCCTTAGTGGTTGCCGGTGCCTGGTTCATGGCCTCCCAGACACCCAGCAAAAAAACCAGCAATATCACTGATAATAATGCGGCTCTCACATTCAGGCTTTTTGCCATTATGTCCTCCTAATTTTAAAACTGTTTACATACTCTTCAGGCCTGGTGTAATCAAACTCCTTACCCATAATGGTGTAGTTTTGATAGGTTTTGCTCGGTACTTCATAACCGAGCTCTTTCATTACCTTTGCTGCATCCGAGGCCACATACACTTGCTCTGCGATTTTCCTGTAATCGATATCCCCTTTTACATAACCCCAACGTTTCATCTGAGTGAGTATCCACACGCCCATTGAATGCCAGGGGAATGGATCAAAATCGATACGATCTGGTACATTTTTAACAGCCCCAAGGCCATCGGCATACCGTCCGGTGAGAACCTGCTCAATAACGGGAATAGGCTGATTTAAATATCCTTTGGGAGAAATCGCTGCTGAAATTTCCTTACGATTTTCGTGCTTTGAAGAATAATGCGTTGCATCAATAATAGCCCTCAACAAGGCACCATACGTATTCGGGTTTTCAGTGGCAAACTCCTGACTACAGGCAAATGCACAACAAGGATGACCTTCCCAGATATCTTTAGTTAATGTATGTAAGAAACCGACCTTTTCCCAAACTGCGCGTTGATTAAAGGGGTCTGGTGATAAATAACCATCCAGGTTTCCGGCACGTAAGTTAGCCACCATTTCAGGTGGTGGTACCACCCTTATCTGAATATCGGTATCTGGATCTAATCCGTGCTCAGCCACGTAGTAGCGCAACAGAAAATTATGCATAGAATATTCAAACGGAACACCAAACTTAAAACCTTTCCATTGTTTAGGGTCTCGTTTATCTTTATGTTGGGTATGCAAAACAATGGCCTGGCCATTTATGTTTTCAACCGCTGGCATAATATATGGTTTAGCCGTAGAGCCTGCCCCCATGCTCATAGCCAGGGGCATGGGTGTTAGCATATGTGATGCATCGTATTCTTTAGCCAGTGATTTATCACGCGCCACTGCCCAACCAGCGGTTTTGATAACATCAACATCAAGTCCGTATTTACTATAAAAACCAAGTGGGTGCGCCATAATAATAGGTGTCGCACATGTAATGGGCACAAAGCCAACATTGAGTTTACTCTTCTCCAGTTTGCCTTTACCCATTTCCTCTTTAAATGCAGCTTTAGCCGCCTCCATTGGTAACAGGCTTCCCAGCGCAGCAGCCAGAGTCGTGCCCCCCACAGCTCCCAGAAAAGTGCGCCGACTCATATCATTATTACCAAACACTGAACGCACTATGGCACTTTCAATGGCACGATCCATAATTTCCTCAGTTGAATCGAGCTTATTATTTGCAGATGCCGTTGCGGATGAATGATGCACCTCAGAACCTGCGGGTTCGAATGCAGACCGTTCTATCGCTTCCTGCATTTGTGTTTCGCCTGGTACCTGGCCTGAAGCCGCTGCATTTTTCTGTGTGGTGCAAATAGGACAATCACACTCAGTTTTATGAGTAAGACTTGTCTCAGGGTTAAAAGGGTCGCCCAGGCTTTTATAGCTCATATCGTTGCTCTCTCATGGTCTGTAAAAATCAGTTTTATGATTATGTAGTCGCACATTTAATCGCACTCTAACTGTGCGACCTTATTCCGTTTTGGCACATATAAACTTATTACTATGCCGCCCTCACCGAGTTCAGGCTTTTCCAATTTCCCAAATTCATTGATGACTTTTCCTGTAATACCATATTGCACAGCCTGTGCCAGGTTATAGTTACTCATGTAAGTATTTATTTTTTATATGTTTTTCGTATTTAAATTTAAAAAACATGGCTACGAGCATTCGTAGTTCTACGATTTTTCGTAACTATTTCTACGAAAAAGTGTAATTTGGTATAAATTTTGATAACACTCATTAGTAAGACTGAAACACACGACGGGGTAAACGATGTACGGCGAGCAGATATTTGAACACAGCAGTGAAGCAATACTGCTTATTGACCCCTTTAAAAACACAATCAATACCAGCAATTTAGCCGCCAGCAATTTACTGGGACACACACGTGAAACCCTGCTAGAAATGTCGGTAACACAGTTATTTTGTAATGGCCTGGTAGAGCTGATTGTTTTTACCCAGGAAGTCATTGACAGAGGAAAAGCATGGAGCCACGACATAGTTGCATCTCACGCATCCGAGGACGTAATTAAGCTGGACATTTCCGCAAGCAGTTATTTACAGGATGATAACCCTGCTAACAATGTACTGCTGATTATGACATTACGCGATAGCAAACAAATTGCCTGTCACTATGAACTGAGCCGGGCAAACAAGGTTCATCGAGGTGGCCTGGCCAACTGGAAAACGATTGAAAATGTATTTCAGGAAATTGAACGTGAAAACCAGCTTATTTTAGGTGCCGCCGGTGAAGGGATTTATGGCGTAAACGCCAATGGTGAAACCACCTTCGTTAACCCGGCAGCTGAACGTATGCTTGGATGGAGTGCAGAGGAACTGTCTGGTCGGAATATTCATAATACAGTACATCATAGCCATGAAGATGGCTCACACTATGCTGGTCACGCATGCCCTATATTTGCGGCGTTTCGTGACGGCGAAGTTCATCACGTTGACAATGAAGTTTTCTGGCGTAAAGATGGCTCATCCTTTCCAGTAGAATACACAAGTACACCCATTACTGATGATGGACGATTAGTAGGTGCAGTGGTTATATTCAGGGATGTCAGTGAGCGCCGACAGGCGGAATTACAGCTTCGTCAGGCGCTAAGCCAGGTAGAGGCATTAAGAGAAAAGCTGGAAATAGAAAACGCCTATTTGCAGGAAGAAATCCGTGAAGAAAATTCTTACCGCGAGATCGTTGGTAAAAGCGCAGCGATCAATAATATTATTAACCAGATTGAGCTGGTTGCACAAACCGATGCCAATGTTCTAATCAGTGGTGAGTCAGGAACTGGAAAAGAATTAATAGCACGCGCTATTCATGACAGTAGTCCACGCTGTAACCGCCCACTGATACGCGTAAACTGCGCCTCAATACCCCATGATTTATTTGAAAGTGAATTTTTTGGTCATGTAAAAGGCTCATTTACAGGGGCAATAAAAGACCGTGCAGGTCGTTTTGAACTCGCCGATGGTGGCACACTGTTTTTAGATGAGGTTGGAGAAATTCCACCTGAGCTACAAAGTAAACTTTTACGAGTACTTCAGGAACAACAGTTTGAACCTGTTGGAGATAGCCGAACGCGACATGTAGATGTAAGAATCATTGCAGCCAGTAATCGAGACCTTAAAAAAGAAGTTAAAAATAATAATTTTAGAGAGGATCTGTATTTCAGGTTAAATGTTTTTCCAATAGTCTCACCCGCTTTGCGCGAAAGACTAGAGGATGTCCCACTTTTAGCATCACACTTTTTATCTCGCGCGTGCCAGCAGTTTAATAAACCTGAACTCAATATTAGTATTGCAGATATGAATCGATTACAAAATTACCCCTGGCCAGGAAATATTCGAGAATTGATAAACGTAATTGAACGAGGGCTTATATTATCAAAACAGGGTCGAATTCGTATAGATTTGCCTGAACCTGAAGCACCAACATCAAATGACACCACAACAGAAGCAAAGCTCCATATACAAACAACAGAATTTCTAACGGACGCTGAGCGGCACTTACGTGACAGGAACAATATAATAAAAGCCCTGAAAAAAACACAGGGGAAGGTATTTGGAAATACTGGTGCCGCTAAATTACTAAATGTCAAACCCACCACCCTGGCATCAAGAATTAAACGCTTAAATATAAATAAACAGGACTACCATTCAGCATCGAATTAATTTATTCACTCGAACTTAAGCAGGTAATTTAATTTTTAAATAAACTTTCTGGCAGCGTTTATATATTATTATAATAAAATACAAATGAATAAAAATAATTTAGCCTCGCGCCTGCGACGCACTACGCATATTTATGTAATAGCTCTTAGATATAATTTACACGC
>Ga0316207_10003739_pt1 | contig 13830 bp, 13 predicted proteins | sample 6weekpyrite_MG_FD_204943 | JGI IMG/M metagenome (GOLD analysis project Ga0316207, IMG submission 204943) | Microbial mat bacterial communities from mineral coupon in-situ incubated in ocean water Damariscotta River, Maine, United States -... | ecosystem: Environmental > Aquatic > Marine >... | reverse complement strand
TATTTAAAATATGGTGGATTAATTATGACAATATTATATTTTTCACTAGGTCTCGATAACACAAAATCTGCAGATATAATTTTTACATTTATCTTTACATGTTTATCAGAAATAAATTTAATTAAATCATCTAAATGTTGTTGAATTAGAGGAATCATTTCTCCATCAATCTCGTAAAATGTAATATGAATATTCTTATACCCCATTTCAATACATTTAATTACTGCCTGTATTCCTAAAATTCCTTCTCCTGCACCCGCATCTAATATCTTGATTATCTTTTTCTTATTAAAATTTATATTATTAAGCATATTCGCCATAAATGTGGCAATCTTTATGTTTGTAAAGTATTGGGCATACTGCTTTGCTTTTATTGGGTTATGTTTTATAGGATTAAAATTAAATTCTAAGTTCATATTAGATATATCCTGACTTCTTAAGGGATTTTACACACAATTGAGACAAAGACAGATCTTCTGCTTCTGCAAATTGCATTAATAAGAATACCTTTTCATATTGGCTGCCCTTGATAATACTTTGGCAAATATAGGCGAAGGACTAGGTTTATCGGATAGCGCAATGAATACTGCTACGAATTTCGGTGCGGATGCTATCTTTGGTTATGCAGCTAATAGGATGATGGGGAATCCTGTAGGGAAAACTTGGAATAAAATAGATCCCTTATCTTATTTTAGAAAAGATAAACCCAGCACCTTTAATAGCAAAACCAACAACAACGGTGCCAATCATCAAAATAACAAATCCTTCAATGGCATGGAGAATGATGTAACCCATAATAAAGCTCCTTATACGAATTTTGCCGGTCAGCCGAGTGAACATCATCCGTCTAATCGTTCTAAAGGTATTATAGCAGGTCTTGGCGAAAGATTCAACCTTGCAGGTAAAGCTATGGAAGGCGGCGGTTTTTGGAGAACAAAACTTGCTATGGGTGCAGGGGCATTGTTTGGGGGCAGTAGGTTTTCCAAAATTTAAAAGCAAACACAACTCACATCAAAGTTATCAGTCCTCAATTGCTACTATCAAAAATAAAAAGTTAAAACTCCCAAAAATAGGTGAAGTTAAAACAAAGTTTCATCGTGGAGAGATTGTAGGTAAAATAAAAACTGTAACAGTAAGTTATGAAGCTAATCAATACTTTGCAAGTATCAATTATGAAGATGGATTAAAAGAGCTTATGGGTTCTAACAATGGGAAATCTATAGGAATTGATGTAGGGGTAGCCGTATTCGCTTATACAAGTGAAAATAAACCTATTAATCCCACCAAAGAGCATGACTTAACAAAAGATATACAAAAGATGATAAAAGCTCAAAAGAGTTTGAGTCGCAAGAAAAAAGGTAGTGCAAACAGAATCAAAGCTAAAACAAAATTAGCTAAAAAGCACTTAAAAATAAAAAACAAACGAAATGATTTTTTGCATAAAATCTCAAATGAACTTAGTGAAAAACAAACTGTAAAAGTTGAAGATTTAAAAGTAAAAAATATGTCTAAAAAAGCAAAAGGTTCAATAAAAAATCCAAATATGAGAGCGAGTGCAAAAAGTGGACTCAATCGTTCAATCCTGCAACAGTCATGGGGAAAATTCTTTGAACTGCTTGAATATAAATTGAAGAGAAATGGCAGGGAACTTATAAAAGTTAATCCAAAATACACTTCTCAAAAATGTTCAAGATGTGGACACATTTCAAAAGAGAATAGATTAAAACAGACACAATTTATCTGTACTAAATGTAATTATAAAGCAAATGCAGATTATAACGCCAGTATAAATATTCTAAACTCTAATGCGGTAGGAACTACCGTTAAAGCCTCTTAATATCTGAACATCAGTTCGGAGTTTCTAGGAAGCTCCGCTATTTATGGCGGGGTAGTTCACCTATTTAATGATTAAAAATGATATAATACTTATAGGAGTACATTATGGAAATATCTTCACACTACTATGCACTATTGGCTCTTTGTAGAACAGTTGGTCTTAATAAAAAGACCTCTCATAAAATAGCATATGCTTCTCAATTTGTTGATGATGCTAAAATAAACTGTATAACTGGGGATGATGGAACACTTCAAAAATTTGATTTTTCAAATATTGCTTCTTGTCACTCTTATTCTAAGATTAGAACATTTAATTACGAAGCCATGATCAATAATACTGTGGCTTTCCATTTTCCTCCAGGTTGTGAAGGTGATACATTTACAAAACAACTTATATGCAAAGAAGATAGTCCTATAATAAGACAGATCATTGAAGAAGAAATCAATAGTGAACCTGAAGTTTTTGGTATGTATATGCACATATATGCAGATACATTTGCTCATCAAGGTTTTTCTGGCTTATTAAGTAAAGAAAATGATATTGAAAATTTACAAGAGCAAAACCTATTACCCTTTCAAAATGGGTTCTTTGATGGTATTTTAAATACACTTAAAAAAATTAAAATCTTAAGCGTATTCATAAAAGAAAAAGATTTTGATGATTTTATGCCGGCATATGGTCACGGGCAAGCAAACCATAATCCAGATATCCCGTATTTAAAGTGGTCCTATGAATATACTCATGACAGATGCGATGAAGAAACAAGACCTTTACAAAAAGTGGATAATGTAGAACGTTTTAAAAAAGCTTTCGTTGCTATACAGAAATACCTAGAACTTTATTTAGAAAAAAATCCTCAATATACTGACGAGAGTTTTGATCAGCGCAAAAAAGATGAAACATTAAAATCATTTTTTGAAATTTTAAAAGCTAGAAAAACTACAAAAAAGAAAATAAAATCATGGCAAAAATATTTAAGAGACAATGAATATTATGATGAAAAAATCGATAAAGAGATTTTAACATATGATGAAACATTATGGATTAAAGAGCTAATACATAATTATGATGAAAAGTCAGAGTTACACAAAAAAAGAACGGTTAAAAATGTAAAACTTGCCAAAGGGTATGAAAACAGTTCATGGCTTAAATTTACAACCGCGAGTCTTTTATATAAAGTTAGACTAAAACAACTCTGCGGAGAGTATGGCCTAGAACTTGAAAAGGACAATGCATAAAGGATTGAGAAAATGAAAAATTTCATCAATCGAGGAACTACGCTTTTTGTTTTTTGGCAGACAATGCTCAATTTTGTTCTGCCTTGCTTTTTGACGAAAGTCTACTTAGTGCATTATCAAGGGATTTACCGGAAGCTTTTGAATATATTGTAGTTGTGGATATATTGCTATGTCTCAACAGATCTTTTATTTCGACAAGAGCTGCTCCGCATTCTGTTAACCTCATCGCAAAGGTGTGACGTAAAATGTGTAGACCTTGTTTAAAAATCCCATATTTCCTATATAACTTATTAATGGTCTTTGACGCATTGATACGTGTCATAGGAGTATCGTTCATGGTTCTCATGATTAAATCATTGCCCTTAAGATGAAAAATATTTACAAAACAAAACAACTCATCTTCAATGAACTCTTTTAAGACTCTTGCCCGCTGTGTCTTGCCACCTTTAGCGTATATCTCGATCACATAGCTGTCAGTTCCCTCTTTGATATCAGAAAGTCTCACTCCTAGTGCCTCGCTGATTCTAAGCCCACCATAAAGCATCAGTTTTATTAAGAAAGCGTTTCTATATGTGTTATAAACGCTTTTCGTTTTATCATTTTCTATGCCCTCTTCTAATAGTCTTTGCTCATCTTCTGTTAAATAATTTATTTTATCTTCAGATGCCGTTTTATCCCTTCTTTTGTAGCTGCTAAGAAAACGCTCAAAGCTATATTCTTCATCATTGTTGTCGCCAATGTATTTAAAGCACCCCTTGACTGCCTTTAAATACGTATCTTTGGTGCTTTTCGACAAAAATCTTCCGTCTCTATGAGGTTTCATTCCTTTTATCCGGGCTTCTTCTTCAAGATAATTTACAAAGCCGTCAAAATAGACCGATCGCAAATCTTTTAGTATCATATCCTCCTGGTACTGTAAGGAGTATTCTATAAATTGTTCTAGTGCTCTTTCATAAAGTTCAATAGTGTTCGGCGAATATTCCGCAGCTCTCAATCGTGAGATATATGCATCTCTCCACCGTTCAAGATCTGCTATAAAATCATCTGTTTGAAGTTGCATTTTTTTTCTCCTGTTTGTCTGAAAAGTTTTCATTCATTACTTTACCCTGAATATATTTTTCAGCTCTAGTATCCCTATCTGCCAACTCCATATTTTCTCTATGGGCATTCATACGCATACTCGACTCTTCAATTTTATTATCAAGTATAGTTGTGTCTCTTCCCTTTGCTACGGCTGCATCTCTTTGGTGCTGTAGATTTTCAAGATTTCTGCTTTCCTTCTCAAATGCCTCTTTACTTTGTCCATATTCTTCGGTATAATTTTTTATATTTTCAGAAGGAGCATTACCATGACGTTGATTATTGAAGCTTTGCTCGGATTTGGAGCCTTGATGGTAGCCGCTATTGCTATTGGTGCCATTCATGGATTGCTGATTAGATTTGGTATTCTTTCCAGATAAGCCATCTTTCACTTTTCCATAAACTTTCCCTATTGGATTCCCAAATATACCGTTAATCCCGAGTCCACCGAATACTGCTGATCCCACAAGCATAGCCTTGTCAATTTCTTCTGGTGTCATTCCTGTCTCTTCAATAGCTTTTTGCAATACATTGTCTACTGCATCTTTTCTTGTCTGTTGTATTCTCTCTGAACCATGCTAATATGTTATTTTAATAAACAATGTAATTTGATTCATTTCTAGAAAATTATATAGTTTACTATATAATAAATTCAATTATTATACATACTACATAGTATGTATAATTAATTATAGGATAAAACCCCTTAGATGATTTTTAAAAAGCCATTTATACATAAATCATTTTCAATAAGTTATGTATAATCAATGTGTTATATTAAAATATATAAAACATACAAATAAATCTTTTTTCTGTTATAATACATACTACAAAATAATTTAATAAAAGGATAAGAATGTTAAAGAAGTTTCTTTCAGCCGGTGTTGTCACAGCGATGACACTTTCGGTATGTAACGCGGATGTCAAGTTGACCAATTTTGATAAAAAGATGATTGAAGTCGAAAAAAAGATGGTTTCGGTTAATAAGCGTTTCAATGTTAATGAGATAACAATAGATAAAAAAAGGAAAATCGATGACAAATGGACAATGTATATCTTTAAAATGAATATAGAAGATACGGTATCAAAAAGAAAGTCTTCGGCTCCCATGATTATCTTTACAGATGGAATTTATCAGACAAACTCTCTTATGAATCTTAAAACCGGTAAGAGATATGAAACTGAAGAAAAGATCCGTCTGCGCGATGCAATGGACAAAAAGCAAAACTCACAACGAGAAAAATTTGAAAAATCTTTCGTTCTAGATAAAAAATACTACAACAAAGAACACCTCATCGCCGGCAGCTTAAACGCCAAGAATAAGATTATAATGATCTCTGATCCTTTGTGTGTCGCTTGTATAGAAACGTTCCCGTCGATCTACAATGCAGTCAAAGATAAAAAAGACTATGCACTGTTTTATTACCATTTTCCATTACAAAGACTGCATCCGACGGCAATGACCATCGCTAAAGCTATGGAATATGCCAAAGGGCAGGGTCTTAAAGATGTTGTTAAAAAGATAATGTTCGCAGACCTCGGAAAAAGTTATGATGTTTATAAAGAAAATAACCCAAAAATAGCTCTAAAGGCTTTTAACCATATAATGGGAACAGACTATACGCTAGACCAGATCGAAAAAATTTCAATTAAAAATGATATAAAGATCGGTAGTGATGTTCGTCTCCAAGGAACTCCAACGATCATCTATAATGGAGAACTTTATAAATCAAGGGAAAATCTCGCAAAATCTTTTACCCAAAATTAACAAAGTGTGCTGCCAATTGGCGCACAACGACTCCAATCTTTCCTTAAAAATAATTATTGCAATTTGACAGTTTTTTCTATTGCGTTTGTTTATAAGAAAATATTAGATATAATCTTCCCAATACACTAAAGGGGTACTCGTGGAAGAAAAAGTTCAAGTTGCTATTAGAATTCCATCAAAAATACATGATAAAATTTTAAAAGTCTCGCAGAATGAACTACACAATAAAACAAAAACAGATGTTATTGTTGCCATATTGGAAAAATTTTTTCAAGACCAAGAAAAGGAAAAAAAAGAGTTTGTTGAGGGAATTGAAGAGTATGAAAATTTAGTCGATGATCAACAGAACAGTCTTGTAGATGAGATTGAGCACATGTTTAGCCTCGGTGAAAAGATATTCATGTCAAGAAAGGTTTATAAGCAGATCTTGCAAAAAAGTGAAAGTAAGGTTGAGTATGAGATAAAGACAGGGATGATAGACTCTGTTCTGATTGCTGATATAGATTTTGTGGTGCTTGAGAGTAGCCTTGATACCAATTCTATCGTAATTGAACAGATCTTACAAAAAAAAGAGATCGCTACTTTAAAAAAACGAATCAATATTCTTGAGAGTAGGGAGTCCAAGGCTTAATCGTGCCAGTTAATTAGATGTTTTATTATGATTTTTCAGTTAGATTTATGCGATTAAACACTCTTCCTGTTTTCACAAGAGCTTTTCCCCATCCTTTTTGAGTGAACTCAAGGAGTGTCTTGTCTATACCGAAAGATTTTCTAACCGTATCAAAATCCGCAACATTTGTGCTAAGAATCAACTGCGTATAAAAGTTTTTCAGAAACTCTTGGGGGAAATGTTCTGCAGATTGAGCAGCCACTATTAATCCCAATCCAAATGATCTCGCTTCTGTGGCTATTCTGTTGAGATAACTAAATGGATCATTCTTATCTCTTCCACTTCCAGCTACAAGCTTTGATTCATCAATAATTACGAAAGTATCACACTTATCGCCTCTTGTCTTGTTTGGGATATCTCTATACGTTCCTCGTATTTTGCAGGACTTAAAAACTTTTCCAAGCCATATGTCAACTATAAACCTCTGTATCTCTACATCAAGCCCACTAATATTTATAATATTTAAACCAGCTTTTACAGGTGGTCGTTTTGAATGAAAAACACCAGAGTCTACAAGTGCCTTTATATAGGATTCCATTTTTATCATGGTTCTTATGTCATCTTTCGAGTTATAATGACTAATGTCTATGTTATGTTCTTTAAACCATTCACTATTTGTTATAACTGCATCAGACATCTCATTGTCCAGTATCATTTCTTTAATATAGGATTTGATGCTGTTTTCAAGTCCTATATAACATTTATCCACCACATCCCTGACTATCTTTTCGGATGCTTCTTGGTATTGAATATCAGCTTCCTTTTTTTCCTCTTTTGACATATCCTGTTTAAACAGTTCAACAACCGCTTCTTTGACGGAATTATTATCCCACACTCTCTTTTTTATCTCCCTTACAAGTTCTTCATCTTTTTGAGTTATATAGGATTCTTTGCCATCTATATAAGACCTTATCCTACTTATTAATTCTAGTGTATCCTCAAGGCTTGGTATCTCATTAAGCCATGTATCGATGTCATCATGTTTGAATCCTTTCATACTGTATGTATCACTAAATAGATACATGAGAATATTTTTTTGCCCGGCACCCATATTTGGCAGGAAGTTCTTTTTGATAATCTCAGTGATTCTTGCCACTTGTACTTTCGGACCGCTGTTTCTTATTTTAAAGCTTTGATCTTTTGTCAACTTTGTGCCGTTTTTTATTATCTCTTCTAGTTCGTCCGGGATAACGCCTGTGTCAAACTCAAAAGGACTGATTCCATAATCACTGTTCCATGCTGTAAACTCTATATAGTTTCCGATCTGTTTACTGTTTTCATCATGTATAATCATATCTCCCTTGAGATCGAAAATAAAGATATGTTTGTTCCTGTCGTTAAGGTAGTTAACGAGGTCAGTCAGGACCGTTGTTTTTCCAGCACCACTCGAACCACAGATCAAAAGATGCGGATTAACACTGTTGGATGCATCCGGATTCCATGTTACTGGCGGTAACTCCGGTCTGTTTGATATGTTTCCTACTATATAGTTCATTTAACTTCTTTTTCGTTTATTGACAAATTCTAACTCAAAATGCCATTTTTCTTTTTCTATTTTTCTGTCCACATAACTCGAAGCAAAAACCTTTGCATCGTAGGGTTTTTGGTTTTTTCCTATAAAACCATTGAACAGATAGCCTCGTTTTTTTGATAGTATCTTCGTTAATGCATTTGCTCGTTCATCTACCGTATGCAATTCTATTTCTTTCTCAGAAAAGAACTTATATACATAGCTGTCCCATATTGAAAAGGTGCATCCGTTACCGTCTTTGTCAAACTCTTCACAACTAAAGAAGTACAATGTCTCGTCGGCACCTCTTTTGGTGAACTCTTTTTGATATACGATGCTGTTGCATTTAGGGCAAGAGCCTATTTTTTTCGGTTGTTCTGTCGGGAATTGCGACAGAAATATATCGACTTTTGATGAGCTGTTCAGTGTTCCTTCTGGTATCTCTGCGCCGTGCTTTAACGCCACTCTTTTTGCGTATGCTATCTTTGCCGGACTAGGGACCTCATCGCTATATTCAAAATTTGCTTTAATGAAAGCTTCCTCAACAAGTCTTTCAATCTCTCTCGTAAGTGATTCAAGAGTAATCTCTCCGGAGACCACAAGATCTATCTTCTCGTTGAGTTCCGTCAAATATTCAAAATCAAGCAGACCTGGAAGATATTCGGACATCCATGATATCAATATTACCGCATTCTCTTGAGGGTGTATCATCGTCTTTATAACTCTTACCGATTTGGAGTCAATCAACTCTCGGATAATCTCATCTTGTTCTTTGTTACTCCCTAATCCATACTTCTCAAGTATCTGTGTTACAAACCTACCTACACCATATCGAGGCGGTCTTTTACGCTGGTACCCGTAAGCGTATATATCAAGCGGTTCCAATCTTGTCTCCGGCATTATGTCTGGTAAAACAATTGTCGGCTTTTTGTAGCTGCTTTCACTGTGGGTTATCTGGTTTATTAGAGCTCCTGTCAATAACTCCCAATTCTCTTCACCTTTAATAAGAAGGTTCGCCTGCTCTTTAAGGGATTTATTACCAATAGTTATCTCTATTGAAGATGTATCATATACACTGTTTTTCATCTGGGTTGAAAGAGTTATGTAAAAGATAAAGCTATACAGCCTGATTGCATCCTCGGCATCTCTTGGATCATCAAAACTAATTGATAAGAACTGTGTATTGTTTTGTATCTGTTTTGGGAAATACTCATTAGACAATCTTGTAGGCCTTATACACTCACTACTCTCTCTATCGACCTTTTTATCACTATAATGTCTCTTATACTCAAGAACTCTCTCGTAGCCATATTTTTCAATCAATACAGCGATCATCTCATCAGCGAAACCATCATCAATATGCCATCCATTTGTCTCTGGATTAGTAATAAGTTCTGCCCTATATAATTTATCAGATAGATAAGATACTCGCTCCGGATCCATTCCGTAGAGATAAAATGCACTGAATTTCAACTCTGCGGTTGTTAATGGTTCATGAGGAGATTTTTCTGTATCCTCTTTTCTGACATAAGCACTGACAATATGGTGCAACATTGGGTTTTTCAACTCACTAATGCAATCATCTATCTCTTTTTGCATTGATATATTGTAGTGTGTGGGATAATAAGCCGAGAACTCCACACCATTATAGAAATAATCTGCCTTTACGCGAATGACCTCTTCGCCGACAAACTCCCTGATTTTCGTCTCTCTTGCAACAAGCGGCGCAAGAGCAAAGATCGCATTGTAAGAAAGATAGAAGTTTGATACAGATTCATACCAGAGTTTATATTGTTTATCGAGCAGATGTTTTTTGTTCGCAGACATTTGATATTCTGTCGTCTTTAAAAAGCGCTCTTTTTCTTTTTGAACAATATGCTTTCTCATACCAAAAAAGAACTTCTCGGCCAGAACATCATTTACCGACTGAACAACATCACTTCTCAACATCATTATCTCCTTTAAAAAAGTTCTTTGCCAACAGTTCGGCTGTTTTTTCATCCGACAGCTTTATATTTTTTTCATCGAGTTGTTCCAGTGCATCGATCCAATCAAGCGCCGCAGCGAAAACTTCTTGGACAAGTGTAGATTCAGATCCTAGGTTTTCACTTCTTGGTTTTTTCGCCATTGCTATCTGCCGGACTCCATGCTTTTTTCAATAGTAGCTATAAGGTATTTTTTATATCTATCATTATATCTTTTTGTTTTGCTGTGATATTTTGCAATATTTTCCCAGGTCCACTTTGCCTTATTGTGTGACATTACAATTTCACATGCCTTGAAGTAGCTCTTTCTTATATCAAAATAGTCTTTATCTTCAAGCGACCAGTATTTAGAATTGATTTGATACGCCCCACAGTCAAGGTTTGTAATCTTATGACTCTTAAGTTTATTTAAAACAGCAACACACTCTGTCTGTGATTTACAATCAAGCGTTCTCCTATCAAGAAAATATTTTTTCAGCGATGCGTCGTTTCTCATCTCTTTTTGGTCTTTTTTCAAATTAATAGATATTAAATACGGATAGCCAATAGGAGTAGCTTTGTGTCTTTCGATTTTTGCAATAGCATACATTATCCTATCATCAACTTTACAAGTAAATTCTTTTGCGGATAAACCTGCAACAAACAATAAAACAAGTGATAATATTATTTGCATCGTTTTCCTATATCTGCTTTACAGTCCGGTTTTACAACCCTATCTTCTACTACATCAACTTTATCAACATTGGATCCACTGATGCAGTAGTTATATATTCTGCTCCCTGGTTTTGATTGATGGCAGGCATCATTTAAGTATGTATCAGCGAGATTATAAGAGCCGAGCGCTTTAAACAAAAATGCAAGATAGAAGTTAGAATGTGCATTTGCATATGGCAGTCCCATAATAGCCTCTATGGCATAGTTAATTTCTTTCTTATCGGTATATTCATTATCAAGAACAGATGAAGCGTATATCATTACAAGACTATAATATTCAGGGTTGGTTCGTAGCATATCATTTGTTTGCGCCTCTTCGATCACACGCTTGGCGACCTCTCTTGAATATGCAGGATTTGATTTTAAATATTTTGTTGTAACAAAAATAGCACCGGACACATCCCCGCTCTTCACACAATATGTAAGAAGGTCAATGGCTCTTTTATGGAGTGCTTTTCGATCGCCTTTATAAAGAGGGCTTTCTGCCGTCACAAAGTACGAAATCGCTATAGGAGAAATATTTGAGATATCCTTATGTTTCAAAGCGACTTTCAAAATTCCATTTTCTATTGAAGCTATATCCGCCTCAGTTAAAACCTTTCCTTCATTTATCTCATTAGTGTAAGAATAAAGAAGTGATGATACCAGGAGCAGAGCAAAAAATAGACGTTTCATCATTGTGCTTTTACTCTTTTCATTCTTCTTTGTAAAGCGTTTTGTTTCATGTTCTCAAATACCTGATTGATATTATTAAGATACACGACATCCCCCGAGTGGTCCTCGATTTTCTGAAGAACAGCCTTTTCAACACCGTTTGCATGGTGCATATACTCTTGAAGTGCTAATTTAGCTTGCTTATTCTCTCCTTTAATCATACTTGTTGCATCTGCTTTTGCTTCACGGACAAGTGCTTTTACGGCATATCTTACATTAAGCCTTGCAAGAAACTCTGCATATTTCTCCTGATCTTCTTTTCTTGCGTATTTTTTTATTATCTGCACAAACTTGTTTCCATTTGGCATATAAACACCAATAGGGTTAGCAGGAAGTGGATATTTGCTGCTGTCAACTGCATTGAGGATTGTCTTATAAGACGCTCGCTCTATACCCTCCCATGAAACAGCGATTTTATTAGCAGTACTTGAGTCTCCCTTCCATTGCAGATATTGGAAAGTTGTTAGGTCGCCACTATTGTTACCGCCTAATCTAGATGAGGAACTGCTTAATATCTTTGTCACAACATTAAGATCGGCAGGAATATACAGCGAATTTGTTGTGGCCGTTCCGTTTACATCAACACCAATTAGAAATTTTGCAATATCATCAGGGGTGTTTTTTGGTGGATAAAAATTCGTAGTAAACGATGGGCTCTTATGATTATTGTTCGCGAGTGTTTCTGCTGCGATTTGCGTGTCGATGCTCTTGTCTGCTTTCATTGCAGTTATGCCATCATACCCATCACCTGCGGCAATCGCAAGTTCTCCAAACATTGCAAGTTTTATTTTATATGCCGTTAAATCGGATTTATAAAGCGACAAAACTTTACCATTATATTTTTTTAAAAACACATCAATGATAGGCACACTAATAGCATCTTCCGGTGCCACTTTTAAACCACTATACAGGTTGTTAATGGCATTTGAAATCTCTGGATCCAAACCGACATATGTAGATTTTGGAACAGAGCCAGATTCTGTAATATTTGGATTAGTTCCAGACAATATTGATTTCACCCATGCATGACAGTTTTGATCGCCATTTGAACATGTTATTGACTTTTTAAAATTATCAATTTTTGTATTGACACCCTCTAATGCATTGTTGAACGAATCCATACCCAAGTCTTTATCAACAGTATCCTGCAGATTGTCACGTTGGTTTTTTACCCACGGATCATTGGAGAGTCCTTGTACTGTCAATTGGCAAGCGTTTTGTAGCATAGATTGTATTTTTCTGATAAGTTTTTGAATATTTTCATACGCTTTTCCGATGGAAGGCATCGTTTGAATCAAAACAACAATCACCCCCATCCCGACAGATGAAATAGCCTGCTCAAGCTGTTTTCCTATTGTCTCAAGGTCAAGAAACGCCGCAAATCCTGCATCCAAACTAACTCCGCCGCATCCTGCTTTCACTCCAGGTGGTCTTAGTTTGACCCATGGCGCAAAATTTGTAACATTTTTTTTAAACTTAAAGTTTACAGAACCAAAATTCGTATATGTAATATTGGACGCCGGATCTTTCCATTGGCTATATGATGTAGAGCCAGTCTTTTCAAACATTTGGGCTTGCAATGTCGATGTCGTAAACAGTGTTACGGCAAGGACCAGTGAGATTATTTTATTTTTCATACTTGATACCTATATCCTTTTCGTAATAGTTTTGAATCAAAGGAAGAGAAGATTTTGCTTTCCACGCTTTTTCTGCAGAAAGCTCATTTCTCTTGATGTATTTGTTGTTGACCATATACTCAAGAACCCTTGAGATAATGTCGTTTTCAGTTGCCCTTCCCTTGTAAATAAACACATCCTTCTTATGCTTAAGGTCTTGAAGATAAATAGACGGAGTTGTGTATATTTTAAATTCTTTAAACGCAGAAGGCTGCACAACAACTTTTGCTCTGGCGAAGTATTTTGAAGCATAGAAGTTTTTATATTGATCCTCCCAGTGTTTTTTAGCAGTAGCGCTATTAAACACAAGTGTAATATTCCACGTAGGATTGTCTTTTAGAATATATGCCAATCGAACAAGGGAGTACATATCCAAAGACTCATTCATACCAAGAAAGATATTCAGTTTGAAGTTTTTCATATATTTGGCTACAAGCCGTTTTTTATAATGGCTCATAACAACACTGTCCAGACCTTTTGTTTCAATTGTTCCTCTAGGCCTCGTTGCAAGCGGATATTTTGGACCAAGCTCTCTTATTGCCTGTCCTTTCAGGTAGGCATCATTAAGAACTGCATCCGTATATTTTGCGTACCACAGCTCTCTTGTTTTGATATTTTTAAGTGTTGGATTTTTATAA
>Ga0316207_10003738_pt1 | contig 13831 bp, 9 predicted proteins | sample 6weekpyrite_MG_FD_204943 | JGI IMG/M metagenome (GOLD analysis project Ga0316207, IMG submission 204943) | Microbial mat bacterial communities from mineral coupon in-situ incubated in ocean water Damariscotta River, Maine, United States -... | ecosystem: Environmental > Aquatic > Marine >... | reverse complement strand
TCAGCCGAGTATTATCTGCGGCCTTCGAGATAAGCAGTTATCTGGTTGAAAGTTCGGGGTATAGCGCAGTCTGGTAGCGCGCCTGCTTTGGGAGCAGGATGTCGGGAGTTCGAATCTCTCTACCCCGACCAATTTTCAGTTTGTCTGAATGGATAACGGATAAGCAGTGATCTGCGCCCGTAGCTCATCTGGATAGAGCATCGGCCTTCTAAGCCGAGGGTAGCAGGTTCGAGTCCTGCCGGGCGCGCCAATTTGGTAGGGTTCGGATTATCTATAAAAGATAATCGGGCAAAATATGGTGAGCGTAGCTCAGTTGGTAGAGTCCCGGATTGTGATTCCGGTTGTCGTGGGTTCGAGCCCCATCGTTCACCCCATATAAATATTATGAAGTCTTAGTTCATCCGGGACTTCATTGATAAAAGGCCCGCATCACGCGGGCTTTTTGTTATGATACGCACAACGCGAGTGTGGCGAAATTGGTATACGCGCTAGATTTAGGTTCTAGTGGGGCAACCCGTGAGAGTTCGAGTCTCTCCACTCGCACCATTTTCTCAATTTAAAAACATCAATGCATATTAAAGAGGTGCTCCATGCAAGTTTCAGTTGAAACAGGCGAAGGTCTCGAACGTAAACTTACTATTACTGTTCCTGCTGATCAGGTTGATCAGAAAGTCGAATCAAAACTTCAGTCTATCGCAAAAAAAGTGAAGATGGATGGTTTCCGTCCGGGTAAAGTACCGATGAAAGTGGTTCGTCAGCAGCACCTTGGTGATGCAAAGTCAGAAGTGATGACTGATGTGATTGAAGCCTCATACCGTGATGCTATTATGCAGGAAAAACTGCGTCCAGCTGGCATGCCCAGTATTACTGATGTAAAGATGGACGAAGGTCAGCCGTTTGAATTTATCGCTACTCTGGAAGTTTATCCGGAAGTGACTGTTGCTGATGTATCAAAACTGACGATAGAAAAAGACGTTGCGAGCGTTGCGGATTCAGACATCGACACAATGATCGATACTCTGCTTAAACAACGTACTGCTTGGAACGAAGTAGATCGTGCCTCACAAGACGGTGATCAGATTACTGTGGACTTTACCGGTTATATCGGTGATGAAGCCTTTGAAGGCGGCTCGGCTAAAGATGTGCCGGTTGTCATCGGTTCAGGTAGCATGATTCCTGGTTTTGAAGAACAGTTAACAGCTAAGAGTAAGGGTGAGGACGGTGAGCTTACTGTTACTTTCCCTGAAGATTATCAGGCTGCTGACTTAGCAGGTAAAGAAGCACGTTTTGAATTTAGTGTTAAGCAAGTTGCCGAGCCTGCAGTGCCAGTACTTGATGAGGAAATGGCAAAGTCATTAGGCGTTGAAGACGGTGATGTTGAAAAATTGAAAGCAGACATCCGTAACAACATGGAGCGTGAGCTGAAAAACAACGTTGAAGGTATGTTTAAAGCGCGTGTCATGGATGCTATCGTTGAAGCGAATGAAGTACTGGTTCCTAAAGCATTGATTGACGAAGAAATTTCTCACATGCAAAAGCAGATGGAACAGCAGGGCCAGAAGATTGAAAGCCTGCCGCGAGATACTTTCGAGTCTGACGCAACACGTCGTGTTAAATTAGGCTTACTGATCAGTAAAGTGATCGAAGAAAATGAAATTAAACTGGACAAAGATGCTGTTCAGGAAAAAATAAAAACAGCGGCATCAGCATATGATGACCCAGAACAGTATATTAACTACTATAATCAGAATCAGCAGGCGATGGCTAGCATCGAAGCGCTTGTTCTTGAAGAAATGGTTGTAAACTGGATCTCTGAACGCGCTACTGTAAATGAAACTGAAAAGTCCTTTGATGAAGTAATGAAACCGGGACTGCCAGGATAAGAAAAGACATAGAGGAATACTGAATGAGTTTTGAGGATAAAGGTGCGATGGATGCACTGGCACAATTAGTACCAATGGTTATAGAACAAACACCTCGTGGTGAGCGTTCATATGACATTTATTCGCGTTTATTGAAAGAGCGCGTTATCTTCATAGTTGGCCAGATCGAAGATCATATGGCGAATCTGGTTGTCGCTCAGTTATTATTCCTCGAGTCGGAAAACCCTGATAAAGATATTTCTATTTATATCAACTCACCGGGTGGTGTGGTGACCGCGGGCATGGCTATTTATGACACTATGCAGTTCATCAAACCTGATGTTAGTACGCTTTGTATCGGTCAGGCGGCGAGCATGGGGTCACTATTGTTGGCCGGTGGTGCAGACGGCAAACGTTTTTCACTGCCAAGCTCTCGAGTCATGATTCACCAGCCCCTGGGTGGTTTTCAGGGTCAGGCAACGGATATTGATATCCATGCTAAAGAAATACTCGGCATGCGTGAAAAACTTAATGCTATTCTGGCGAAACACAGTGGACAGGATATTGACACAATTGCTCGTGATACAGAGCGTGATAACTTCATGTCTGCGGCTGCGGCGGCAGAATATGGCCTAATTGATTCAGTTATTGAGTCAAGATAGCTAAAAATGCCATAAAAAGCCACGAAACCTGTTCGTGGCTTGTCTATACAGGCTTTTGCCTGTCTTTTATTTATACCTGTTTGCAGCCATAATAACGCTTTAAAACCATAAGTGCGGTAGATTTGTGGCGTTTGTCAAAATAGGGCTTTTAATTTGCCGGCAGGCTGTATAAAGTAATCTTTATAACATTAATTAAAAATTTGACTAGAATAGGGATATAGCCCTGCGTTTTGTATCTTGAATCGGGCGCAGAGATCATTCAAGGTTAAATATATATAGGGGTTTTGAGGTAAGACTGATGAGTGATGATACGAAAGACGACAACCAGGATTCGGGTAAATTACTATATTGTTCATTCTGCGGTAAAAGCCAGAATGAAGTTAAAAAGCTGATTGCCGGTCCATCTGTCTTTGTTTGTGATGAATGCGTTGAATTATGCAATGACATAATTCAGGAAGAGCTGCAGGAGCAGTCTACTGAGGCTGTTGATAAATTACCAAAACCTAAAGAAATCAGTGTCTTACTTGATGATTATGTGATCGGGCAAGAACAGGCAAAAAAGGTTTTATCAGTGGCAGTTTATAACCACTATAAGCGCCTTGAAGCGATGGCAAAGACCGGTGAGGTTGAGTTATCAAAGAGTAATATTCTGTTAATTGGACCGACAGGCTCGGGTAAAACGCTACTGGCAGAAACACTTGCGCGCATGCTGAATGTCCCATTCATTATTGCTGACGCCACCACATTAACCGAAGCGGGTTATGTGGGTGAAGACGTAGAGAATATTATTCAGAAGCTATTACAGAAATGTGATTATGATGTCGACAAGGCACAGACGGGCATTGTATACATTGATGAAATCGACAAGATTTCACGCAAATCTGATAATCCATCGATTACCCGTGATGTGTCGGGCGAAGGTGTGCAGCAGGCATTATTAAAACTGATTGAAGGCACAGTGGCTTCTGTTCCTCCACAAGGTGGTCGTAAGCATCCGCAGCAGGAGTTCCTTCAGGTTGATACAGCAAATATTCTGTTTATCTGTGGTGGTGCTTTTGCCGGCCTTGATAAAGTGATTCGTGACCGCACTGAAAAGAGTGGTATTGGCTTTGGTGCTGAGGTGCGTAGTAAAGATACTGAAAGTAAAGCCAGTGATGTACTGAAAGAGATGGAAGCCGATGATTTGATTCGTTTTGGTCTGATTCCTGAGTTCGTTGGTCGTTTGCCGGTAGTGGCAACGCTTAACGAGCTTGATGAAGAGGCATTGATTACAATCCTGACTAAGCCTAAGAACGCTCTTATCAAGCAATACGGTAAGCTGTTTGAAATGGAAGAGGCTGAATTAGAAGTACGTGATGATGCATTACATGCTATTGCCGGGAAAGCCATGGAGCGTAAAACCGGTGCCAGGGGGTTGCGTACCATTCTGGAGCACGCATTGTTAGACACAATGTATGAATTACCTTCAATGGAAAATGTGCAAAAAGTTGTGATTGATGAATCAGTGATCAACGAAGGTTCGGAACCTTATATGGTTATTGAAGGCGAAGACTTCAAAAAAGCATCATCTGATAGTTAATAAAAAAGCCGCTGACTACAGCGGCTTTTTTTATGTTCCTGAGAATGGTGTCTGGCAATTAAAGGCGCTGTTGATTGCTCTATTATCTGCCTTCCACAACACAGTGGATGTTCGGTTTAGTATCACCGGTGTTCTAAAATGGCGCTTGTCAGCGAGTTCAATAATTATCTACTTTGGGGTTGAAATACCTGTTCCAGACCCCAGTTTTACCTAAACATATTTATTTGTTAGCCGATATATTGAGCTACCAACGAGGAAAATAACGTGAGCAGCCCAGAAGAGACAGAAATTTTGAATGAAGGTGGACAACCAATCCCACTATTACCGTTGCGTGATGTGGTTGTTTATCCGCACATGGTTATTCCGTTATTTGTTGGTCGTGATAAATCTATCAAGGCCCTTGATGCGGCCATGGCATCGAATAAGCAAATTTTACTGGTTGCACAAAAAAGTGCCGATATTGATGAGCCAGAAATTGATGATCTGCATCAGATTGGAACACTCTCAACTGTTTTACAGTTATTAAAACTTCCAGATGGCACGATTAAAGTGCTGGTTGAAGGTTCGCAGCGAGCAAAAGTAAAAAATGTTCAGGATGGTGAAGAATTTTTTATCGCTGAATATGATTTGCTTGAAAGCGATGAGGACACCAATGATCGTGAACTGGAAGTATTGTCACGTTCAATTCTGGGTGTATTTGATCAGTATGTGAAACTGAATAAAAAAGTCCCGCCTGAAATATTAACCTCACTGGCTGGTATTGATTCTCCTGCGCGTTTATCAGATACGATTGCTGCGCATATGTCTCTAAAGATTGAAGAGAAACAAAAAATTCTTGAAATTTCAGACATCACTGAGCGTCTGGAATATTTAATGAGCCTGATTGATGCGGAGATTGATTTACTTCAGATCGAAAAACGCATCCGTGGTCGCGTTAAAACTCAAATGGAAAAAAGCCAGCGCGAGTATTATCTGAATGAGCAAATGAAAGCAATTCAGAAAGAACTTGGTGATATGGATGATGTGCCTAATGAAGTTGAAGAACTGGAACAGCGCATCGAAAAAGCGGGCATGAGTAAAGAGGCTAAGAAGAAAGCAGAGGCAGAATTAGGCAAGCTTAAAATGATGTCACCGATGTCAGCTGAAGCCACAGTAGTTCGAAATTATATTGACTGGCTAACAGGTTGTCCGTGGAAAAAACGCAGCAAGATCAGCAATGATTTATCAAAAGCGCAGGAAGTTCTGGATGCCGATCATTACGGTCTGGAAAAAGTTAAAGAGCGTATTCTTGAGTATTTAGCGGTGCAACAACGCGTTAAAAAACTTAAAGGACCTATTTTATGTTTAGTAGGACCGCCGGGTGTTGGTAAAACTTCATTAGGTCGTTCTATCGCCAGTGCAACTAATCGTAAATTTTCACGAATGGCCTTGGGTGGTGTACGTGATGAAGCTGAAATTCGCGGTCATCGTCGTACTTATATCGGTTCAATGCCGGGTAAAGTTATCCAGAATTTGAGCAAAGTCGGTACACGTAATCCGCTGTTTTTACTCGATGAAATTGACAAAATGGCCAATGATTTTCGTGGTGATCCTGCATCAGCCTTACTGGAAGTGCTTGATCCTGAACAAAACCATACTTTTGCTGATCATTACTTAGAAGTCGACTTTGATTTGTCTGACGTTATGTTCATCGCAACTTCTAACAGTATGAATATTCCGGGGCCGTTACTGGATCGTATGGAAGTCATTCGTCTGGCCGGTTATACCGAAGATGAAAAAGTAAATATTGCGAAAAATTACCTGGCGATTAAACAGATTAAAGATAATGGATTGAAGCCTGAAGAGATCAGTATCTCTGATGGTGCTTTATTAGATATTGTTCGTTATTACACGCGTGAAGCAGGTGTGCGTAATCTTGAACGAGAGCTGGCTAAAATATGTCGTAAAGTGGTTAAAGATGTTTTATTAAAACCAACCACGAAAAAAGTCAGTGTCACGCCTAATAATCTTGAGAAATATCTGGGTGTTCGTCGCTTCCGATTTGGTCTGGCTGAAGAAAATGATCAGGTCGGTCAGGTAACCGGTCTGGCATGGACAGAAGTCGGTGGTGAATTATTAAGCATTGAATCCGTGGTGATGTCAGGTAAAGGTAAATTATCCTATACCGGTCAGCTGGGTGACGTGATGCAGGAATCTATTCAGGCGGCGATGTCAGTCGTCAGAAGCCGAGCGGCGGTGCTGGGTCTTGAAGACGGGTTCCATGAGAAAAAGGATATTCATATTCACGTTCCTGAAGGCGCTACACCGAAAGATGGTCCTAGTGCAGGGGTTGCTATGTGTACAGCGCTTACATCGTCGCTAACAGGCATTCCTGTGCGTGCAGACGTAGCGATGACGGGTGAGATCACTCTTCGTGGTGAAGTTTTACCGATAGGTGGGCTAAAAGAGAAACTACTGGCTGCACATCGTGGTGGTATTAAAACCGTACTGATCCCTGAAGATAACAGAAAAGATTTGACAGAAATTCCTAAAAATATCTTGGATAAACTTGATATCAGGCCTGTGCAGTGGATCGAGCAGGCGCTTGATGTTGCTCTACAGTATCAGCCTGATCCATTAGAGTCCGCTAATGTTGATAGGGAGTCATCAACCGTTAGTCGCAAATCTAAAGCCCAAAATAAAAAAAGTGGCAATGTTTCTCACCATTAATCATTGACCGGCCGGCCTTTGGCTGGTATAAATTTGCGGCAACTTATGTAGGGAATTACAAACATTAGTTGCCGCTACGGTTTTCCCATATTGGATACTTAATTGCGCTGTATTATTGAGCAGCGTGACTATTTTTTAATCAATAATTTTATAAAAAACATCAAAAAGGCTATCGAATGAATAAAACAGAATTAGTTGAATCAGTTGCTGAAACTGCAGATTTATCAAAAGCAGCTGCAGGTAAAGCAGTGGATGCATTTATTGGGGCAGTTACAGGCGCATTAAAAAATGGCGATCAGGTAACGATCGTTGGTTTTGGTACATTCCTGGTTCGTGAACGTGCTGCACGTGTTGGCCGTAACCCACAAACGGGTGCTGAAATCCAGATTGCTGCTGCTAAAGTACCTGCATTTAAGCCTGGCAAAGCACTTAAAGATGCAGTAAACTAGCGCGCGTTCTCAGTAGGGGTGGTTAGCTCAGCTGGTAGAGCGTCGCCCTTACAAGGCGAATGTCGGGGGTTCGACTCCCTCACCACCCACCAAACTACAAGTTATGCCAGGAGCGGTAGTTCAGCTGGTTAGAATACCGGCCTGTCACGCCGGGGGTCGCGGGTTCGAGTCCCGTCCGCTCCGCCAATAACTCAGATCAGAACACAGTAATACATTCCTGCGGAGCGGTAGTTCAGCTGGTTAGAATACCGGCCTGTCACGCCGGGGGTCGCGGGTTCGAGTCCCGTCCGCTCCGCCATCAGGAATTCCTCAAAGCTTCATTTTCCACGTATTTTCTTTGCGACAATCAGACTGACATATAGTATGATTTGCTCTGGCTACAATTTGTAAAATAATAGTTTCGATGGTCCGATAAGAGCTGCTATAACAGCTGGATAACATCGAATAGTGTGGCTTTACTTTGCGGGTTTCTGTTCGTTTTCAGAATTAACTTTATTAATAATCGATATTCACATGGCTGAGTATTGAAAAGAATTTATCAAGGACAAGTTTTAAAAATGTTGCAGTCTATTAATGATCGTATTCAAGGTTGGTTAGGTTGGGTAATTGTTGCGCTGATCAGTGTGCCTTTTGCACTATGGGGTATACAGTCTTATCTTGAAGTGGGTGGTGAAAAATTTGTCGCTAAAGTAAATGACACGGAAATCTCTACAACGACTTTTGATCGGGCGCTAGCACAGCAACGAGCTCGTCTGCAGCAGATGTTTGGTAAGAACATGCCGAAGGGTGATGCATACGACAATATTTTGAAGCAACAGGTTATCAATCAGCTTGTTACGACAGAAGTAATGAATCAGTATGCAAATGAAGCCGGCTATACAGTTGCAAATGCATCACTTGCAGCAGCCATCAGATCTATTGAGGCTTTTCAGGAAAATGGCGAATTCTCTCAGAGTTTGTACGAAAAAGTATTAAGTAGCCAGGGCTGGAGTTCGGCTGGTTTTGAGGCTATGTATCGTCAGGAACTATCAACGTCACATGTGCAGAATGCAATTATGGCCAGTGCGTTCGCAACAGAGTCTGAAATTGCACAGCAACAAAAACTGTCTAATCAGCAGCGTAATGTCAGCTTTATCCAGTTTAAGGCACAGGACTATTTTGCTAAAGCGCAAGTAACTGATGAAGAAGAAAAAGCACATTTTCAGAAGAATGCATTTCGGTATATGAATCCTGAAAAAGTATCCGTTCAGTATCTTGAGTTAAAGTCAGATCAATTAGCGAGTGAAATACCGGTAAGCGATGACGATATTCAACAACGTTATGATGATTACGTAGCAAAGATTAACGCGAACCAACAAAGAAAAGCCAGTCATATTTTAGTGTCTCTGGCGCCTGATGGTAGTGACGAAGAAAAAACAACCGCGTTGGAAAAAATTACTACAGTAAAAAAAGAACTGGATGCCGGTGCAAACTTTGCTGAACAGGCTAAAAAACATTCTGAAGATCCTGGTTCTGCATCTGCAGGTGGTGAGCTCGGGCTGGTCTCTAAAGGCATGATGGTTAAACCATTTGAAGATGTTTTGTTTAGCCTGAATGACGGTCAGACCAGTGATGTCGTTCGTTCTGAATTTGGCTATCATATTATTAAACTTACTGAGATTAAGACTGCAAAAATTGAATCATTTGCAGACAGAAAATCAGCAATAGAGAAAGAACTTCAGGAGTCCGGTATTCAGAATCTTTTTCTTGAGCGTTCAGAATTACTGGCTAATTTAGCTTATGAAAATCCGGAAAGTCTTGATATTGCAGCTGAGCAATTAAAACTCACAATTAAAAAGTCCGCGACGTTTACGCGGGCTTCAGGCAAGGGCCTGGCTGCAAATGCGAGTGTAAGAAAAGCAGCTTTTGATGATGCTTTGATTCATGACAAGCTTAATAGTGAAGCAATTGAAATTAGCCCGAAACATATCGTTGTTATCCGTGTGGAAGATTACACGGCGGCGACGGCTAAAGATTTTGCTGAGGTTAAAGCCAATATTAATGCAGAGCTCAAAGCGAAAAAAGCGCAAGACATGGCCAAAGCAGCGGCAACTAGAGTCATTGCTCAATTACAGTCAGATTCAAGTAAGACTGGCTGGAATAGACTGACTACTGAGTTCAAATCTGCAACGACAGCATTGAATTTGATTAAACGCGATACTGACAAAGCTGATAAGCAGCTGGTTCAGGCTGCATTCAGGTTATCTAAACCGGAATCGGGTAAAGTAAGTTATCAGCAGGTAGCCATGCATAATGGTGATGCCGCTATCGTTGCTGTTACTGTGGTGTCAGAAAGTAAGGGTGCCAATAAAAAAGATATGACAATTGCTACAAAGCTTAGCAATAAGTCAGCAAATCAGGAATATGCTGCTGTAGTGGCTGCAATCAAAGAATCATTTGATATTTATATTCCAGCTAAAACTGAAGAATAAAATATAAATAAAAAAATATAAAAAAGGGGAGAGTGTTCAATGTGGGATCGGTATAAAAATCTAGAGGCCCATTGGAAAATATTAATCTCCCTGCTACTCGCTGTACTGGCGGGTTATATCGCTGGCAGGGACGCCGGGATTTTAGGTGTTACATTTAATCAAATGTTTGCTTTTATCGGTGCGCTGTTTTTACAGGCATTGAAAATGCTGATTGTCCCTCTTGTTTTTTCTTCCATTATTGTAGGTGTCGCTGGCATTGGAAGCGGTCCTGATATTGGTCGTCTTGGCGGAAAAACGCTGGTGTTTTATCTGATCAGTAGTTTGTTTGCAATCTTAATTGGCTTAACCGTTGTAAATTATATTGAGCCGGGTCTGATTGATGGCGAGCCAGTAAAAGATAAAATTGGTCTGCAGGTAGAAACCAGTAGCTTTGCAGAAAAAGTTGAAGGTCGTGGCGCTGGTGATGTTGTAGATGTGTTCTTGCGTATGATACCAACTAATATTGTCGCTGCCGCGGCTGATGGACAGATGCTGGGATTGATCTTCTTTAGTCTATTGTTTGGTTATTTTATGACGACGATATCAAAGGATCATGCGATTACTCAAAAGCATTTCTGGAACGGTATCTTTGAAACCATGATGAAAATCACCGATCTGGTGATGCGCTTTGCTCCTCTTGGGGTATTTGGTCTGGTTGCGAAAGTGGTATCTGATATTGATCCAGCCGGTGAACCAGAAAAATTTCTAAATTTAATTGAAACGCTGGGTTGGTTTGCATTCTCTGTATTGTTGGCTCTGGCTTTGCATATCTTAATGACATTACCGCTGATATTAAAATACGTGGCTAAAATTCAGCATCCTTATCGTCACTATAAAGCGATGTCGCCAGCCTTGCTGACTGCTTTTTCTACTGCATCATCTTCAGCGACATTGCCAGTCACTATGGATTGTGTTGAGAAAAATGCCGGTGTATCGAATAAAACCAGTAGTTTTGTTTTACCTTTAGGAGCGACGGTGAATATGGACGGCACAGCATTATACGAATGTGTCGCAGCCATCTTTATTGCGCAGGCCTATGGTCTTGATCTGAGCGTTGCTCAGCAATTTACAATCGTATTAGTTGCTTTATTGACTTCAATTGGTGTTGCAGGGATTCCTTCTGCCAGTCTGGTGGCTATTACCATTATTCTGGCTGCCATTGGTTTGCCAATGGAAGCAGTGGGGCTGATTATTGCGGTCGATAGAATACTGGATATGTGTCGCACATCGGTGAATGTATTTAGTGACTCTTGTGCAGCTGTGGTTATTGCAAAGCTTCAGGGTGAAAAAGGTATACTGAGTAAATAACAATACATACTGTTATAAATTAAATTGTTACACATAAAAAAGGGAAGCAATGCTTCCCTTTTTTATGCTCTATCGATAGAAGTTTAACTATGGTCTTTCAGGCCTACAATATTAAAACCTGCATCAACGTATAAGACTTCGCCAGTAATGCCACGTGCCAGCGGAGATGTTAAAAAGGCAGCCGGGTTACCGACATCTTCAATGGTTACATTACGACGAAGAGGTGCATTTTTTTCAGTGTGATCAAGAATCTTTTTGAAACTGCCGACACCAGAAGCAGCCAGTGTACGAATAGGGCCCGCAGAGATCGCATTAACCCGAATACCATCAGGACCAAGGTTGTCAGCCAGATAGCGAACATTGGCTTCAAGTGAAGCTTTAGCTAAGCCCATAACGTTATAGCCACTAAAGGTTCGTACAGCGCCGATATAACTCATTGTTAATATACTGGCATCTTCTCGGTCCTGCATCATATGTCTGCCAGCACGTGCCAGAGCGGCGAGGCTGTATGAACTGATGTCGTGCGCCATGTTGAAACCATCGCGGGTCAGGTTATCCAGGTAGTCACCTTCAAGTAATTCTTTAGGTGCATAGGCAATGGAGTGAACCATAATATCCATATGATCCCAATAATCATCAAGGTGTTCGAAGACAGCCTCAATTTCATTATCATCGGCGACATTACAGGGGATAACGATATCTGAATCGAGTTCGCCGGCGTATTTTTCTACGCGTTCTTTCAGGCGTTCATTTTGATAGGTAAAGGCAAGTTCAGCACCTTCTCTGTGCATGGCTTCGGCGATTCCCCAGGCTATTGATTTCTTGCTAGCAACCCCAAGTATTAACGCTCTTTTTCCAGTTAAAAAACCCATTAGTCGATCCCCAACTATTTTAATGATGTCCTTATTCTACCGTGATAGGATAAGACAAGGGAACCTTGTACTGGAAGAGTTGCCATATATAACGTTACATCATTGTTACAAATGTTATTTTCAAAACAATTAATGGCAGAATCAAAATAATAAACGGAAAAATTGTGCAAAATTTAAACAAGATAATCCTGTTCGCTTTTCTCAGTATTTCATTAGTTACTAATTCACAGGCCAGTTCATCGATGGCGATGGGCTACGAACCAAAACATAAGAAAAATTTTAAACATTTTTCTTATGTAAACCCTGAGGCGAAGAAGGGTGGGCAATTAGACTTGTCTGCCTTTGGTACCTTTGATTCGTTTAATCCGTTCGTGCTTAAAGGCATATCGGCAGGTGCAGTTAATATATTAATGTTTGAGTCGCTGACTGAAAAAAGTCTGGATGAACCCTTCAGTGTCTATGGTTTACTGGCTGATGATATTCAACTGGCTAAAGATAAGCTTTCTGTCACTTACAGAATCAATAAAAAAGCACGCTTCTCAGATGGTACTGAGGTGACGGCTAACGATGTAAAATACTCTGTTAATTTACTGCTAAGCGATAAAGCACATCCGCAATACCGCTTTTACTATGCAGATATTAAACAGATCAAAGTGCTTGATAAGTACCGTATACGTTTTAGTTTTAAAAAAGTTAACCCGGAGTTGCACTTAATTATTGGTGATTTACCCGTGTTTTCAAAAAAATGGGCAGGTAACACCGCTTTTGATAAGTTGACAGAAGTAATTCCTCAGGCATCTGGTCCCTATCTGGTGGAATCCTACGATCTGGGTAAAAATGTCGTTTATAAACGCAACCCAGATTACTGGGCAAAAGATTTACCGGTAAGAAAAGGGATGTTTAATTACGATAAAATCGTACTTAAATATTACAAAGACCAGACCGTAGCATTAGAAGCCTTTAAGGCTGGTGAATTTGATTTCTTTTTTGAAAATCATTCCAAGCGCTGGGCACGTGATCATAACGGGCCAAAATATGACAGTGGCGAAATTGTTAAAAAAGCACTGACACATAAAAATAATGCGGGTATGCAGGGTTTTATATTAAATACCCGTCGTGAGCTTTTTAAAGATAAAAGAGTGCGCAGGGCAATCACCTCAGCAATGGATTTCGAATGGTCTAATAGCCATTTGTTCTATAATCAGTACACGCGTTGTGAAAGCTTTTTTAGTAACAGTGAGCTGGCAGCTACAGGATTGCCCGCAGGTGATGAGTTAAAGCTATTAAATAAATATAAAGATAAATTACCGCCTGAGTTATTTACAACAGAATGGTCAGCACCGAGTACTAAAAAGCCATCATCTTTGCGTCACAACTTGCGTGCTGCAAAGCGGCTGTTAAAACAGGCGGGCTGGACAGTGAAAAATGGTAAATTAACCAATGCAGCAGGTAGAGTATTTAGTTTTGAAGTGCTGCTTATTCAGAAAGGTTTTGAACGCATTATTGCACCTTTTGCTCGTAACCTGAAAAGACTGGGTATCGATGTCAATTACCGGACCGTGGATGCTTCTTTGTACCAGCGTCGAGTTGATAACTTTGACTTTGATATGGTGGTATCCAGTTTTCCGGCCTCACAGTCACCCGGAAATGAACTCTTTAGTATGTTCTATTCAAAAGCGGCAGACAAAAAAGGTTCGCGTAATTTAGCTGGTATTAAAGATCCGGTGGTCGATGCATTGATCGAAAAAATTGTTTCATCAGAAAGCAGGGCAGATCTGGTGACCGCTACCCGTGCATTGGACAGGGTGCTTTTATTTGGTGAATACATGGTACCCAACTGGTATATCAATATTCATCGTATTGCCTACAGAGATAAATTT
>Ga0316207_10003737_pt1 | contig 13832 bp, 14 predicted proteins | sample 6weekpyrite_MG_FD_204943 | JGI IMG/M metagenome (GOLD analysis project Ga0316207, IMG submission 204943) | Microbial mat bacterial communities from mineral coupon in-situ incubated in ocean water Damariscotta River, Maine, United States -... | ecosystem: Environmental > Aquatic > Marine >... | reverse complement strand
TGGTAGACACGACGGATTCAAAATCCGTTGCTAGCAATAGCGTGCCGGTTCAAGTCCGGCCTTTGGTACCATAATTAAGAAACCAGCTTTTTAGCTGGTTTTTTTATACCTGAGAATTACCATTGAGTGTGAGTTACTTATTTTAAGAACGTGCGTAATTTTTCAATCAGATTTTCATTTACAATCGGTTTACTTAAATAATCATCCATTCCAGCCTGCATACACTTTTCTTTATCCCCTTTCATTGCATTTGCGGTCATTGCAATAATGGGAATACTTTTATATTGCTCCCCTCCCATGCCATTTCTTATTTCACGGGTTGTCGTATAACCATCCATATTCGGCATCAGGCAATCCATTAAAATACAGGTATATTTTTTATCACCACTGTTCTGTAATGTATCAAGGGCATGCAGACCATCATTTGTTATATCAACCGTCAAACCAAGTGACTCAAGCGTACCCTTCGCAACAATCTGATTAACGTGATTATCCTCAACTAGTAATATGAGGGAATTATCAGGCCAATGCATATCAGTTTGATTCAAATCGGTGACGTTATCTATATCTTTTAAATAATGACTTGTCACTAGCGGGTCAGCATTGCTTAGTGTTTCTCCGTTATCTGACAACACGGCTAATGCTTTAAATAAATCGCTAGTAGTTGCAGGTTTAGGAAAATAGGCACTAAAACCAATGTCTGCATATTTACGCGCATCACCGAGTGATGAAAAACCTGTCATCATAATTAATTTTATATTCTTGAAACGACTGTGCATATGTAACTTTTTAGCAAGAGCAGCGCCTTCTATATCCTGTAGTGCATTATCAATAAATGCAATATCAATTCTGCCTCCATCTTTAGCGTAAACACTTTCACATGCACTTAATGCCATCTCAGCATTAACCGCCACATGCACTGAAGCTCCCCAATGTTCGAGCTGTGACTTGAGTGCTCTTCTTGTGGATTTATTATGATCTACAACTAGAATATTCAGCTTACTAATATCTGTTTCAGGTATAACTTCTTTAGACTTTTCACTTTTACTTAAATTTATATGAAATTCAAAGCAACTACCTTCACCAACCGTACTAATGAGATCAATATCTCCATTCATTAAATTACATAATTTTTTAGAAATAGCCAGCCCAAGACCTGTGCCACCGTATTTACGAGTTGTTGAAGAGTCAACCTGAGTAAAAGAAGAAAACAGATTGTTCTGATTATTTAACGGTATACCAATACCCGTATCAATTATTGAACAAGTCAAAGTTAATGTTTCATCATCATTTTCTATTGTAGAACCCCTGATAACAACTTCACCATTATGTGTAAATTTAATGCCATTACTAATAATATTTGTCAGTATTTGTCTCAGCCTACTTGGATCACCTTTTACATACGTTTGCTCAATTCCGGTAATATCTAAAACCACTTCAAGATCTTTTTCCTGTGCCAACTGCGCCATGGTTTCTGCTATATCACCAAACAAACCTCGAATATCATAATCAATAAATTCCAATTCAAGCTTGCCTGCTTCAACTTTAGAATAATCTAAAATATCATTAATTAATGTCAACAATGATTTAGCGCTGAACTGTGCAAGATTTAACTGATGACTTTGATCTTCAGTAAGATCAGAGTTCTTTAACAACTCCATCATACCGATAACACCGTTCATAGGCGTTCTGATTTCATGGCTCATGCTGGCCAGAAAATTACTTTTTGTTTCTGCAGCTTGTAAGGCTTCATTCTTAGCATTAATCAGTTCATTTTCCGTTCTCTTACGCTCGGATATATCTTGAACGATTGACCAGATCAATTTTCTATTAGTTGCCGGATCCGTCATTACCATACCATTTAATAAAACAGGGTATCGTTCACCAGATTTCTTTTTGTATTCTTTTTCATATGGCCCATATCTTCCTGTAGTATTAAGAAGTCGAAGCTGCTCTGCTTCCTGCGGCTCATACTCTTTAGGCGTTAGATCCCAGTAACTGAGAGAGACAAACTCATCATGCGTGTAATTGGTTGGCTCCACAATAGCATCATTAACCCTGATAAAACTGCCTGTCTCAAAATCATTAAGAGCAATACCAACAGGTGACAATTCAAAAAGGCCGCGCATTAAAATCTCACTATTTTTAAGTTTATTTTGAGATTCTTTAAACTGGTTAGTACGTATACTAACTAATTTTTTTAATCGTTGATTAATTATGATAATAGTCGTAACGAAAATGATAAAACTAAGCAGAATGAATGAGCCAATTTTTATAAATTTTTCCTGATCAATCTCACCATCAGAGTAATAATCACTATAGTTAATGCCTGCCAGATCCTGATCACGCGGAGCTAAACCAATATTTTTATATATATCTGATATTCTGTTGAGACGATTTAGACTAAAGTGTCCAATCTCTATAAACTCTGGTCTAATCATACGTGCGGTATATTCCGCCTCATACAACAAATGCTCTCGTGGTTTTTCCGTTTCATAATTCGCTACAATCCAGTCAACTATTTCAAGCGGATTATTTAAAGCATACTTCCAGCCTTTTATACTGGCTCGTCTGAATGCTTTAATTTTTTCTTTATTATTATTAAGGTAATCTTCTGTAACAAATAACATGTCACCATAAAAATCTATTCCATAACTTGATGGAGATATAATATTTATATCTATATTATTTTTTCTGAAAAAAAACGGCTGATCCGTAATATAGGCTGACATAGCATCAACATTTCCAGAAATCAGCGCATCATCCTGAAATGTATGAGCGACATGCGTATGATCATCATCTTTCAAATTAAGCTCTGTAAACATAGCGGTTAATACTGCATCATCTATATTTTTTTGATACATAACGCGCTTACCCTTTAACTCAATTGGGCTAAGAATATGTGAAGACTTTAAAGTTAATAAAACCAGAGGTGAATGCTGATAAATTGCAGCAACAATAACTACTGGGTTTCCTTTTAATCGAGACAACACGAGGCTAGAATCAGATATACCAAATTCAGCATCGCCACTTAAAACAATTTCAGAGGTACTTCGGCTAAAATCAACTTCATTAATAGTTACATCAAATCCTTCTTCTTCAAAAAAACCCTGTTTTATTGCCGCATAATATCCTGCAAATTGAAATTGATGCTTCCACTTTAATTGTAAAGTCACATTTTCAAGTGCGTATAGATAATTTGAAAACACACTCAAAAAAACAAATACAAAGCCAGCTAAACAACTTCTTAACATTGAGTTATACCCTGCTATATTCATTATTTTTCATAACGCTCATAGAAAAACCCATTTAATTTGAGCCTGAACAGCCCTTTCATCAACACTATCTACACCGTATTTGCTTGTCCAGAAAGAGTATTCAATACCCAACCACAAACTCTCCTGCTTCATGTTAACAATTTCGCTAACATCAACTAATAACCGGGGTACGACATATTGATTACTGACATATCCGAGACCAGCATCACCCGCAAAATCAGCAAAACCTTCTGTAATCCAGACTGTGCTGCCAATGGAAAATGGATATTGCCAGGCAAGTGTTACCTGCCAGGTATCATCCTCCAGATCTGGGTTGTGCCTACTATAAATATTTGCATTAAAAAAATTAAAGCCTGGTACATCAATATCAACACCTACACCTATTAGATAGGCTTCGACATTACCTTTTCCTCTTTCGATCGTAGTAGATATGTAAAAATCTGTAATCGCACCATAGGAAAAATCGTCACCCGTTATTTTATTAAGGCTAAAGCGTGGAGAGAGCTCGCCATATGTGTTGTTTTCACCATCATCAAATTTACTCTGATCGATAAACATAAAAAAGTCGCCATAGGACCATTGATTGGCGTATTCAAAGGTCATAATCGTTCCGTGAGTATCACTAAGTTCATAATTTGAACCCCGTAATAACTGAACATTACTCGACTGCCACTGTATTAACTCTTCAGCATTAGCATGAGAGCTCACAATAGTGATCAACATAAAAAAATAGAGTGAAGTACTTATTTTGTGTGAGATTCTTTCGTAAAGAATGATCTTTTTAAAATCCATCAGGGTATCTAAATATTTGGTGACACTAGAAGTATAGAGTATATTTGGTGAACTATTAGATAGCAGATCTGCTGACTGATTTGGTAGTTAAGCTAGAGTCCTTTTAAATATTGCTACAAAGAATGGGATAGAATAATCACCCTCATGATATAAGACATAAAGACTGAAACCAGTCCAGATTATCCAAACTATGTCTTCTCGCTTTGCAAAATCCGCCTCTAATAACCGTATACTATTGATTTTATTACCAAATATCACTCAATCATTCAATCTCTCACTAACAACCACCTATCTTTATCAAATTATGACTAAGTAACTAATTTATTGTTTAACCGTTTGCTATTAATCTTTAATATAATTAGGCTGGGCTTATTAAGCATTCCTAAGAGTTACTAATTAAGAGTTACTGATAATGACATTCTCACGCAGTATTTTTTTAGCACTATTAAGCCTGATAACCTATAGCAACACCTGCTATTCTCAAACCGAGATCACCGTAACAACATTGTCAGACATTGAAATAAATGTTGATAGATTTACCAGTCCCTCCAATAAGACAGCAGGTAACTATTTAATTTTATGGATAGCGCCTGAATACGGTTTTCGCGTTAACCATCGATCAATGGCACAACTTTTAACCGAACAAAATATAGAAGTATGGCAGAGTAATATAGTTGAATCGCTGTTTATGCCCCAGGGTTCTACATCTTTAAAACAGCTCGATGGTAACAACATTGCCGATCTAATTGAGTACGCACACAAAAAAACAGGTAAAAAAATTATTGTTGCGGGTGATTCATATGCTTCTGTAAGCGCATTAATTGGTGCTCATCAATGGCAATCTAGAAATATCTCCTCTCCCTACCTAGTTGGTGCCATTCTTTTTTCTCCATATAGTTATGCTTATATTCCATCTCTTGGTGTAGATCCAGAATACATGCCTATTATTAATGCCACTAACATCCCCCTAATGATTTACCAGACAAAAAGCAGTGGTAGCATAAACCAGTTTGGTTCATTGCTTGAAAAACTCCAGCAACACAACAATCCTGTCTATACAAAAATGATTCCGGATATCATGAGTCTTTTCTATAATGAGAACCCAACAGATACTATTAAAAATCACCTCAAAGCCGTTGCTCCCAACATTAAGAAAATGATTGGGCTATTAGAAAAACAAACCGTACCCGCCAATCCTGTCTCACTGACAAATAGAAAAAAAATTAAAAGTGGTATTGATATCGATTTAATAAAATTCAAGGGAGATACCACTCCACTGCCGATAAACTTATTAGATGCTCATGGTAAAGCATTTAACAGAACTAATTTTAAAAACCGTGTAACCGTTGTTAACTTCTGGGCAACCTGGTGCCCGCCTTGTGTTGAGGAAATACCGTCCCTAAATCGTTTAAAGGAAAAAATGAAAGGTAAACCATTTGACCTAATTTCAATTAATTACGCGGAAGACAAACAGGTTATTTTAGATTTTTTAAAAGATGTGGATGTCGATTATCCGGTTCTCATGGACGAGAACGGAGGATTCGCAAAAAAATGGAATGTTATAACATATCCTTCCACCTTCCTGATTGATAAAAATGGAAAAATAATTTATGGCGTTAATTCAGCTATCATATGGGATGCACCTGAAGTTATAGATATAATCGACACATTATATTAGATAGTCATGACTTGAAACTGAACCTGATCTAACACTAAATAAACTGATAAAATTATTTTATTCTGCGCTTTGGTTTCTTAGAAACTCTAGGTCTATTAATTTTATTAAGATATAACTGATGATCCATATTGTTCATATCCCATAAATCACAGATCAGGGAAACACTCGGTAGTTTATTTACCTCTGTTTTACCCTGAACATATATAATTTCATAGCAACGTTTATTTTCACAAACAATCTGCTCAAACAGTAAGCCCATCGGTTGTACAGATAGATATTCACGCAATACATTATGTCGACTACTGGGACAGAAAATATAATCAATCTGCGCATCGGGGTGATTTGACTCAATTTTGCTGACAATATCAATTATGCACTCGGCACCAACCCCTGCCAGTATAACCAGATGCCGTTTTTGTGAATCAAAAACAAGATCACCTGCATCTGCTGAAATGAGTTCATGCTTACCTGTACTATAAGGGATTATTTTATCTGTTAATTGTTCAATAATATGTGGCAATTGATCTACAAACACCAATTTTTCACATAAGTCATGACTTAGAATTTTAATACCTAGATAACCGTGATCACAGCAACAGTCCCATATACAGGGATAAGGAGCTTTTCTCTGGACGTCAGTTACCAGTTCGAGAATAGCGTTTAAGCGAGAACCAATACTGGCGGAAGGATTCATATCAGTGAATTCCGTGTAGCCGTTATTGTACGATTTACCATGATCATCATAAAGCTAGTTAATAGTCATAATCGATTGTCTTTCTGTCTAGTTGATATAAAGTTAACAGAAACATAAATCGACTTATAGTTATAAGAAAACGGGATTATTTCCTAGAGACATTGCAATCAAAGACGTTTAATTTACTGACTGTTTTGAAGTTAAGCGATAAAGATTATGTCTGCAGCACAAAAAAAATCATTTAAAGACACACTCCATCAACAATATGACACTAGACTGCACCGACTTTTATTAGATAAATATAACTACGACCCAATCTACTCCCAATATATACCGCAAAATTTTATTGATTTTGATTTTTATCTAAAATCAAAAAAAAGGAATTATCTGAAAACAGGGTAATGCTTATTTAACTTGTATGGGCACATCACCTAGTAGAAATGATAAAGCAGCCATTGTTTTATCAAAATCCTGTTTACTCACTATAAACTTCAAGTTATTTAATTTATCAATATACAAATCAATAATAAAATTGTTTTTATTTAAATCTTTTTTACTACAATCGGGAAAAACAGGCAATAACAAAGGATCATCATATATATTAATACTGACAAGTTTATTAAACTCAAATTCATAATCATAATATTCTTTTTCAAAAACAACAATATCATCAAAGCCTTTATTTGTATTTGCTAACTCTCTACCTCGTTTATACGCATGAAGAAATATTTTATTCTCAAAAACCTGTATATTCGATTTATGGTCATACCAAAATCCTCGCGCACCACATATACCTGACAGACCACTTACATCATTAATGCTTTCCTGAACAGTTGATTTAGCCTGTTCAACTGTCATGGTTTTTTTATAAGCTAGCATCTTCTCACTTGGCGTATAACTGGATGAGCATGAACTAATAAAAAAAATTAACAATATTAAAACTAAGTATTTCATATTTTTCACTAATATAATTTCACGGATTAATATACATAACTAAATATGGGTCAACAATATTAATTTTGTGCGTTTAACCAGTCGTTCACACTATTTACAAGCTCGTCATTTTTATTCACAAAAAAGTGGTTTGCATCGACTACAACTTTCTGAGAATAGTTTTTATTTTTCGAGCTGGCTTCTTTACGTTGTATTGCGGATTCAACAACAGACTCGAGGTCCTTCTCACCGTATAAATCTAATACAGGAACACGAATACTCTTCAATGCCAATATTGTATTCATACGTTTATCCTCTCTAGCACCGGGCATGCCAATAGCAACAAAGCCTTTAATAACTGTATTTTTTTCATTTGATAAGTAATACGCACTCATCGCCGAACCCAGACTATGAGCTACAATCATTATTTTTTTAATACCTTTATCTTGCAGGTTTTTTATTGCCGCATCTAAACGAGGTTTAACTTCATCAAACAATGGTGCATATTCCTTATAATCTGCTTCATTATGTAATACCGGCATTTGTATTGATAAAGAAGCCCAGCCTTCATCTGGTAAGCGGGTACGTAATGGCTGCACAACATCTTGCCAATTGGGGTGCACGCCTGAGCCATGCACAACTATAACTCCCCCCTTGGTCACGTCAGTGGCTGATTCCATATAAATCGCCAACGCTTTGTGTTTGCCAAGCTCAAGCCACTCGGCATCACCATCTACTATGAAATCAACCGTTTGTTCAACCCAGCGTTTTTCTTTTGCCAGGTCAGATGCATGAACATAACTGGTGAACAGGCTAAATATTAAGAATAGTGATACATATACAGTTTTCATAATTTACACTTTTAAGTTATTGTCGTTAATTATTATCTGGGAGTTTAGCATAAGGTGATATTCGATATATCCCTCCACTATCAGTAGAAAAATATAGCCAGCCCTGTGGACTTTGCGCTAAAGCGCGAATACGCTCACCTAGGTCTTCAAGTAACCTCTCTTCTTTTAAGAAGGACCCATCCTCATTTAATACGATACGATTAATATGGCGTAATTTTAGCGCCCCGGCCAGTAAGTTTCCCTTCCATAAAGGGAAAGCATCACCTGTGTACAAAATTAAACTTGAAGGCGCTATAGATGGAATATATACCTTAACGGGTGGAGTTATGCCTTTACGGTGAGTACCCTCACCTACACTTACAGGTCCCCAGTATTCTTTGCCATGTGAAACCATTGGCCAACCATAATTATTTGCCGATAGAATCAGATTTATTTCATCTCCTCCCCTGGGGCCGTGCTCTATTGACCATAAACGCTTATTTTCTACGTCATAAGCCATACCTTGAGGGTTTCTATGTCCATAGCTCCATATTTCAGGTAAAGCTGGTTTATTGCTATCGTACTTTTTACTAAAGGGATTATCAGCAGGCACACTACCATTCAGATTCAAACGAATAATAGCACCGGCATGATTTGTTAAATTCTGTGAGTTAGGTCGATACCCTCTATCACCCACTCCAAAATATACATGACCACTTTCATCAAATGTTATTCGGCTACCGAAATGATAATCTTCAGCGGTAGTCGACTTGGTTACCAATAATTCCTGCCAGTCATGAAACTTATGATTATCTAATTTTGCCCTGGCAAGCACAGTAGCCCCTTCTCCATTAACTGCTTTTACATAGGTAAAATAAATCCAGCCATTAACTTTATAATCAGGTGCCAGAGCAATATCAAGCATACCGCCCTGTCCCTCAGCAAGCACTTTGGGAGTATTTCTTAATGTTACTGTTATTGATTTGTCTAAATCGATTAATTTTACAGAACCTTCACGCTCTGTTACCAATAACTTATTTGAAGGTAAAACCTCTATAGCCCACGGCACATCAAAACCTGCAGCGATTTTATCAACCTTGAGTTGCATACCCTCACTTTCACTTATAAGGGGTGCACCTTCGGCCAGAGCAGTATGAGAAAAGTTCAATACACTTATAACTAATATTAAAACCAGTTCTTTCATGACTTAACGGCTCTTTTCTAATTAATCAGGTTTTCAATACATCCAGGCATAAGAATGAATACAGTTGTCTTCAGTTTTATTTGACTTCACTCTCTGAGTAATTAATAGTCCCTATAAACCACTCAACAATGTATCAAGAGCATGAGCAATAATACGTCAATTAATATAACTGTAGATGCTGATAAATTAAATGATTTTTGTCAGAAACTACTCAAACGATCCCGTGATATTAGTAAAACCCATGATGCCCTTATTACATTAGAAACTTTTATTTCAGTTTTTGGCCGCCCTTCCCATGGGACGACTGAGTATAAGACCATTGAAGATACCATCAATAAAATTACCGAATCCAGTAGACAGGCATTATTGAAAAAATCCACTTCAGAGCTGATAGATGCGCTTAAACTATGTGATGCTAAATCCATAACATCTATACATACTCCATTATCTAGAAATGGTTTTTATCAGATTTTACAGACCTCATTAGAAAACCTGTCAGATGATGATATTCGTTTACTCATGATCTGGTCTGACAACTGGGTAAAAGAAGCCACTGAAATGGCCGAAGAGGCTAGTGGTTTTCCTGATTCTATGGATTTCAAAAAAGCCGGTATCAGCATTGAAGAGTTTCATGCTATTAGCGATATAGACAGGGTATTAAACCCTAAGCCATAAAGACATACAACCCCCCCCATTACTCTGTACAACATCTACCAATGAATGAACTCCCTCTGATAACAGGGCTGAACTGCCTGTAAATATGGCCGAACTTAATTTAGTAACAGAGATTAATGCATTACCTATTAATGCTGCAAAAATCAAATCTGATTAGATATACTTTGAAAAACATTATACTCGTTTTAAAACATAGAACGCATGCTTGTTATTTTTTAAAAGCAAATCTATAAAACAGATATTTAATTTGCAATTTTAGTCTTATATCCTCTATATTCAGTGTCAAAATATTACGATATAAATATTAAAGGGACAATTTTTATGAAGATCATTAATTTTCTAAGTCTTATCGCCATAATCACCATGTTAGCTGGCTGCTCAAGCAAGGGTACCGTGCATCCCAGTCAACTGGCCAAAACAGCACAGATAAACGAAACCCACTGCTATAACGATAAAATTGAAATCGTTGAAGATCGACTAAATCAGTTTTTAAAGAAATGCTATATTTCCAGCAGCTTCACTAATAACGCTATAAAAACAGGCAATATACCTAAGGGTAAGAGAATTTCCCTGACAACTGGAACAAACTATCAATACTCTGCTGAATTACGCGAAAACGTTAAACAATGCAAAACTCAGGCAATAATGTACGGCATAGATAAAAACTGGAAAGAAACACTTTATCAATCAAATTTAGCCGCATACGGCAGCGCTTATAAGTGCCCTTAGCAATAGAGCTTACATCGTCAGAGCGCAGACTTAGCATCCCTGCTGCCTTGCTCTGACGGCTTCCTTGCTCCCTATCTATTCTCGGCCCTAGCTAATTTCAAATAAATACTAATCCGATACATACAAGCCCGGGATATTTCATATCTCCCCTCCTTCTATCTGAGTTACTAATAATTTTGACATAATATTTACTCAATAGATTGACTAGAACGAACGTTCGTTCTAGTATTCCCCCATGACATCAATAAACCTTAAACAGTCGAAATTCAATACACGCCAGCAAATACTGTCAGCAACGCTCACACTGTTCAGCAGCAAGGGCTATTTCAATACCTCTGTTCGTGATATTTCACGAGAGTCGGGAGTCAGTATTGGCTCTATATATCATCATTTTAAAGACAAAGAAGGCATAGCAAGTTCTATGTACAACAACCTGATCGAGCAAATGGTTAATGAGCTGGAGCAAATTAAAATCCGTCATAAAACTAGCCATGACCGCTGTCGAGCTGTGATTGAACTGTTGTTCGTGATGAGCGAAGAAAAGCCTGAAGAAATGGAGTTTATGCTGTCATCGAAACATAGAGATTTTTTACCCAATGAAAAGCCGGTCTGTTCTTCCATCCCCTTTGAAATGATGAGAGACCTGGTAAAAGAAGGCATAGTGTCTGGTGAAATTCAGGTTATGGATCTTATGGTTGCCTCGAGCTGCTTATATGGTCCATCCCTTCGCATGATTACTTCGCGTCTTGATGGCTTAATTAATAAACCATTACAGGATTACCTGGATGCGATCTGGTCTAGCTCATGGAAAGCAGTTGCTTCCTGAATCTACTTTAAATAGCTCTGTATTAACTGGTAACTGAAATAGCTATGGGAGATACGACACTAACTATAAATGAGTTATGTTCAAGCTGCGTTTATTACCCACCTAATTTACCTGAGCAAGCATATCCAGCAGAAGACTGGAAACAATTACAGGCAAAAAGCTGTTCGATTGATTTTTCACCTAATGACAGGGACTGCAAACTAAGCAGGAAAACAAGCTGTTCTATTCTAGACACGCAAAACCTGCACTAATAATCAGTGACTCATGAAACGATAGAGAACACATTATGAAAATTATTAAAGTTAATTTTTTTGGATTAATCACTGCACTGGCTTTTTACAGCGCTGTATATGCATCGACAAATACTATTGATGACAGTGCTGCACTGGGAACTTTAAAAACAGGTAAGGCAGTATTTTTGGTAGACATTGGAGACCCTGTAAAACTTAATTTTTATCTTGAAATAATTCAGGGAACACACAAAGGCATGATTTCACAGGGTGTAACCCCAGATTTTATTCTGGTATACATTGGTCCCAGTGTGAAATACCTAACCGCCACCCCTTCTGCAGAAACTGAAAAATTAGCCGGTGCCGTGTTAATGGATATAGAAACAAATATAGAAGCCCTGGCCAGGCTTGGGATAAGGCAGGAAGTTTGCGCCGTTGCGACGCGTGTTTTTGGCATTGAAAACAAAAGTGTATTCGCTGATTTAACTCTGGTTGCTGACGGGTTTATTTCACTAATTGGCTATCAGGCGCAGGGTTATCATCTCGTACCCGTATTTTAAAAATGCTAAATATTTATTACTTAAACGAAGGATATAGCTATGTTTATGATTGAATATAACGATATTGGATGGTGGTACTGGTTAGTAACAGCCATATTATTAACCTTTGGCATCTCTGGATATGAACTGGGGTTTATCCTCGCTATTGGGTTAACTGTATTTCAACTAATTCATTTCATTATACGAGAAGCTGGCATAAGCAGTTTCCCTGTACAGGTACGATTCTGGTATTTAATTTTGTTATTAGTCGCATGGGTTGATCCCCTGCAGTGGTTATACTGGATTCCAACAATTGGCACATGGGCGCAAATAATATTTGGCTACTGTACTATGGCAAGACTGGTATCCCTGTTCCCCTGGAACCGCCAGCAATTGTTTACATATGAATTATTAATACAGACATTTTTTTCACGCCCAGTAAAAGGCAGTGTAAAACACGGGTTCGCAGATATAAAAAGTTAAACTCTTAAATAGATAAAATTAATTAGCTTAAAAACTCTGTACACAAAAATAAGGGGACATAAGGAATGAGAACTGGGAGCAATTATTTATAATTTTGTAAATAATTGCTCTCAACTCCATATTACTTTTTTTATGAAACATTTTTAAATTTACCAGAATAACGAAAAACTCTGCCTAGTAATGGATGCCTCAACTTAAAATCCATTTTAAAATCACTCTCGCTTATACCGGTTTCAACAATGGTAGTATGCCCGAGCAATAACCATTCAGGTACAGGAATTATCAACTGCCCTAACTTCAAAACAAAACTAAGCCCTTCATAGTGAAGCTCATTATTTTCAATGTGTACACTCATTCGTAAACCTAAAAACGGATTAACATATTCAATTAATTCATTACCACCCGTATGTACCCAGAAACTATTGAAATAAATGGTTCTATTTTCTGAAAAGCGGATACTGCGTTTCCAGTATTGAATATCACCTTGCATATGCTTATCAACCGTTGTATCAACATTCTCCCCTCGCCGGTTAATCAAAACACCAAATAAACGTAGAAAAGTTAAAAATGGCTGCATATAAATCGGATACTCAATGTTCAACTGACCAATATCAGTATTTGTATTTAACTGATAATGCGCCTGTAGTGCTGGCGGCAATTGCTGCCATTGATCTGCTAGTGCTATTTGCATAAGTGATTTTTTGTTCATGTTTTACCTTATATAGATTTAAAGACCATTAAAAAAACTACCAGCACCATTGCTATAAAAGCGGGTACACCTAACCAGAACCAGATCCGTGCATATCGCCAGTAATCTTCATTCAGTTGTGTTTTATTTTCTAATGCGTCATTCGATAACTGTCTCATACGTATTTGTAGCCACACAACAGGCAGCCAGCAGGCACCCGCAATAGCATAAAGAACAAGGCTGATTGCAATCC
>Ga0316207_10003736_pt1 | contig 13833 bp, 13 predicted proteins | sample 6weekpyrite_MG_FD_204943 | JGI IMG/M metagenome (GOLD analysis project Ga0316207, IMG submission 204943) | Microbial mat bacterial communities from mineral coupon in-situ incubated in ocean water Damariscotta River, Maine, United States -... | ecosystem: Environmental > Aquatic > Marine >... | reverse complement strand
ATAAGCGTTTTCCCAATCGGGTAAATGCGGGCTTTATGCAAGTGTTAGATCGCACTCATATCAAATTAAGAGTTTATGAACGTGGTGCCGGTGAAACACTGGCTTGCGGAACAGGTGCTTGTGCGGCTGTGGTTTCAGGCATACAACGCGGTTGGCTTGATGCACAAGTCGAGGTAAGCTTAGCGGGCGGAAAGCTAATAATTAACTGGCAGGGTGACGGTAATCCGGTGCTTATGACCGGTTCGGCAACAACGGTCTTTGAAGGACAGATTGAACAGTGACACAGCAAACTAAGAAAACAGATATATCGTCAGATAGTATTGATGAACAAGCAGTGGCTGACTATCTGCAAAATAACCCCGATTTTTTTGATCGTCATGCCAACCTGCTAAGCATGATGGAGTTGTCACATGATAGTGGTAACGCGATATCGCTGATTGAACGTCAGGTATTTGTATTGCGGGATAAAAATCAGCGACTAGAATCAAAGTTATATGAACTGGTCTCTCTGGCTAGAGAAAATGAACAACTCAGCCGTAATATCCTGCAATTAGTTGTTAACCTGCTGTGGAGCGATGACCTGGAATCGTTACTCAGTTCGGTGGTTGATGCCATGCGCCACGAATTTCAAGTTGATTATGCCAGCGTGCATCTGCTGACCGATGATATTGAATTAGTGAAAATCATGCCTCAGTGGTATATCCATGTTGATGATCAACGCTATCAACTGATTCGCAAACAGGTCGAAGCCAACAGGCCTTTATGTGGTCGCCTGAGTAAGGAGCAGATTGCCTGCATTTTTACCGAGGACCATCCGGAGATTGAGTCAGCGGCATTAGTACCGCTGGTATCGGGCGCAACGATTGGCTTTATTGGTCTGGGCGGGCAGCAGCAGGAGCGTTTTACACCAGCGATGGAAACGAACTTTTTAGTGCAGATTGGTGAGTTGGTCAGCGCTGCGATCGGTACCTATAATAGCTAATGACGCTGACAGAACAGATAGCGCGTTTTTATCAGTATCTGGAAACAGAAAAACAGTATTCAAGCCATACCTTAAAAAATTATCAACGCGATATCAGTGCTTTTCTGGCTTATTGTGAGCAGCAATCGATTGATGATTTTTCACAGTTAGACTCCGCTCATATCCGTAGTTTTGTGGCCAGCCGGCACCGACAGGGACTGGCTGGGCGTAGCTTGCAGCGGAACCTGTCTGCATTGCGCAGTCTTTTCCATTATTTGAACAAGCAGCGACTACTCAGCACAAACCCGGCGAAAGGCGTGCGGGCACCGAAAACACCGCGTAAATTACCCGAAGTATTAACCGTTGATCAGCTTGATCAATTGTTGCATATCCGTTCGGATGATATTTTAAGTATTCGAGATAAAGCCATGATGGAGTTGATGTATGGCTGTGGTTTGCGTCTTAGTGAGCTGGTTGGTCTGGACCTTAAAAAAATCGATGAAAAACAACAAAAATTGAATGTGATCGGTAAGGGAGAGAAACAACGAGAACTGCCTTATGGCGGTAAAGCAAAGGATGCTTTACAGAACTGGCTGTCGGTCAGGCCTCAGCTTGCCGATGGAGACGAGCAGGCTGTTTTTGTCAGCCAGCGCGGGCAGCGATTAAAACAGCGCAGTATCCAGCAACGCATGAAAAAATGGGCTATAACACAAGGGTTGGATAGTGATTTGTACCCGCATAAGTTAAGGCATTCGTTTGCATCGCATATTCTGGAGTCCAGTGGTGACTTACGAGCGGTGCAGGAATTATTAGGCCATGAAAACCTGAGTACAACTCAAATCTACACGCATCTGGACTTTCAGCATCTGGCGAAAGTTTACGATGACGCACACCCGAGAGCGAGAAAAAAATAATCAGTCGTTCTTGAGGCTATAGTCAGGGTAAAAGAACGGGTTTAGGCAAATTAACTCTTTAATAAAAGATCAGGTCCGGTTTTTATTTAGCCATGCGCTGACAGCAAATGTTGCCATGATTGCGGCGGCAGTATTGGTTCTGAGTGCGTTTGTTGTGGCCGGCGAGTATGCTTTGTTAAGCTGGTTCCTGCCAGTGTTTGTTTTGTTTGTGGCTGCTCGTTTCGGTTTATTACTACTGTTTAATCCCGATCATAGTGAGAAGGCGCATATTCGCTATGCCAATCTGTATGCGTTAGCCAGTTTATTTCTTGGCCTTAACTGGGGTTTATTAAGTCTTTATTATTATGACTTAAACAGTGACGGCTTCCGTATCTTTTTAACCGTTCTTAACTTAGGTTTAATAACCGCAGGCGTAGGTACTTTATCGGTATGGATGAGGGCTTATCTTGCTTTTGCGATACCGCAAATAGTTTGTTTGATCATTGTCCATACGCTTAATTTAAATATCTTTGTCGTGTTGTCATTGATTATATATTCGTGGTTTATTTTTCTGGTCGCAAAAAACACACATGTAAAATTTAATCAAAGTCGTGAACTGATCGAGAAAAACAGTCAATTAATTGAACAAATGGATAATGAAATTCAGAGCCGCAAACAAGCGCAGGCAGAACTGGAAAGTTCACAGACTATTTTAGAAGAATTGATTAAGCAGCGAACAGGTGAGTTAGTTGAAACCAATATTGATTTAAAAGAAGAGCAGGATAAACGCACAGAGGCAGAAAAACATCTTGAACGGGTGGCTTATTATGATTCGTTAACAGGGCTGCCAAATCGTTCGTTATTAATTGAACGCATAAAGCAGGCGCTGATTAAAGCAAAAAGACGCGATAGTATGTTCGGTGTTTTATTTGTTGATCTTGATCGTTTCAAATCAATTAATGATAGCTTTGGCCATGTCATTGGTGATCAGCTTATACAGCAGGTGGCTGAGCGGATTTGCGATAGCTTACGAGAAAGTGATCTGGTGGCACGAAATGGCGGGGATGAGTTTGTCATTTTGCTGGAAGATATGGACGATGTTCGTGAAGCATTTGTGGTGGCTGAAAAGATTATAAAAAGTAATACTCAAAGTTATAAGATCAGTGAGCATGATATCCATATCGGTTGTAGCATTGGTATTTCTATTTATCCGCTTGATGGAGACGATGCACTGGATATACTGAAAATGGCCGATACCGCTATGTACTATGCAAAAGAAAATGGCAGTAATGATTTTGAGTTTTATTCAAGTGAAATGTCTAACCGTATTAAGGCTCGCCTGGAAATGGAAAATGCCTTAAGGCTGGCGGTTGATAATGATGAATTTTATCTGGTATACCAGCCACAGGTTAATGCAGATACAAAGGAAACAAGCGGGTTTGAAGCCTTGCTGCGATGGAATAGCAGTATCTTTGGGCGTGTTTCACCGGCAGAGTTTGTTCCCATACTGGAAGAAACCGGGTTGATATATAAGGTAGGTGAATGGATTATCAAAGAAGTCATCAGCTTTGTGAAGTCAGAAGGCAGCAGGGGTAAAAAAGTCTCCATTAATTTGTCCGCTTTGCAATGTGGCGTGGCGCAATACAGTGAGAAAATTAAGGAACTGATTACAGCGCAGGATGTTAATCCCGCATTAATTGAATTTGAAGTGACCGAATCAATATTAATAAATGACTTTAGTAAAACAGAAAGTTTTTTAAATGAGATCAGTGAATTGGGTTGTACCATAGCACTGGATGATTTTGGAACCGGGTATACTTCGTTTAGTTATCTGGCAAAACTGTCAATTGATGTGATTAAAATTGACCGTTCATTGATCACATCGATTGACACGAAAAAGAGCTTGCAGGATATTGTAAAGGCGATAGTGACGATGTGTGAAAGTCTTGGTATCGATAATGTGTTTGAGGGCGTTGAGACAGCTAATGAACTGGAGGTCTTGCAGCAATTGCATGCAAAAACTATTCAGGGTTATTATTTTAGCAAACCACTGGAAATGGCAGAACTGGAACAGTGGTTTACCAGTGAATAAATGAATGAATACAAATAGGATAATCAAATGAAATTTGATCAGGAATTATTAGAAGAAATGAATCTGTTGTCATGTTATGACCTGGATAGCCTGCAAAAAGGCATAAAAATTCATACAGATGCGGGTGATGAAAAAATACAGGCCGCTAAGCGTTTATTTGATAAAGGTCTGCTCAGTCAGAATGACGGTGGTTACCTGACGGAACGAGGGCATACAGCGGTGGAGCACCTTCAGCACTTGTTGGGAGTTTTGAAGCAGCCAGTGGTTTAGTAGAGCAATCGCATGCGGTGTATCTATTGTAATCAACCGGTATTTGGCACAGATGGGGTCTCTGTGCCAGGAGAGGGACCTGCACATCAAAAATGCTTTCAGGCAAGTCAGGCTCTTAAAAGAACATTTCAGTCGCTTGATATCAGTGCGTTGAACGATGAAGAGTTAACGGATTTACTGGATCTGGTTTTGTCGGAAGTTAACACCCGTAAGCAAACTGATGAGGATGATGGCATCGAGCTGTTTTAGGCTCGGTCTTAAAAAAGCCATCAAACAGTCTTGAAATATGAGCGAAACGGCCATATCTCTGTATTTCGTGTACAATTCGCACCCTGTTTTAATATTCTGGAGATTCTTGTGGCCACGATTTATGGTACGACGATTTTATCGATCCGCCGCGGTAACTCCGTGGTAATTGGCGGTGATGGGCAGGTCACACTGGGCGATACCGTCATGAAAGGTAATGCCCGCAAAGTGCGCCGACTCTATCACAATAAGGTGCTGGTGGGTTTTGCCGGTGCCACGGCCGATGCTTTCACCCTGTTTGAGCGTTTTGAAGGCCAGCTGGAAAAACACAATGGTCAGCTGGTTCGTTCGGCTGTTGAGCTGGCTAAAGACTGGCGCACCGATAAAATGCTGCGCAACCTCGAGGCCATGTTAATTGTGGCTGACAAAGATGCCTCCCTGATCATCAGTGGTAACGGTGATGTTATCGATACTGATGATGACTTGCTTGCCATCGGTTCCGGTTCTAATTATGCCCGCTCAGCAGCCCGTGCGCTGTTTGATAACACGGATCTGTCAGCCCGAGAAATTGTCGAAAAAAGCTTAAATATCGCCGGTGATGTCTGCATCTACACCAATCAGAATCTGACCATCGAAGAACTGAAAGACGGCGAATAACTCATAAAGGTTTAAATCACTATGTCATCTATGACCCCCCGTGAAATTGTTCAGGAACTGGACAAACACATTGTTGGCCAGAGCGCAGCTAAGCGCGCGGTAGCCATTGCGCTGCGTAATCGTTACCGCCGGCAGCAGGTAGAAGAAGGCCTGCGCAATGAAATCACGCCAAAAAATATTCTGATGATCGGCCCGACCGGCGTCGGTAAAACAGAAATTGCACGCCGTTTAGCCAAGCTCGCAAACGCGCCTTTTATTAAAGTGGAAGCGACTAAGTTCACCGAAGTGGGCTATGTAGGTCGCGAAGTGGATACGATCATCCGTGATCTTGTCGAGATGTCGGTAAAAGAAGTGCGCGAAACGGAAATGAAAAAAGTACACTCGGTGGCTGAAGATAAAGTCGAAGAGCGTATTTTAAATGCCTTACTGCCGCCACCGCGTGATTCATTTGGTAACCCGGAAGTGGATGTCGATAACAGCACACGTGAGAAATTCAGAACCAAGCTGCGTTTAGGTGATCTTGATGAGCGCGAGATAGAGATTGAAGTACAGGCGCAGCAAGTCGGTGTAGAAATTATGGCGCCACCGGGTATGGAAGAGATGACCAGCCAGTTGCAGGGCATGTTCCAGAATATGTCCAGCGACAATACCAAGCTGCGCAAGATGACGGTTAAACAGGCGCAAAAATCCTTATTAGAGGAAGAAGCGGCCAAGCTCGTTAATGAGGATGACCTCAAACACCAGGCGGTTATCAATGCCGAACAAAATGGTATTGTCTTTATCGATGAGATCGATAAGGTCTGCCAGCGCAGTGAAACCAGCGGCAGTGATGTCTCTCGTGAGGGCGTACAGCGTGATTTATTACCTCTGGTTGAAGGCAGTACAGTAACGACAAAATACGGCATGGTAAAAACCGACCATATTTTGTTCATTACCTCAGGTGCCTTCCACGTCAGCAAACCATCGGATTTGATTCCTGAGTTACAGGGTCGTTTACCGATTCGGGTTGAACTGGATGCATTGGTAGCAGAAGACTTCATCCGCATTTTGACCGAACCGGATGCTGCTTTGACCGTGCAATACAAAGCACTGCTGGCAACTGAACAGGTTGATATCAATTTCACTGAAGAAGGCGTGGCGCGGATTGCCGATATGGCATTTAGCGTTAATGAAAAAACCGAGAATATCGGTGCGCGTCGTCTGCACACAGTGATGGAGCGCCTGCTGGAAGAAATTTCATTTGAAGCGGCTGATAAAGCTGATACCTCGGTTGAAATCGATGCGGCTTATGTTGAGAAGTATCTGGGTGATCTGTCGGAAGACCAGGATCTGAGCCGATACATACTGTAAATATTAATTGATAGACAGGCCGGTAGTGAAAACCGGCTTTTCGGAGCAAAAAATGCCAAAACCTACAAATATCATGCTGCACAAAAAATCACGCGTTCTGGAACTCGAGTTTGATGACGGTGCCGCTTTTAAACTGCCTTGCGAATACCTGCGCGTTTATTCGCCATCAGCTGAAGTAACCGGACATGGTCCGGGTCAGGAAGTGTTGCAGCTGAATAAAGAAAATGTGAATATTGATAGCATTGAGCCGGTTGGCCACTACGCAGTGAAGCTGGCGTTCAGTGATAATCATGATACAGGTCTATATTCATGGGATTATCTGTACGACTTAGGCGCAAATCAACAGGAAAAGTGGGATAATTACCTCGAGCGTTTAAAAGAAGCCGGTCACGAACGTAAGGCATAAAGCCTGAATACTGTGTAAAACCCGGCATGAAAGACCTGTAATAGGATTCAGATGAAGAATAACGAAGAAACACATTTTGGTTTTGAGCAAGTCAGAGCCGAAGAAAAAGCCGGGAAAGTGGCTGAGGTATTTCACTCAGTAGCCGATAAATACGACATCATGAATGACGTTATGTCATTTGGTGTACACCGTTTATGGAAACGTTTTACGCTGGCACAGACCGGTCTTAAAAACGGCCAGCGAGTGCTTGATCTGGCTGGTGGTACCGGTGACCTGGCATTAAAGATGTCACGCATGGTCGGTGAGTCGGGCGAAGTAGTACTATCTGATATCAATGGTTCGATGTTATCCAACGGCCGTGATCGCTTAACCGATGAAGGCGTTGCCGGTAATGTACGTTATGTACAGGCTAATGCGGAATGTCTGCCGTTCCCTGATGATTATTTTGACTGCATTACCATGGCGTTTGGTTTACGTAATGTGACCGATAAAGACATGGCGCTGCGTTCAATGAATCGCATCTTAAAACCGGGCGGTCGTTTACTGGTACTGGAATTTTCACAGCCAGTTGCTCCGGGCCTGTCGCCGGTTTATGATTTTTACTCTTTTAAACTATTACCGATGATGGGTAAAGTGATTGCCAATGACGAAGAAAGTTATCGTTATCTGGCGGAATCCATTCGCATGCATCCGGATCAGGATACGTTAAAATCAATGATGCAAGACGCGGGTTTTGAACGTTGTGATTATCACAATCTCACCGGTGGTATTGTTGCACTGCATAAAGGTTTCAAACTTTAATCATATAGAAAAAAGACAAGAGTGAATCGGCGCGTTGAAAGTACCACAAATTCTTATTGCTACCATCGAAAACGCGTTTAACCGTTTACTTGCGCTCGACCCGGAAGCCGCTGAACAACTGGCATACATGTCGGGTCGCATTATCTGCCTGCAGATTGAAGGTTTAAACATCCGTTTATACCTTTTCCCCGACGCTGAAGATGTAATGATACTGGACGACTTCGATGGTGAAGCCGATACCGTTATCAGCGGAACCCCGCTTGCTTTATTAAGGCTGGGCATGGCAGATGACAGTCAGTCTGAAATGTTTGCCGGTGATGTTAGCATTACTGGTGATCTTAAACTGGGGCGTCAGTTTAATCGCTTATTTGCATCGCTTGATATCGACTGGGAAGAGCAGTTATCAAAACTGACCGGTGATATGGCCGCTCATACACTGGGCAATATTTCCCGTACATTATTTTCAATGAGTCAGCGCAATAGTGAGTCAATGAAAATGAATGCAGGTGAATATTTACAGGAAGAAGTTCATTATCTTCCGAGCCGTAATGAAATCGATGCGTTTATGCAGGATATCTCGACATTACGCAATGATGTCTCAAGATTTGAAGCCAGACTCAAAAAATTAGAACAACAACAAAAAACAGCTGACACCGAGGCAGGAAAATAATGATTCGCCCTTCACAACTCTTACGACTGCTGCGAATTAATTATGTGCTGATGAAGCATGGTCTGGATGATATTGTTTTTGAAATACATTTGTTCCGTCCGTTTCGTTTTCTTATTGTTTTGATGCCGTGGAACTGGGTTCCGCGCAGACGTGCGCCGCGGGGAGAGCGTCTGCGTCGGGCACTTGAAGATTTGGGGCCGGTGTTTATAAAGCTTGGTCAGATGCTTTCAACCCGCCGTGATTTGTTAGCAGATGATATTGCAATCGAACTGGCAAAGCTACAGGATAATGTGCCGTCTTTTTCAGCAGTACAAGCGAAAGAAATTATCGAAAGCTCGTTAAAGTGTAACGTCGATGAAGAATTTTTACGTTTTGATAATGAGCCGTTTGCTTCGGCATCCATCGCCCAGGTGCATGGCGCACAGTTAAAAGACGGCACCGAAGTCATTGTGAAAGTAGTGCGTCCGGGGATCAAAAAAATAATTACCCGTGATGTGGCGCTAATGTATGTGATTGCTGAGCTGGCCGAGCGTTACTCGAGTATCGGCAGACGTCTGCGCGTGATTGAAGTCGTTGCCGAATATGAAAAAACGATTCATGATGAATTAAATCTGCAACGTGAAGCGGCTAATGCGTCACAGTTAAAGCGTAACTTTAGTCAGTCAGCGGATTTATACATTCCTGAGGTGTACTGGGATTATGTGCGCCGGGACGTGATGGTGATGGAGCGGATCAGTGGTATCCCCATTGGGCAGACAGAAGCTTTAGTTGAGCACGGTGTGAATCTGGAACGTCTGTCTGAGCGTGGTGTTCAGATATTCTTTACTCAGGTGTTCAAGCATAATTTTTTCCATGCGGATATGCACCCGGGTAATATCTTTGTGGATTTAAAAAATCCTGATAATGCGCAATATATAGCAGTTGATTTTGGTATTGTCGGTAGTCTGAATACTGATGATCAGCGTTATCTGGCAGAAAATTTTCTGGCATTTTTTAAACGCGATTATCAGCGCGTGGCACAACTGCACGTTGACTCAGGCTGGGTGCCGGCAGACACAAGAGTGGATGAATTTGAGTCGGCTATTCGCAGTGTTTGTGAGCCGATTTTTGAAAAGCCATTAAAAGATATTTCATTTGGTCTGGTTTTACTGGGTTTATTTCAGACTGCTCAGCGTTTTAATATGGAAGTGCAGCCACAGCTGGTTTTGTTGCAAAAAACGCTGTTAAATATTGAAGGGCTTGGTCGGCAGTTAAATCCGGAACTTGATTTGTGGAAAACTGCAAAACCATTTCTCGAAAACTGGATGGATGAACAGCTTGGCACAAAAGCAATGTGGCGTGGTTTTAAAAAGAACCTGCCTTATATTGCGGAAAAGTTACCGGAAATGCCAAACCTTATTTATGCGGCATTAACACGGGCAGCGGAAGGTGAAAACCATGGGGCACAGCAGCGTGAAATGCGTGAACTGCGCAGAGAAATATCACGCTCGAATCAGCGCACGGTGAGTACTGTCATCGGCTCAAGTTTAATCATCAGCGCCTTTATAATTTATAGTTTAAACCCGGTCAGCGGTAATCTGGTCTGGGGTGTGCCGTATATGACGTGGATGACAGGTGGGCTGGGTACATTGATTATTTATCTGGGGCTGAAGGAATAAAACAGAGCAGTGACTCAGGTAATTATCGGTACTTTTCGGTTAACCAGTCCATTGCTGTTTGTTTATCATCAAAGCTTTTAATATCTCTTGATGGACCTTTTGTTGCTTCTTTAGCGGCAATGTAAAAATCGGCGAGTGATTGTTGATGTTGTGTATGCGCAAGAATAGCAATACGTGAATTTGGATCAAGCATATAGAGCTTTGAAGCGGTTTGTGCGATAGCGATAAGATCAGAAAAACTGATCAGAGAAAAATCAGAATCGCTTATATCAAAAAGTTCGTTATAGCCATAGATGCCCGGTTCTAGCCAGGTGGTGTATTGATAGTGTTCAATATCTTGCAATGTCATCAGCGAACTGCAAATGGTATAAACGATATTTAATTCATGGTCTGGTGTGGATACGATTGGCATTAGGATAATTTTATAGCGTTACTATTATCTGTTTCTTCGTTTAATAATAACCGACAGGATACATTATTTGCCTGTCCATGAGGTGTCCAATCAAAAATACTTGAGGTATCGCTTAAAACGAAAAAAGTTTTGGGTGTTATGTTTAGCAAAACAGCTGACAAGTTTGCGGGCCGAATAGATTATGAAATTACTTTACAGGGTTTATTAAAAATGAAAAACATTTATAAAATCGGGAATAGTGTTTAATGGATGTTTCTGAAATATTAAATGGTTTAAATGAAGCTCAGCGTGAGGCAGTTACGGCACCTGATAAAGCTTTGCTGGTACTGGCAGGGGCTGGCAGTGGTAAGACGCGGGTACTGGTACATCGTATCAGCTGGCTGACAACAGTAGAGAATGCATCGCCTTATAATATTCTGGCGGTAACGTTTACCAATAAAGCCGCAGCTGAGATGCGCGAGCGTGTTGAGTCGATGCAAAGTCGCCCGATGACTGGTATATGGGTAGGGACCTTTCATGGCATCGCACACCGTTTATTACGTAGCCACTGGGAGCAGTCAAAACTGCCACAGACCTTTCAGATTTTAGATTCTGATGATCAGCTGCGTCTGGTTAAAAAAGTCATTAATGCATTGGAACTGGATGATAGTCAGTGGCAGCCAAAGCAAGTACGTGGTTTTATAAATGCCTGTAAGGATGAAGGTGAACGGCCGCAACATATTGCAGATAATGGTGATCCGGTACGCCGCCAGCTGGTAAGAATATACAGTGCCTACGAGGCCGCATGTGCCAGAGCTGGCGTCATTGACTTTGCAGAGATGTTACTCAGGTCGTTGGAGTTATTAAGAGATAATAAAGAATTACTACAACATTATCAGCAACGCTTCAGGCATGTGCTGGTGGATGAGTTTCAGGACACCAATGCCATTCAATATGCCTGGGTACGATTGTTGGTTGGAAAAGAGAATAATATTTTTGCGGTAGGTGATGATGATCAGGCAATTTATGGCTGGCGTGGTGCCCGGGTAGAAAACCTGCAGAAACTGCGTAAAGATTTTCCCGCATCAAGAATAATAAAACTTGAACAGAACTACCGCTCAACGGCGACAATTTTGTCAGCAGCCAATGCGGTGATAGGAAACAACGGTGAACGGCTGGGAAAAAAGCTCTGGACTTCGGGTAGTGATGGCCAGCCGATAACGTATTATCAGGCATACAATGAATACGATGAGGCGCGCTTTATCATCGATAAAATTAAGCAGTGGGTTGATGAGGGTGAGGAGCGGGCAGAGGTAGCAATCTTATATCGATCAAATGCCCAGTCACGAGTATTTGAGCAGTCATTGAATTCAGAGCAGATACCTTATCGTATATATGGTGGTCTTCGGTTCTTCGATCGTGCTGAGATTAAAGACTGCATCGCTTATTTAAGACTGATGAATAATGTGCTCGATGACACCGCTTTTGAACGTATAGTAAATGTGCCGGCACGTGGTATTGGTGGCAGAACATTAGATATCGTTCGTGAAGAAGCGCGTCAGCGAGAGATAACGATGTGGGATGCGACATTAAAACTCATTGAGGAGAATGTTTTAACCGGTCGTGCCAGTAAAGCGCTACAAACCTTTACTGATTTGATCTGTGAAATGCAGGCAGCAACAACAGAAATAGAACTGCATGAAATGGTCGAACACGTTTTGCATCAGTCGGGACTGGTTGATCATTACCGAAAAGAAAAATCAGAAAAGGCAGAGCAGCGAATAGAAAATATGGAAGAACTGGTTGGCGCAGCAAAAAGTTTTGTTATGCCAGAAGATGAAACAGAAGAAATGGAAAAGGTGACCGCATTTCTAACTTACGCGGCACTCGAGTCTGGTGAAGGTCAGGCAGAAGAATGGGAAGACTGTGTGCAGATGATGACTATGCACAGTGCAAAAGGACTCGAGTTTAAACAGGTCTTTATTTGTGGTGTTGAGGAAGGTCTGTTCCCGCATCAGCGCTCAGTTGAAGATGCATCGCGTCTTGAAGAAGAGCGCAGGCTTTGTTATGTCGGCATAACCCGTGCGCGTGAACAGTTAACCATCAGCAATGCAGAGCACAGACAGTTATATGGACGCGATACCTACCCGCGGCCATCACGATTTATCAGTGAGATTCCAGCTGAATTGATTTCTGACATCAGGCTGCATACAAAGGTGACCGAACCTGTGATGAGTAACAGCTTATTATCTCAGGATGATTCCGCGCCATACCAGATAGGACAACGTGTCATGCACGCGAAATTTGGAGAGGGAATGGTGATTAATTATGAAGGTACGGGTGCACAGGCCAGAGTCGAAGTAAATTTTGAATATGAAGGGACAAAATGGTTGGTGATATCGTATGCTAACCTGACGACATTATAAAAAAGAATAAAATTAAGGATTAGTGGCAGGGAATAATAAGTGAGTATAGTAAATTCATATATAAGCAGACTGGGTGTCGCAGGCTTACAGTTACTACTGGGTTTGTTATGGATGTTTTTCGGCCGGGATGTGGTTGTTAACTGGAATATAGTGGCTAATGGTGAACTATTGTTCTGGTTTATCAGCGGAATGGTTATTGGTTTAGTCATACATGCTGTTTTTGTATTTGTCCGTGAACTGCTTGTTATTCTGGATTTCATAACGCTTGAACGTGACCTTACTGAAAAAGTTTATCATGATACGCTTAATGAAAATGGCGTTGCGATAGCAATAAAGGACACTAACGGGCGTTATATTTATGTCAATGATTATTTTTGCGAAATATTTGGTGTTACAAAAAATTACATAGCAGGAAAAAAAGATGACAGTTTCATGGATGAAATTGAAGTCCTGAAATGTTTGCAGGAAGATGAGAAAGTTCTGAAAAAGAAAATAAAAGTAGAACATGAAGAAGCCGTTAAAGTTGACGGTCAGTCCAGATATTTTAAAACAACAAAAACACCGCTTTATAAAAAAGGAAAGCTGATCGGTCTGTATGTTGTCAGGAAAGATAATAGTGAACAGATACTGTTAGAAGAAAAAAACAAGGAACTGAATCGCCGTTATAAACGATTATTTGATGACTTGCCATTCCCTACAATGATGCTGGATGTGACAACAACACTGGCAACAGAATTTAATAATGCATTATTAGATATGCTGGGTTACAAAAGAGGGGAATTTTTCAGAACCCGGCTTGGTCTTTATATTCGTGAAGAAGGTGATGATACTGTCGAGTTTATTAATAAAATCGTGGAGCAGGGCGGTGGTGTAAGACTCATACAGCTGGTAAGTAAAGATAAAGATGTGTTTGATGTGGAAGCACACTTTAAAGTAGTAGAACAAAAGGAAAAGAAATTCCTGCATGTAATCTTCAGAGATATAACTGAAAACAGGCAGGCAACAGATGATT
>Ga0316207_10003735_pt1 | contig 13835 bp, 14 predicted proteins | sample 6weekpyrite_MG_FD_204943 | JGI IMG/M metagenome (GOLD analysis project Ga0316207, IMG submission 204943) | Microbial mat bacterial communities from mineral coupon in-situ incubated in ocean water Damariscotta River, Maine, United States -... | ecosystem: Environmental > Aquatic > Marine >... | reverse complement strand
TATAAACAGGAGGACTTTCCTATTCTCTCGAAGGAAGTTATTATAGAGGACGAATGTTGGTTGGCTACAGATGTGTTTATTGGTCCTGGAGTAAGGATATACGAAGGAACAGTAGTTGGAGCAAGAAGTAGTGTGTTTAAAGATATACCAGCTAGAAAGGTGTGCATGGGAAGTCCAGTTGAAATAATAAAAGATAGAGTATGAAAAATAATATAACCCTAATTGGTATCAATTATTACCCTGAGGATAGTTCAACTGGTCTATATAGTACTCAGATGACGGAGTATTTATCTGAAAACGGGTATGATATAGATATAATTACAGGTTTTCCATATTATCCTCAATGGCAGATATGGGACTCTTATAAAAATAAGAAAAAATTTCTTGATGAGATGTATGGTGATATTAAAGTTCATCGCTATAGGCAATATGTACCCAAAGAACCATCATTTAAAAAGAGGATTCTTCACTTAACAGATTTTACATTAGGTAGTATTCGTAATTTGTTTAAAGTTAAGAAATGTGATGTTGTTATTGCTATAGTACCTTTTACTACATCAATATTACTAGGTTTAATATTAGCTAAGATGAGAGGTGCCAAATTATGGGTTCATATACAGGATTTTGAATTTGATGCTGCAAGAGAATCTGGTTTAGCAGGGAAGAAGGGATTATCTGTAAAAATATTTGGTTTACTTATGAAAATAGAGGCGTGGTTATTAAAGCGTGCTGATATAGTAAGTACTATAAGCAATTCGATGATTGCAAAGCTTGAAACGAAGACCGAAACACCTAATTATTTATTTCCTAATTGGGTTGACCCTAATGATATTAATCCAGATACCGCTAAACAACATGACCTTATGAAGTCAGATAAGTTTAAAATATTATATTCTGGGAATATAGGTGCAAAACAGGATTGGGAATCTTTTATAAAAATTGCCGAACATTATAATAATAGTGATGATATCGAGTTTGTTATAGTTGGTGCTGGTGCAAGAAAGGAAAAATTAGTAGAAGAAACAACACATATTGCAAATATCAGTCATCATGACCCAGTTGAATTTTCAGAACTTTCAGATTTATTATGTAGTGCTGATTTGCATATACTATTTCAGAAAAATGATGTTATAGATACAGTAATGCCGTCTAAAATATTAGGCATGATGGCAAGTGCTAAACCTTCAATAGTTACAGGAAATTTAAAATCAGAATCAGCAACTCTTTTTGGTAAATCAAAAGGTGGATATTTTTTTGATTCATATAATTTAGAAGAAGTATTGGAGACAATAGACTTGTTAGTATCAGATAGGGGCCTTATTGAAGAAGTTGGAGGAAGGGCACGAGAATATATAATAGACAGTTTTAGTAAAAATAAGGTTTTAGGAAGTCTAAAAGAGAAAGTTGATAGTGTAATTGGTTGAATTATTCTATAATTTTCAAAAATACGGTGATTAATTAATTAACTAAACATAAATTATTTATTTGGAATTATATTATTGCATTACAACAACTGGTAATTTTGGTGATGACATTAATGAATGGATCTGGAAAAAATTATTACCTGATTGTTGGGAAAAGAAAGATGACACAACATTTATAGCTATAGGAACAATTCTTGATGTGTGTATACCAGATACCAAAAATAAAGTTGTTTTTGGTAGTGGTGTTGGCTATAAGGCAATTCCTGATATTAGTAATGAGGATCCTGATAATAATTGGGATATAGTTTGTGTAAGAGGTCCAATAACTGCAGAGATTCTGGGTATAGATAAATCTAAGTCAGTTACTGATAGTGCAATTGTTGCCAGACTACTTTTTGATATAGTGCCGTATAATAAACGTAAAAATATAGCATTTATGCCTCACATATCTTCAAGGTTTAATGGTGTATGGAAAGATGTGTGCGATCATCTTGGTATTGAGTATCTTGACCCAACTTTGGGAACAAAAATGCTAATTAGAAAAATTTCTTCATCTGAAATAGTTATTGCTGATGCTATGCATGCTGCTGTTGTGGCCGATACTATGAGGGTGCCTTGGATACCTGTTGTAACGAGTGTAGAAATTAATATAATTAAATGGCTAGATTGGACGAAATCTATGTCAGTTAATTATAGGCCATATTATTTGCCTCAATCATGTTTATATGAATGGATAAAGAATCGTTATTTCATTTCTAAGAGTAGGGGATATGGCTCTCTTTGGAAAAAAGTATCATCTAGTGGTAATATTACAGATGAGGATATAGAAGATATAGTAGATAATTATATGAATATGCATGATAAATGGAGTACTCACGCAGAATTTTCAGAAGAATCCTTGGATTCTAATGTAGAAGGTAAGAAGAGGGATACTGGAAAGTTATTGAAGAATATATTGGGACTAAAATTAATAAAGGTAATAATATATCCGATAGAAAGAATATTATTTAATAGAGCATGTGCTAAAATGAAAATTATCATGGAATCTGAGGCATATCTCAGTAGTGATGAAATATATGATGAGAAATTGTCCAGAATGAAGGAATTGCTTGAAGATATAAAAGTTAAATATTCTGACAAGTAGGATATTTAAATCCAGCTTATAGTGGCTAGGTTAGCATAAAATATATTTGTTATTATGATTGGTTTGCGGCAATTGTTTGTTTCAGTGACTTAATGTTATTAGCATATTGACTATCGCCACCATTAAAGACTGCGGAGCCTGCAACAAGAACATTTGCACCAGCCTCTATGCAATATTTAGCTGTTTCAGGATTTACGCCACCATCCACTTCAAGCTCGATATCATAACCAGTTTCGTCAATCATATATCTAAGTTCTCTAATTTTCTCTACTGATAGGCCAATGAATTTTTGGCCTCCGAAACCAGGATTTACAGACATTACAAGAATGAGATCTAATTGATCAAGAACATAGTCAAGAACATCAGGAGGAGTTGATGGTACTAAAGATACGCCTGCTTTTGCTCCAGAATCTTTTATTTGGCTTATAACCCTGTCTAAGTGAGTAACTGCTTCTGCATGAACTGTTATAATATCTGCGCCAGCTTCCGCGAATTGTTCAATATATGGCTCTGGTGGTTCAATCATTAAGTGAACATCAAAGGGCAAGTGTGTATAATTTCTTATAGATTTTACAATGCATGGACCTATTGTGATATTTGGTACAAAATGTCCATCCATGACATCAATATGAATATAATCAGCACCTGCTTTGGTGATAAGTTCTATCTCTTTGCCTAGTTCAGCAAAATTTGCAGATAAAATTGAAGGTGCTATTTTTACATTTGTCATAACTAATTATACGATTCCAATAAATTGAAAAATTTCTATGTTGCTAGTCTTAATATATTATATTGTAACAATATTATACAGAAAATTATATATTTTACTGGCTAGGATCTTTTTTATAATAAATTTAAATGAGTTTTCTCATGTAAGGTGAATTACACATGCAATAATTTATAATTATATATTGTTATTTTAAAAATTTGGGAATGTGGATAAATGTTATGTTAGATAATGAGATAATTAATCTAAGAGTAAAAATATAAGTTATGATAAGTCTAAGTTATTGGTATTTTATGATAAAGGGGGGGTAGAAGGGCGCCCTTTGGGGGAGTGACGCCCAGCTAAGTGATGGTTCAGGAAAAAGGTAACTGGATAACCAAGCACTTAGCAAATCATTAATGCTGGTAGGGTTTATGAATGCATTAATAATGTTTTGTTGTTCTTATATTTAGAAATATACGTGATAATTGTTTCAGATTTGTGACAAAATTGAAACAATTTTAAAATAAATGAATTACTTATGCTATAAATGTTTGCAAGTTGCTTGCGTGCAAGATTCTTAATTACAATGAATCTTCTAGTTTATTAATGTCTAACGTGCATATAACTGGTGTATGGTCCGAAGCCTTTTCTTTTCCTCTCGGGTTTTCATCTATTGAACAATTTATGGATGCTTCTGCTGATTTAGGGCATGCTAGTAAGAAATCTATTCTCATGCCTTTTCCATTTTTGTATCCGCCACCTCTATAATCCCACCAGCTAAATTGTTGTATATCTGGATTAAACTCTCTAAATAATTCAGTAAGTCCTGTATTTATAAGGGATCTGTATTTTTGCTGCTCCTCTGGGTGGAAGCATATTGTGTTTCTAAGTGATTTTGGATCATATACGTCTATATCCTCTGGTCCAACATTGAAATCTCCTCCAATAATAAAAGCAGTATCATCAATATAAGAAATATCTTTATAATATTTACGAAGCCTATCAAAGAATTTCATTTTGTATAAAAATTTATCACTGCCAACTGTATTTCCATTAGGAACATATACGCTGGCAACTTTTAAAACCTTCTCATTAATATAAATTAAGGCCTCGATATATCTTGCCTGCTCATCTTTTTCGTCTTCATTTGATAATGGTGGAAGTTCTTTTATGATTTCATCAATTGGATATTTAGATAATATTGCAACTCCGTTATAACTCTTTTGCCCGTGAGCAGCCACATTATATCCTAAATCTTCTATTTGTTCATATGGAAATGCTTCAGTTACGCATTTAAGTTCTTGAAGTAATACAATATCAGGATTTGTTTCTTTCAACCATTCATCAACTGCATGAAGACGTGCTTTGATAGAGTTTACGTTCCATGTTGCTATCTTTATTGTTTCTGTCACGTGTTATAATACCATCAGTTTATATGTTGAAAAGTTAAATTATACTGAAAAGCTATTGCCGCATCCGCATGATGAAGCTGCTAGTGGGTTCTTTATTTCAAAATGTGCAGCACCAAGTGTTTCGACATAGTCAATTACTGCATCATCCATCATGCCAACTGAAACATCATCAATCAGAACTTTTGCTCCACCCTTTTCAAGGATAAGATCACCTTCTTCTTCTTGTTCTACAAAGTCAAATTTATATTGGAAACCTGAACAACCGCCACCATCTACAGCAACGCGCAGCTTGGTATTATCATTTTCTTTTGATAGTAGGAATGCAATTCTTTTTGCTGCATTGTCAGATAATGTAATAGTCATAATAAATCTAACCTGTTTTGTGTCTTATATAACAACATTGGTTGACTGTGTTATATATTTTATTTACAATATAAGCGAATAATTTCTAAAGGATAATTAGAGTTATGTCTATAGTTTCGCTTTCATCTTATGCAACAAATAATCCTGAATTAATATTCAGTCAAGGTGCAAGCAGATTTCTATCTCCATATGCTTCTATACCTGAAAATACAACGGGAAGAAGATATAATGAAAATGAAGCAGAGGTCAGATCACCATATCAACGTGATAGGGACAGAATAATTCATAGTACAGCCTTTAGGAGGCTGGAATATAAAACTCAAGTTTTTGTATATAATGAAGGTGATCATTATAGAACAAGGCTTACACATAGTCTGGAGGTAGCTCAATTATCCAGATCAATAGCAAGGGAGTTGAAACTTGATGAAGATTTGGCAGAAGCTATAGCACTTGCACATGATTTAGGTCATACGCCTTTTGGTCATGCAGGTGAAGATGCGTTGGGTGAAGCGATGGAAAATTATGGGGGATTTGATCATAATGCGCAAACTCTTAGGATTTTAACAAAATTAGAAAGCAAATATGCTGATTTTGATGGCCTTAATTTAACGTGGGAATGTCTGGAGGGAATCGCAAAACATAATGGTCCTGTTTTAGGTGATCTTCCTAGGGCACTAAAGGAGTGCAATGATGAATTTGATCTTGGCTTGAATAGTTACGCAAATCTTGAGGCTCAGATTTCTGCTCTATGTGATGATATAGCATATAATAATCATGATATAGAAGATGGGCTAAGGGCTGGATTGTTTACTATTGAGGATATAAGCGAACTTTCATTTGTTGGTGAAATTGTTAGTTATATTAAGGATTTATACCCTGATCTTGAAGGTGATAGGCTTATTCATGAAATGAAACGCCGTATGATTGATTATATGGTTATTGATTTGGTAGATCAAACCAGAGTTAACATAGAAGATTATAATATTCAGACCGTTGATGATGTAAGAAATAATTCTAATTATACTGCTAATTTTTCAACCCGTATGCAAGGAGAGATATCCGAAGTAAAAAAATTCCTGCATGCCAATATGTATAATCATTATAAAGTTAATAGGATGACTACCAAAGTTAAACGGGTTGTGATGGAGCTTTTCCAGTATTTTTTTGAACATACTGATTGTTTACCTACAAGCTGGAGCAATATAGCGAAAGAATGCAGTGAAGATGAGATGGGTAAAGCTGCTGTGGTAGCAGACTTTATAGCTGGTATGACTGACAGATTCGCACTTGAAGAACATCAGAAGATATTTGATAATTCATATAAGCTAATTGGTGATTAGGAAATTATATGGTTTTTAATAACATTCCATTTAATAACTTTACAAAAGAAGAAAAAGTTAAATACAACATTTTTGACCCTTGTTCTGTCAGATGCGGTTCTTATGCAATTGATAGGGATAACGAAATGGTGCTTGAATATGATTACAAAGGAGGACATTGTACGTCTGATTTTAAAGGAGTATCTTTGTATTTAGCGGATAAAAGGGAAATACGATTTACAAAAGAAAGCAAAGATTTATTCAGTGTAGGTGTAATAGTTGTGGGCGAATATCTAAGATTTATTCCAGCTTCTAATGATATAGAATACAAAATTAGCAGTATAAGCTTTAATGAGAATTTAAATGAAAATGAATCTAAAGAAATATTACTAAAATTATTTACTATTGATTCCAACGGTAGTGAGTTTAAAATTAATGGTTTATATAGAAGCCAATTTCTAAATACAGACCTTTCTTCTCACTAGAGATTAAGAGCTATCAAAGGCTTTAAAAAAGGTCATCTAATAATAAAAAAATTAATAGCCTAATTTTTTGGCTATATTTTTTGAAGTAAAATAAAATTTAAATTTCTCTGCTTTATTATATTTCATATATTCATTCCACATATCGAAATAACGTTTATTTACATCTTGTTTAACTGATTGGTTTATTTCTGTCGTTTCCAAATTAAGAAAACTGAATATTTTGCTAATTATTTCATCAGGTTTGCTAACTAAGTCTTCATATTTAATGATTATATATTTATCAAGTTTCTGAACATCATCAAGCATGGTCTTATGAGCTATATTCCAGTGTTTATATAGATTAATGGCAGGTGTATTACTCCATTTCTGTGTTGCCATTGAAACAGCAATTGGGTTTCTTGTTATAAATATAAAATGGCTGTTAGGGAATAACTTCTGGAAGAATCTACTTCTTATAATATTTGGCGGAGATTTTTCAATTAAATATTTTTTATCTAAATCCCAATATTTTGACCATTGTTTGAAAAGTTCCTCTGCATTTTCTTTTGTTGCAAGATTATGATTTTCATCCATAAATGAATTATTATCAAAGCAAAATTTTCCGGGTCCTCCAAACTTGTTAGCAGCAGGAAAGACTGTTTGTAAATGTTGACCTTCATCTTCAGGTACATCAGTATCTTTAAAACCAGAGATATCAGTATGTTCACAGAGCATTTTATGCAGTAGGGAAGTGCCACTGCGATGCAGTCCACAGACAAAAATAAATTTATTATTATCTATATTAGTTGTCACTAGAAATCCTTAAATACATCTTTAAGCAAAGGGTGATTCTTTCCTGATTCAATTTTATTTTTATATATTTTAACGAGCTTCTTTTCTAATTTTGGTCTATTTGGATGTTCTAAACCAGAATATATTTTCGTAGTAAGTATATCATCTTTTATATTATTAATTTTTTCTACACTAACTCCGATATGGTCTGCACATTTTCTAAGGACTTCTCTAGGATTATTAGCTATATCATCAAAATTTATTATAAGAAAATTCTCTTTTGGGAAAACCTCATTCCAATTATCTATACATTTTTCATAATCGCCCCTTTGAAGTGAGCCTTTTGATTTGAAATGGTCTAGAAACCAATTATCAGAAGCTTCATCAATTGTCATTTCAGAACGTCTTAATGCCATTAATGCACCAGACCATGCTCTTTGAATCGGATTTCTGATGCTATATATTATTCTAAGGTCAGGATTGATATTATATATTTCTTTAATGATCTCTTTATCAAGAAATGCATATGCGGGTGTAATTTCACCTTGTTTCTTATCATCCTTGTTATCAGAAAGTTCACTGGAAAATGATTCTACATATTTATCTATTTCAGTTTTATTGGAAATATTTATTTTATCCCAGAAATGGACTTCTTTGCCATTTGGAAATATAATATCAGGGTGTTTTGCAAGATTTTCATATATCCATGTTGTTCCGGCTTTTTGGGCACCTATACCTAAAAAATCTAACATATTTGCTTTTCCTACTTTTATTGCTTTTATAAATATAAAGAACTATATAGGCAATATACGAATTTTAATTATAAAAATATATATGTTTAGCTTCTCAAATAAAAAAAATAATATAAGTACGCCTTCATCGAGTAACAGAAAAACAAATTTTATTTTGTTGTTTATTGGCAGGTCAGGTAGCTCATATATAATAGATATGCTTAATTCTCACCCTGATATAGTTGCAGAGAGAGAGTTACTTGTGCCTTTTGATGATTCTGAGTCTGAATATAATTGTCTTAATAATCTGTATAATAAACAAAGAGATGTCAATATTTCTGCTGTTGGATTTAAAACCAAGCTGACAGACGTGTACGATGTAGGGCAATTTACAAAAATGCTTGATGAATTTGATACCAAAATAATTTATTTATATAGAGATAATGTTATCAAGCAAACAGTTTCCAGAATCAACCGTAAAAGATTGCACGATGATAGAGAGCATCACAATCTTGAGAAGGGAGATAAAAAGCTTCCTGCTTTTTCTATAGAAACAGAAGAATTCAAAAGATGGTTTGAAGAAACAAATAACAGATCACTGGAAATACATGATTATGTCCATAACGTAAAAAGACCACAACTCAGAATATCCTATGAAGATTTGCTTGAAAATCATGATTTGGTATTTAAAAGAATATTTGATTTCCTAGATGTAGAGCCTCATAAAATGGAAAGTAAGCTTGTTAAAAATACTAGTGATGATCTAAAAGATGTACTTCTAAATTATGATGAATTAAAAAATCTATATAAAAATACAAAATTCGAAGAAATGTTCTAGGGAAGAAGGGGTTTTATATTGTCCCGAGAAAATTTCTTAATTTCCTAATTTTCTCAAGGACTCGTTCACTTTCGTTCACGCTCAAGGCTGAAGATAAATCCTATATCTGATTTTTTCTATTTTACTTAGGAGTAATATTATAACTTTAAACCAAGCTCCATCTTGCTCTAGGAATAAAATCGATAGGAGCAAAATCATCTGGGTTAAGTTTTATTTTTTCTAATCCTGCCCATGCAATCATCGCTGCATTATCAGTGCATAACTTAAGAGGAGGAGAAAATACATTCATTTTATAAGGTTTGGCTGTTTCGTCCAAGCGTGATTTTAAATATTGATTTGCAGAAACCCCGCCTGCAATAACAATATTTTCTGCATTAGGGTGTTTTTGTTTAAAAAACTTAATAGCTCTCTCCATTCTGTTGGAAATAATATCGCCACATGTGAATTGGAAAGATGCACAAATATCATTAATATCTTGCTCGGATAATTCTCCTTTTTCCGACTGTATTTTTTCTATTTGCCTGAGGACTGCTGTTTTTAAACCTGAGAACGAAAAATTATATCCATCTTTATCTGTAATCTGCCGGTTTATGATTGGGCGGGGAAACTTGAATTTATTTTTATCTCCATTTGATGCCCTTTTTTCTACTATTGGTCCACCAGGATATCCTAAGCCAAGCATTTTTGCAGTTTTGTCAAAAGCTTCACCAAGGGCATCATCAATTGTTTGTCCGATAAGTTCATATTCTCCTGCATTTTCAACAATTAACATTTGGCAATGACCACCAGAAATAAGAAGTAGTAAATATGGAAATTTAACATCATCTGTAAGTCTTGCTGTAAGAGCATGTCCTTCCAGATGATTTACTGCAATAATTGGAATATCAGCTGCAGAAGAAATTGCTTTAGCCATCATAACACCAACAATTACTCCACCTATTAAGCCAGGACCAGCTGTTACAGCGATGGCATCAATATCTTTGAAGTCACATTTAGCTTCATTCATTGCTGATTTTATTACATCTGGCAGTTTATTAATATGACATCTTGAAGCAATCTCAGGAACTACACCACCATAAGGGGAATGCTCATTAATTTGCGTTTCAATAATATTAGATAATATTCTCTTATCCTTATTAATATTATCACAAATAATAGAAGCTGATGTATCATCGCAGCTTGTTTCTATTCCCAGTATATTCATAAAAATCAGTAGTTTAAAAATTATTATAATATGATACCAAACATTGATTGACCTAAGAAGATGCTGACCATAGAATGCCCTCAAATCTATAAGTTATCATGTCGTAATAATCTTTTAGGATGTTTATGCAATATATTCAATCTTCTTCTTTAAAACCTGTAATATGTCCTGCCAAAATTAGAATCGGTACAAGAAAAAGTAATTTAGCTCTTGCTCAGGCAAATGAAGTTAAAAACCGTTTGTTAGGTGCGTTCCCTGAATTAACACAAGATCAAATAGAATTGGTTACATTTGATACTATGGGGGATCTCATACAGGATAAACATCTTGCCGAGATAGGTGGTAAAGGCCTTTTTACGAAAGAATTGGAGGAATCACTTCGAGCAGGTGAAATAGATTTTGCAGTTCACTCAATGAAGGACATGCCATATGAGCTACCAGAGGGGATGGTTGCAGATTGTATAGTCGAGAGGGAAGACTCCAGAGATGCTTTTGTATCTAACATATCCTCTTCCATTGAATCATTGCCTGAGGGGGCAGTGATTGGTACTTCATCCATAAGAAGGCATGTACAAATAAAGAAGCACAGGCCAGATATTAAAATTGTACAATTCCGTGGTAATGTAAATACAAGACTAAGAAAATTAGATGATGGTGAGGTTGATGCAACTATACTTGCTGTTGCCGGTTTAAAGAGATTAGGGAAAGAAGATAGAATAACATCTATTATAGATAAAGAATTTATGATGCCTGCTATTGCTCAGGGAGCTATTTGTATTGAATATCTAAAAGCAAATCCACATATAAAAGATGTGCTTGATAAAATAAATCACGAGGTATCAAGAGTTTGTATAACTGCAGAAAGATCATTTCTTACAACTTTGGAAGGGTCGTGTGTTACACCTATTGGAGGTAATGCGTATTTTGAGGAAGATGGAAAATTATTCTTTAAAGGTTTTATTGCAGATATTGAAGGAAAAGAATTCTATTTTGCAGAAAGAAGAGGCACTTCCAGAGATGCCTTCAAAATGGGGCAAGAAGTAGGCAAAGAAATATTAAAAAGAATGAGTTGATAATAATCAATGAGTATAGAGTAATAAATTTGCATATAGAAAATAATATTCCATTATATATTTATTATTGTAGTAGACAAATCGTGGTATATCTGTGAGTTTAATAGCCAGCTTATATTTTTGAGAATAATTTATTGTAAACATAATATAGCGTATAGTTATGAAAAAAAGAAATATTCTAATAACACGTCCTATTGAAGATGCTGAAGCCTTAGCTGAAATATTGAAAGAGAAAGGGCATGAGGTTTTTATCGAGCCTATGCTTGATATATATGTGCTTGAAGATGCCAGGTCAGATATTGAAGAATCTTTATCATCAAATCCGCAAGCTATTATACTTACTTCAGGTAATGGTGCCAGAGCTTTGGCACATTTAACGGATAAAAAAAATATTCCTGTTATAGCTGTTGGAGAAGCATCTGCTATGGCAGCAAGACATAGAGGATTTAAAGATGTTTTTTCTGCAAATGGTGATATAGAAAAATTAGAGCATTATATTATCGAGAATTGTGATAAGGATAAAGGAAGTCTAGTTCATATAGCTGGCAGTGTGGTGGCAGGTGATTTGCAAGGAAATCTTGAAAAATTTGGTTTTAAGGTTGATAGGATAATTTCATATATGGCAAAGCCAGTTAGATATTTATCTGATGGACTAATAAATAAATTGAAAAAGAACCAGTTAGATACTGTATTATTTTATTCTCCCAGAACTGCAAAAATATTTGTTGATCGTATAATACAGGAAGGAGTAGAAGAGAATATGAAAAATATTTCGGCATTCTGCTTAAGCACACGTGTTGAAGATATGATAAGTAAAATAGAATGGTCAGAAATATCAAGAGCAGAATATCCTACACAATCTGATTTACTTGATATGTTGGAATAAAAAATCATAATTAGAAAATTTATTGGTAAAGATATGGTTGATAAATCAGAAAAAGAAGAACAAGTTGAAGATAATATAGATAAGGTAGAAGATAATAACTCTACTGATAATAGCGATATCAATGATAGTGTTAAAAAGACAGGTTCTTCGGATGGCATTAGTGACAGAGTACTTTTTCTTGCAGTAATTTTTATCACATGGATTTTTGTTATTGGGGGTATGGCCTATATATATAAAGAAATTAAGATAACTCCCAAAGATGAAGGAAATTCAGAAGTTGCACTTGATAAAATATATGAAAGAATGGCAAAGATTGAAGAAATCCAGAAAATCAATAAGAACAAGCCTGATGTAGTGCAGGCCATGGAGTTTAATAGAAAAACAGTCAATAGATTAGATAAAATTGAAAGAATTGTTGATAATCTTCCAAGTGAATTTCCAAAACCTGTAAAGATTCCTGATAATCTAGTAGATCAGGATGAGTTATTGGCAATTTTGACAAGAGTGCAAAAGCTTGAGGATGATTTCTCCAAGCGAGAAGGTAGCTCTAAAGTTGAAGATTATATTAACCCGCTTCTTATGGGAGTTATGAATCTCCGTGAGCATTTAATGAAGGGAGAGCCTTATGAAGCCGATATAACTCTTTTAAAGGCAATTGGTGGAAATGATGAAAAGATAAAGGCATATATAAGAAAAATAGAAAAGATTCTAAAAGAGAAAATTCAAAGTATCGATGATCTTAAAGATAGTTTTGATAAAACTGCAAAAGAAATTTATAAATCAACTATTGGAGATGATGATTCTGTTTGGGGTAAGACTAAATCATTATTTTCAGAAGCAATTACAGTAAGAGAAGTTAATGACAATATGGAAGGAAATTCTATAGATGCAATTCTTGCAAGGGCAGAAATATATCTTAAGAGTGGTAATATATCTCGAGTTATAAGTGAGCTGGAGCAATTAAGTGGCAAATCTGCAAAACATGCAAAGGAATGGCTTAATGATGCGAAGAAATATAGAGATATAGAAAAAATATTTGGCGATATATATAGCAGAGCTACAGATATTTCTGCAGATATATTCAAGATAGAAAATGCGAAGAGCCCTATACCGGAACTAAAGCCAGTTGACCCGGAAACTAAAAAAATGGAAGAATTGCAAAATAAAGCAGAAGATATTGGCAATGGATCTACTAATAATATGCTAAATAATACAGCAAATGGTATTTATGGCAGTGGCAATAATAATATATATAATGGAATAGATAATTTGAATTCTAGCAATCTTTCAGAAGAGTAAGCTATGCTTAAACTGGTTATATTTTTTGCTTTTACTATAGTCTTTTCACTAGGGGTATCATGGTTTCTAGATAATGATGGAGTTGTGTCGATGACTTGGCTGGGTTATCAAATAGATACAACCATTATGTTTCTTGTCGGGTCTATTGCCAGCATATTTATAGCTATTATTATAGTT
>Ga0316207_10003734_pt1 | contig 13838 bp, 11 predicted proteins | sample 6weekpyrite_MG_FD_204943 | JGI IMG/M metagenome (GOLD analysis project Ga0316207, IMG submission 204943) | Microbial mat bacterial communities from mineral coupon in-situ incubated in ocean water Damariscotta River, Maine, United States -... | ecosystem: Environmental > Aquatic > Marine >... | reverse complement strand
AGGTTGTATATCGTCTAATAGATCCAGAGCAATATAGAGGACAGCATGTTTTAATTGTAGGTGGTGGTGACAGTGCACTTGAGGCAGCAACCAGCATTGCAAATGAAGAAGGTACAACCGTTACACTATCTTATCGAAGCGAGGCATTTGCACGCGCTAAAGAGAAAAATCGACAAAAAGTCAGCCAGGCAGAAAAAGATGGCAAACTTACAGTTCTATTTAAATCAAATGTAAAAGAAATAACAAAAGAGGCTGTTAGTATCGACCATCAGGGAGATATGATCGAAATACCAAACGATGGCGTTATTATTAGTGCTGGCGGAATATTACCTACGCCATTTCTTAAAGAAATGGGTATAGAAATAGAAACAAAATTTGGAACAGCTTGAGCAGCAGAAGTAGTATTATGAGTGAAATGTGTATAAAAAAATATTTCAAAAGCTGGATATTTATAATTTTTACTACTGTTATAGTTGTTCCAGATTTTGCCTATGCTTTGAATATAAATGATGCTAAATCGGCTGTAAGGGTTCGAGACTATAATAAGGCCTTTAAAATATATAAAAGACTTGCCAGAAAAAATGATATAGAAGCACAGTATCAAGTAGCAGCAATGTACAAAGCGGGTCGCGGCGTAGAAAAAAGCAATAAATCAGCGGTATACTGGTTTAAAAAAGCAGCGCAGCAAGGCCACTCAAAAGCACAATACCATCTCGCAGTTAGTTATGATAAGGGAGAAGGCATAGCACAAAACAAAACCCTGGCAACAAAATGGTATGTAGCAGCTGCCAAACAAAACCATACACTGGCAAAGAAGAAACTTAAGCATAATAATTTTTCAACAGAGAAACAAAATTCCAAATCATTACATCGTGCCGCATTAAAGAATGATGTCTCAACTATAAAAACACTATTAAAAAATGGGGCAAATATAAACAAACAGGATAAATATGGAAAAACTGCTTTAATGATCGCAGTAGAACAAAACCATGTCGAAAGCGTTAGAACTTTACTTTCTAAAAATGCTAAAAAGGAAATTCGAGATACTAACAGGGATACTGCATTACTCATTTCATCTCGTTCAAATCATCAAGAAATAAGTCAACTTCTGATAGCTAAAAAAGCGAATACAAACAAAAAAGCCGATAATGGGGATACCGCTTTAATTCTTTCTTCTGCCCATGGAAACCTAAGCGCTGTCAGGCTTCTACTGAAAAATAAAGCAACGATTAACACAAAAAACAAAAAAGGTTTAAACGCAATAACCATTGCAAATAAAAACGGACACAAACAGGTTGTTGCCCTATTAAAACAATATGGTGCAAAATTAACCAGGCAGAAATCTAAGACTCGTAAATCTGTTTTATCTCTAAAAGAGCTTAATAAATTAAGCCAAAGCAATAAAATGTACAAAAACTGGAGCGGGCTTATGATTGCTTCTTGGCTTGGTGAAACTGCCGCAGTTAAAAAGCTGCTTAAAGACAGCCGATCTGATGTCAATAAAACTGACCACGAAGGACATACCCCACTATCTCGAGCTTCACTAAAGGGTCATGATAAAATAGTTTCTCTGCTATTGGCAAATAATGCTAAAACAGAGATAAAACATAAAAACGGAAAAACACCTTTACTGTGGGCAGTAATCAAAAACGACAAAAAGACTGTAGAGAAGTTATTAGCAGCTGGAGCCAACGCCAATGCTAAAATAAAGAATGGCAACGCCGCTATCCATTTTTCTGCATTACAGAAAAGTAACCATATCATTAAGCTATTACTGAAAAATGGTGCCAAAATAAATTCACTAAACAACAAACATGAAACCGCACTAATGCTGGCTTCTGCAAATAACAACCCTGGGGTAGCATCTACATTATTATCAAATAATGCCAATGTTAATATTCTAAATAATAAACAACAAAATGCACTATGGTATACATCACTTAGCAATCAGTTAACTATAACCAGACAACTAATCAATAAAGGCATCAATATCCAGATCAGGGACAACCAGGGCTATAGCTGCCTTGCTTATGCTGCAAAATTCGGTGCAACATCATTAATTAAAATACTCATAAAAAACGGTGCAAACCTTAACTCTGAAAATGACTCAGGTAATACTCCGCTAATGCTAGCAGCAGACAAAGGACAAGCATCAACTGTTGATGCTTTGTTGGCCGCTGGTAGTAAAATTAACATCAAAAACAAGAAAGGAAATTCTGCTTTAATGATGGCTGCAGCAAATGGGCATTTTTCAGTTGTGAAAACATTACTAGAAAATGGAGCTAGTATAAATATTAGAAATAAAAATCGAGAAAAAGCCCATTCACTTGCTGTTGCAGCAGGCCATAACAAAATTGCAAAGTTAATTGAGGACAAAAAAAACAATAGTGGTATTTTTGATTTGTTCTAGTCAATATATATCAGGTTTATATAAAGGAATAACACTAATTGTAGGGTGGATCAGCTTCGCTTGATCCACCCTACTCAGTATTTGTATTCACTAAGTTCTCTGCGTCTCTGTGACAAAGTTTAAATACATTTGAGAATTCACTATACACTGTTCAAAACAAGCAACACTACCACAGCCAAAATAAGACTCAAAATTATCATCGCCCAACGCTTTTCACGTGCCTCTTTGACTTTATCTTCATTGACAATTTTATGTATATCTTTCAATACCTTACTTACCACGACCTGTTTAACATTTTTCTCTAACTCATCCATATTACACATCCCTTCTTTTTACTAAGACCACTGATATGTTATCAACACCACCATTATCATTTGCGCTGGTAATCAATTCATCTACGGCATTTTCCAGGTGCTCATGTTTTTCTAGTATATATTGAATTTGTGCATCAGCTATGCAGTTCGTTAATCCATCAGAACAAAGTAAATAGCAGGCCTGCTGATTAAATTTAAACTGACTTACCTTTATATCGGGTGTACTGGTTAAACCGATCGCCTGACTGATCATATGATGCATTGGCATTACTTCATATTCATGCTGATTTATCTTTCCCTCGTTTAGCATCTTCTGTAACACCGTATGATCTTCTGTTATTTGCTTAAGCTGCTGCTGAATAAATTGATAACATCTTGAATCACCTAAATGACTTAATGCAATTTCATTTTGATGAATTAAAATAGCAACAAGAGTAGTTGCCATTTTACTTAAATTTTCACGTTGTTTCTGCTGCTCGATTACTTTCAGGTTTGTATCTGTTATCGCATGTAATAAAGTCAACTCTAACCAGCCTGAACTATAACCACCACCACTATGTGCCTGCAACACAGCTTTTGCCACATATTCCTGCATACAATCTGCTGCAAGTTTACTCGCTACCTCGCCCCCCTCATGTCCACCCACCCCATCGGCCACCAATAAAAGAATAACATCGCTATTATCAAATTCTGACATTAATATACTATCTTCATTTTGCTGGCGCACCTTACCCCTGTCGGTACCTCCTGCATAAACAATTGACGCTATATTATCTGTCATAATAATTCCATTAACCTAATATTCCCCTATACCCATAACACCTATTCCGAGGGCGTTCCTTTAAGTATTGCCGCAGCCATTTCTGCACCAGTCGCATAACGCTTTTCAGCTTTTTTTTGTAGCGCCTTATTTGTAATACGTGTTGCACTAGCTGGTAACTCAGGCCTCACATCCCTGATTGATTTATGTTTTTCATTGGTTATCTTATACGCTAAATTACCCAGACTATCCGCATCAAAGGGAAGTTTTCCGGTTAACAACTGATACATACTCACACCCAGTGAATATAAATCTGCCCGTCCATCTACACGCGAGCCGGTCATTTGTTCAGGTGCCATATAAGATGGGCTTCCCATAAAACTTCCTGTACGCGTTTTTACAGAATCGGTAATTCGTGCGATGCCAAAATCAGTAATTTTAATTTGCTGATCTTTCGGGTTATACATAATATTACCTGGTTTTATATCTCGGTGAACAATATTTTGTCTATGTGCATAGTCCAGCGTCTCAGCGACAACATGTAAAATACGATATACATCATATACCGGTAATAACTTATTTATTTGAGTAAAGTCAGAAAGTGGTACTCCTTCCACATAATCCATAGCAATAAATGCAAAACCTTCCTCTTCACCCACATCATAAACCGTAACAATATTATTATGTGAGAGGCGCCCAGCAGCCTCTGCTTCTCGGAAAAACCTCGATTTTACCGCTTTTATTTCCGTTTTGTTAAACTGGGTATAATCAAGGGTTTTAATCGCTACCTTTCTATTTATTTTCGGGTCTTTACCCAAATACACAACTCCCATTGCCCCACGCCCTAATTCTTTTTCTATTTTGTAACGGCCAAACTCAGGCAATTCCATTTCTGGCATCACCAGCGTTTTCTGCGCTTGACTAGGCGTTAAAATTTCAGCACGGGTTTCATTAAAGCCACTTATTGACTTAAGACGCTTTTCTATATCTTTATATTTTTTTTGTCGAATGTTTATTTCTGAATATATTTGTAACGCTCTATCATATTGTCTTTTACGCTCAAAACTTAAACCTATTTCATATAAATCAGCCAGCACCTGTTCACTACCAGGACATTTCAATAAACTGGTAATAGCCGTCTCATAATCACCTTTTTCATATTGATAATGTCCTAGTTGAAACCAGGCATCGTTTTGTTTTTGCGATAGTTCATTTAGAATATTTTTTCCTGACAGATAAACATAAACTGAAATCTGCCCTAACAACATAAGGAGTAGCAGGTTAATTGTTGGCCACCAGACCCCATGCAAGATTAGTAAAACAGGTTGCGCAGAGACGATACCTAAAATAACAAATGCACCCAAAAACACGCCACTGTTCTTTGATAACAAAGGTAATAACCATATCAAATACACCGCAACCACAAACATCAGCACGGGCAATAACCACCAGCTATAGGTTGGCGTATAATAAACAGCACCCGCACTGATACTACCTATGGAGTCGGCTAAAGCCTGTAGCTGATGAGCGTTATGCCCAATTAAAACCATTTTATTTTTAAAATATGATCTTGATTTTTTTTCAGCCGTTTTCAATGACAGCATTTTCAGATGTATATGACGATGAGTTATGTCTGAGAAATAATTAAATACCTTACCATATAGGCCGGTGTTAACTTTTGTAGAACCCAGATTTATCTGCCCGTTTTCATTCCAGTTTAAATTCTTATTGTTTTTATACTGACTAAATAAAGCAAGACTCAAATCAGGTAATGTAATTGACTGGCTTGAGTTATACCAGATTAAAGCCTTCTCTCCCTGCGTCTGGTAATCAAAGGGATAAACACGAAACGGTTGTTCAGTGTTAGTAAGCCTGAATGTTTTTAACTGGGGTAAAAACAATGAGGGTATATATTGCCGCCAGCCATTTTGATAGATTAATGTGTCACTATAGGGGTTATTTTTTTTATGCTGGGGTACATTGGCATATTGAGTCAAAAAAACCTTTTGATTTTTTAACATCCAGGCAAGTTTATTGCGTTCCCCTTCAGTTGGCTTCCACAATTCTAACTCTTCGTTAATTTTATTGTTTTTGCTTTTATTAGCAGCGAGTTTCTTACTCTTACTTTTAGTTTTATTTTTAGGAGGGGCATCTTCCCGAGCATAATCCATTTGAGGGAAATCTTCAGTAAGCCAGACTATTTCAGCTGCTTTAGATTTACGTAATTTACGTAATAATGACCTGAACTCTTTAATACCCTGTGGTTTCTGCAACCAGGCTTCATCAATCTGAATAAGCCGCAAATCATTCGATTCTGGCTGGGCAGGTAAAAGGTAACTGGCAAAACGGAACATTTGCGCATCCAGCCAACGTACCGTGCTATTTTGTGGCGATAGCAATGCCAGCAAAAAGCAAATTAGTATAAAAAGTGAGAAATAGAGTCTACGGTGCTGATTCAAAATAGTTGCTTATTAGGGTTATAAAAGACAGGCTTTATTATAGGCTACTGTGATAAAGTGCTGTTAAAAAATTACGATGATTTAGCCCAAATCAGGCTAATTATTATTACAACTTACCAGACTCACCACTAATATAGGGTGATAATAAGTTGTGTATTGACTGCTCAACTACTTAATTGCTGTGGCCACATCCAGTTTTTCAAACCAGTTAAGGAAATTCTGTACATCTTCCCCTTTAAATATTCGCCCGTGTTGTGGCGCCATGTACTCAATATCGAGCTTTCTAACCCGGTTAATCCAGTCTTGCTTCGCTGCATTTGATGGCATCCAGCGTTGATGAAATAATTTCATTTTTCCAATATGCTCTTCAAAGTCGTCAACATACATAGTTGCACCTGGGGGCTCTAAAGCCGCCCCTACATCACCACTCATCAAGACCTTAGCCTGCGCATCATACACATGGAAATTACCCGATGAATGAAGATAATGGGCCGGAACAAATACCAGTTTCGCATTATTCAGGACAATTGACAGCCCTTCATCGGGTATTGCATTGTAACTGATATTATCCAGGCCAAAATGGCGTATAAACCCTTCCCACAACCAGGGGGCATGTAAAGTGGCTTTCGGTAAAGCCTGATCCCACAGGCCTAATGATGAAATTATATCAGGGTCCTGGTGCGATGCGAAAACATCAACCAGATGCTCAATTTCTGTATGCCTTAATACCGCAGCCAGCATTGATGAAAAAATTTCAATACCACCCGGATCCATTAAAAACGACCTGTCACCATCTACAATCATATATTGATTGGTATCGATTATTTTTTCTGGTTTATCCGGATCCCTGCCAAAAACAATCCACTGATGCTTTCCATTATAAAAGATGGTAGATTTCATTATTTTCCTGTCATTTTTGTAAGGTCATCAAGGTAGGTTTTACATATTTTAATTTGATTCGAAATACTGTCACTGCAGTTTTCAAGGTCATTTGCTATTGCAAACAAATTAGTCTGATATTCACCAGCCCTGGATGCCTCAGTTCTTGAATTTGTGACTATCACTTTAGCAGCCCTGATACGTTGTGAGATATCATCGAATAAAGATGACAAATACTTACAATCATTAGACTGACTCTTTTTAAGTTCTTTTACTTTCAGGTTGAGGGCATCAATAACTAATGAGAGGTTTTTAGCTTTAGTAGCATTATCCAGCCTGTCGATTACTTTATGAAAATTAATTAATGCTATATTTGCTCTTTTCTCATTTACAGCAGTGATAGAGAATTGCAATGCAACCTCATTTATTTTGGTTGATATGGAAATAGTATCCCTTGCCATATCACTTATAAAATCAGTTATGGGTTTAAATCCCGCGGTCTTTTCACCACCTCGAATCGAAATACATTTAGCATTGCTTGAGCTTATATTCATTACTTTTGTAATTTCAAGCATTCGATAAAGCCTTCCCGCAAGCAGTGCAGAAATAACAAAGGGTGGTTGTTTATCTAAATTTTGCATTCTAATTATATATAAATAAACTCGGTGTTTTATCGGCTTTTATAGCCACTTTTTAATAAGTATAGCCAGGTTTTTAAATTAATTGCTTATCTAATAGTAGTCCATTATCCTAGAAAAATCAGTTGACAGCACATTTATAGCGCAACCTCTTGACGCACTGTCAATTGATCTTTCTAGGATTATATGAAAAGTGATAGAAATTTTAGTAGATGAAATCGCCCCAGGCTGACATATTGACTTAAAGCCTGAAAAAATTTCTCGCCTGTTGACTGGTTTGCCTGGCCACATCCTCTGGCTTTTCACTTTTATAATTCGCCAAAGCCGCGCATACATGGGGTAGAACCCGTGGCTCATTACGCCGGTCATCCAGACCTACGGATATTTTTTCCGGCAAATCACGGGGCAACAGGTAGGGTGCATCGGTTTCTATCATCAGATGGGATAATGGAATTTCCTTTACAGCCTGTTGCAATGACTGACCTCGACGCTCATCACATAGCCAGCCCGTCACCCCAATATATAGCTCTAATTCAAGATAGGCTTTAGCTTCTTCTACTGTGCCGGTAAAACAATGGGCAACCCCACCACTAAGCTGGTCTCGCCAGCGCGCAAGAATAGTTAAGAAGTCATCATGGGCATCTCTTTGATGGAGAAATACGGGGAGTTTAAGATCTGCTGCCAGTTCAAGCTGGGCTTCAAAACAACGTCGCTGATCAGCAGGGTCTGAAAAATTTCGATTATAATCCAGCCCACATTCACCTACCGCTTTAACGCAGTTTAACTGCGCCATACTGTGAATTTCCTGTGCGGTTTTATCCGTCCACTCTTTAGCGTGATGTGGGTGCACACCGGCAGTTGAAAACAACACATCGGGATACTGCTCACACAATTCAATTGCCGCTTCACTGTGTTCCAGGTTAGTCCCGGTGACACCTATTTTCGACACCCCCGCTTCAGTAGCCCGTTCAATGACCTCTGAGCGATCCTTCTGAAAAGATTTTCCGGTCAGGTTTACACCGATATCAATGAGGTCATGGCACTGGTACGTCATATTAAAACCCGCCTGGAACTGTTAGATTTATGACCAGTTTTCAAGCTTGGCCTTATGTAATTTGGCATAGCCATCGAGTAATTTATTATGTAATGTGAAGCCTTCCAGGCTCAGCCCTGGACTATGTAAGCCATGAAATTTTTCTTCACCCTCGAGTAACCTGATACCCGTCGCTATGGCCTCCTCTCCATACATTAAATTCAGGCTGTTTATATAGTCATCATAGTGACGTGTTGCATCCAGTTTAATTTCTAGCAGGGCCTGTAAACCACGATAAAAGCGAATGCGTTCATCGTTTAACTGGTCCATATGCAAACACCAGTCATTCCACTCCATCGCCTGTTCAAAGTCTTCTATAGCCAGGCACAACATGGCTTTTAATTCACCGATGCGTAAACCTGCCCAGGCCGTATTGGGGTCCGGTGCAACGCCAATAAACTCGGCTACCCGCTGCACTTCGTTATACCCCCCATCTTCCAGTCGCTGCAAAATATTCAACCACTGAACTTTATCCAGGTTTTTTAAAGATAAAATTTCTTCACGGAATAACGCACCTTCATTGTTATTGCTCCATTCCAGGTCATCAACCGGATAAATATCCGACATGCCAGGCACAATAATTCGACAGGCATAGACATTCAGATGGTTGTAATCGGAAATGTAAATATCAAACCCCATTTCGTGAATAATACGCCTGCAATACTCAAACTCATCTTCTGTGCTGGTATTGTGGTTCCAGTCGGCAAACTCATAGTCAGGCTTGTTTTTAAAAAAGTCATATGAAATTAAGCCGCTGGAATCTATAAAGTGGGTTTCTAAATTATGGTGATCAGCACATTCCTCCAAATCAAATGAAGGTGGCTGAAAACCATCGAGCTGATCAAGGCTCCTACCTTGTAAAAGCTCAGTAACGGTACGTTCAAAAGCCACTTCAAAACAGGGGTGCGCACCAAAAGAGGCAAACACCGCACCATCTTTCGGATTGATTAAAGTGACGCTAATAACCGGAAATTTACCCCCCAGGGATGCATCCGCAACCCGTAGGTGATAACCATGGGACTCAAGCTCATCCATGGATTTTTTAATACCTGGAAAACGCGCGATGACATTTTGTGGAACCTCTGGCAAACAGATGCCTTCTGCAATAATTCTGTTTTTAACATAGCGTTCAAAAACTTCAGATAAACCCTGCACCCGGGCTTCATTCTGCGTATTACCCGCAGACATGCCGTTACTCACATAAAGATTGCCAATAATATTAACCGGTATATACACGGTTTTATTGTCTCGTTGGCGCTCATAAGGCACCGCGCAGATGCCCCGCTCCCCTACGCCGGAATTGGTATCAACGATATCCTGCGACTTCAAACCCCGCTCCGGATCATAGTAATTCCATAGGGGCTCATCCATTAATCCCTCGCTCATTAATTCATGGGGCATCACACCTTCGTCAACGACGAACCACTTTTCATCCGGGTAGTGAACGAACTCACCCTGGGCAAAATCTTCACCCAGATAGAAATCAGCGAAAAAATAATTACAGCTTAAACGCTCAAAATACTCACCAAGAGCACTGGCCAGACAAGCCTTAGCCGTTGCCCCCTTACCATTTGTAAACATCAAACCACATTCTTTATCACGAATATGCACAGAGTAAACATTAGGCACCGGATTTAACCAGGAGGCTTCTTCTATATCAAAATTCAAATCTTTCAACTTCTGTTGCATGGTTTCTATCGAAGTTTCCAGGGCCAGATCTTTACCGATAATAAATGTTTTTTCGCTCATGAAAGAATTCCTGAGTTAATGTATGCTTGCCAATGAAGGCTGAATTTTATTACATATTACCCAATGAAAACACCAACAACTCATACCTTAACGATAAGCTATGCACACCAGGCACAAAAGAAGGCTGCCGAGGCCTTTGCTGAGGAGCACCAGTTACCCTGCCAACCACTACATAAGGCAAAATCAGAGCTCACCTTGAACTTCACAGAAATGCAGCTGGAAATCATTGATTTACACAATAATATGTCATTGAGTGTAGATTTTATCGGCGGCAGCCTGGGTCACAGGAAAAAATATGGGGGTGGCAAGGGACAAACCATCGCCAAAGCCATCGGTATAAAACAGGGCAAACCCATTCCCAGTGTACTGGATGCAACCGCAGGACTGGGTAAAGACAGCTATGTATTCGCCTGCCTGGGTTGCCCGGTAACCTTAATCGAACGATCACCGGTTGTTGCGGCACTGGTTAAAGATGGCATAGAACGCGCCAGTTTAAATATTGAATTTTCTGAAATAATTAAGAAGGGATTCACATTACATAATTGCGATGCCCTTGAGTATATTCAGGCGATCGACAAAAACCAGAAACCCGATGTGATTTATTTAGATCCCATGTACCCGGGAAAAAAGAAATCTGCCTCGGTTAAAAAAAATATGCAGATTTTACAAAAATTACTGGGGCATGATTTAGATACCCATGAAGTTTTAAATGCGGCTTTAGAAAAAGCTGAAAAACGCGTAGTGGTTAAACGCCCTAAAGGTGCACCTGTTTTAGAGGCTGTAAGAGCACCTACCTTGAATTATGAAAGCAAGGGTACCCGTTATGATGTTTATGTTATTTAATATTTTGCTAGTTTGTTTTAAGGTTTGCTTTAAAAGAAAGTATGGTTTAATCGTATAACCTGGCTGATACAATTTACGCGCTCAGGTTAATAAAACAATACAGGTGACTTCTTCACGATCATGATATAAATGTTTAATACTTATTTTATATGCGCAATTCAACTGATCTAGTTCATTAGTAATATATTCTTTACAGTCCATTACCATGTCATAGCGTTTTTTCATCGGCAGTTTTAAATTAAATGCAGCATATCTACAATGTCCACCGGTAAGCCAACGGCCCATTAAACGTGCAATGTGCATGGGGCGTTCTACCATGTCACAGACTAACCAGTCGACGGTTTTTTCTGGTAAATATTTAAAACCATCGGCTTTAATTTCTTTAACCAGACCGCTATCCATGAGTGTTTTATCCATTGCCCCATTATCGATAGCATTAACACGAATGCCCCGGTTAACCAGTTGCCAGGTCCAGCCACCGGGACAGGCACCCAGATCAACAGCACTCATACCATTTTTTAAATAACGTTGCTGTTCACTTTCACTGAGCATGGTTTTAAATGCTTCTTCCAGTTTTAAAGTAGATCGGCTGGGTGCCATTTTCGGGAAGCGTAAACGTTTAATCCCCATATTTTCTGCTGAGCTATTTTTTATGTGGCTAACACCAATGTAAACCGCACTGGAACTTAAAAAGAACAGGTGTAAACGCCATTCGCTTTTTCTGTGAATTAATTTTTTACGTTCTAAAGCAATGGTCAAGGGGGTAGAAAACTTTTTACAGAAACTGCTTAGTTGCTTGCCTTCATTGGTGTCGGGTGTTTCAAGAACCACATTATTAAATGATAGTTCCATTGTTTGAATGGCGGCGAGCAATGGGGTGATTCTATCTTCAGCTGGCAGTGAATTAAGTATTTCACCGACAAACAGAGACTGCCTGGAAAATATCATTTCATCATATTTAATTTGATGATTGAATTCTATAAGGCTAACAGGTGATGTTGGGTAAAAGCCGACATAGCCACTATCGGGTTTTGCTTTGATATAGCCCTGAATATTATTTTTTTCCGCAAGCTGCATAATTTCAGAGGCGGATTCTTTTTCAAATCCGGGTCGGCAATATAGCAGGCAACACACAGGGTTCATATGAATAGATGGGGTGACGATAGAAGATGTGGATTATTCCATACTTTGGCACCGGTTGAAAATTCAGGCTGTAGGTGTAATATCCACCCTCTATTAAAAATTACGAGCTTAATAATGTCTGCAGAAGATGTAAAAAAGTTGATTGAAGACGGTGTAGAAGGCGCGCAGGCGATTATTTCCGGTGAAGGTTGTAACCTTGAAGCGGTGGTTATTAGTGATGCGTTTGAAGGTAAAAGCATGTTAGCTGAGCAGAAAATGGTGTATGCCACGGTGAATCACTTAATTCAGACGGGCGAATTGCATGCCCTGGGTATTAAGGCTTACACCAAAGCCGAGTGGGAAGAACAAGAAAAGAAGTCATAAACTCACCGTGTTATACCTCGTTCCCATGCTCCTGTGTGGGAATATATATGTAGCCCGTAGGTAGCGAAGCGAAATACGGGAATGCATAAAATATGCATTCTTAATTCTTTTAAATTTTTATAATATTTCACTGCTGTCCCGTTAACCACTAGAGACATGAGTTGGGAATACCTGTATAAGACCGTCACCCGCATGGACGCGGGTGTCGAGCCACCAGGGAGGGTTTTACGGCGTGTCCCGTGATTATATAGTGGCAGGTATTCCCAGCTCATGTCTCGATCAGAGTGAAATAATCTTTAAACCCAACACAGTGTTGTTTAAACATAATCTAATTCCTTTTAACGGGTCAGCAGTGATAATATTCATGTTTTCATTTCTAAAATAGATTATGGGAATTAGTGGGTTTTAGAATTCTGCTTCGCAGAATTCCCGTACTTCGCTTCGCTACCTACGGGCTACATTACGACATTATTTCAAATCGTCGGTCAAATGTGGCTTGATAGTCTCATACAGCGCGGGATAAACCTTACTCGCCGCTGCTACCACATTACCCGTATCCAGGTAATTACCCTCACCACTAAAATCCGTCACAATACCACCCGCCTCACGCACCAGTAATACACCCGCGGCCATATCCCAGGCATTCAGGCCTATTTCCCAGAAACCATCTAATCGGCCCGCCGCCACATAGGCTAAATCCAGTGCCGCAGAACCCGCACGGCGAATACCCGCCGCCGGTGGGTGAACCGCTTTAAATGTATCCAGGTAGGTATCTAAATGCTGTGGGTGTTTAAACGGAAAGCCGGTACCCAGTAAAGCGCCTTTGATGCCTTTATGCTCGGTGACACGAATGCGCTTACCGTTGAGCTGCGCACCATCACCCCTTGCTGCGGTAAATAATTCGTTTTTAATCGGGTCAAATATTACCGCTATTTCCATGCGACCTTTGAGTTGCATGCCAATAGACACCGCATATTGGGGGAAGCCATGGAGGAAGTTGGTAGTGCCATCTAACGGGTCGATAATCCACTTGTAGTCGCTATCTTCGTTATAGGTGCCGGTTTCTTCCGCTAAAATGCCGTGATCAGGGTAGGCTTTCTGTAGCGCTTCAATAATCACTTCTTCCGCTTTACGGTCAACTTGAGTGACAAAATCATTTTGCGCCTTAACTTCAACCTTTATACGAT
>Ga0316207_10003733_pt1 | contig 13842 bp, 13 predicted proteins | sample 6weekpyrite_MG_FD_204943 | JGI IMG/M metagenome (GOLD analysis project Ga0316207, IMG submission 204943) | Microbial mat bacterial communities from mineral coupon in-situ incubated in ocean water Damariscotta River, Maine, United States -... | ecosystem: Environmental > Aquatic > Marine >... | reverse complement strand
TTAGCTTCCAAACGCTTTCATTATCCCACTCATTGCTCAAGATGTGGGAGAAAAATTCTGTTTGCTCTTTAAAAACCTGCGCTTCAATTCTTGATTTGAAGCTATCTGTAATATCAGTTTCTTCTGCCTGACTATTGAGTAGTAGTGAAGTCAGATATTTTACAGGGACTAGAAAACTAATTTGATTGCCTGCAGTGGAAACGTTGATACCAATGACTCTACCACTGCTATCAATTGTTGGTCCGCCACTCATGCCGGGATTTAGCGATCCGGTAAAGTGAATTTTTTCGTTTCGGGTTTTTTTCAACAGACCATTGTTTATTCCTTCGACAATGGTTAATCCCAAATCGTGAGGGTTGCCCAACGAATAAATTTTTTCCCCTTTCTTGGTGGCTTTTTCTGCCAAGGCGAGTGATTTATCATGCGGTTGTTTTTCTTTGGTGCTGACGATCGCTAGGTCATGTATGACGTCTACTGCTTCGATTTTTAAAATGCCATCATTGCCAAGGTAATCGAGGTATTCTAATCGGTAACTGTCAGGCGATTGTACGACAGAGGAGATGACATGATAGTTGGTAGCGATGAGTCCATCTGGTGAGACAAAAAAGCCGGATCCAATCGAAGATTTTTTATTCGTCGTCTTCTCGATAACTCTGATTTGCAAGATACTATTACTGTAGTTTTCGATTAGTCCTTTGGCCTCATTACTAACGCTTTTATTATTCGTACTCGCAAAACTTGATGAATAACAAAACATCAATACAAAGAAAATTATCCACTTGAAGGTCTTTCTTGCAAATAAATTAGGAAAACTCATAGGGTTAAACAGGAATGTATGTGATCTAGAGGAATTTGGTGAGTCATGCATGTGTAACGATAAATTGGATCGAATATGTCTGGGCATTGGATTGTTGAATATACCATACTTTTATGAATGGGAAGATTATTTGTTAATTGCTAACGTAGTCGCATTGCAAGCGAATGCAAAAATGGCACATTACATTTAAAAATATGTCAAAAAAGCTTATAGATTAACCAGATTGCAATTTAAAAGCCTCGTGCTGAAATCAGAGGTTATTTGAGGAAACTCTGCGGGGGTGAGGTATATGTGTATAGAATAGACGAATAGTTTTCTACCGCCCGCTAACGATTGTTTCTGAAAGCGGGGGTAGTGCACACAATCCAGCTCTAAATCGAAAAATCAGAATCCAATTTTTTAGGCACTGCGACATTTTTCAATGTGACATACTTTGGCAATCCGTTTTTGAAAGGAGGGTAGTCTTCGCCTTTGATCAGTGGCTGTAAGTAGGTGCGACATTTTTCCGTAATGCCAAATCCATCTTTGGATATATAACTCTTTGGTAGCATCTTTTCTACATTAGCTACTTTTGAAAGAGGGGTAGACCCGATAGACCATTTATAGGGTTTGTCGGCTTTTCTTATGATTGTTGCCATGACAGCATTTTCACCTTTTATTGCCATTTCCATCGCAGCTTTACCTAAGGCATAAGCTTGATCAACATCTGTTTTCGATGCGATATGCCGTGCAGATCGTTGTAAATAATCAGCGACCGCCCAATGATATTTATACCCGAGCTTGTCCTTGATAAGTTGAGAAATGACAGGAGCCACGCCGCCAAGTTGTGAATGGCCAAAGGCGTCTTTCAACCCAGTCTCAGCGAGAAACTGCCCATCTTTATTTTGTACGCCTTCGGAAACTACAATGGCGCAGTACCCATAGCTGTTGACAGATTGTTTGACTTTGGCGAGAAACTTTTCTTCATCGAGAACGATTTCAGGAAATAATATTATATGAGGGGCATCACCCTCGTTTTCAGCAGCAAGTCCACCAGCTGCAGCAATCCAACCGGCATGTCTCCCCATCACTTCCATAACGAACACTTTTGTTGATGTCTTCGCCATAGATGCAACATCAAAAGCTGCTTCACGAATGGAAACTGCCACGTATTTGGCTACCGAACCAAATCCAGGGCAACAATCTGTAATGGGTAAGTCGTTATCAACGGTTTTTGGAATGCCAATGGCAGTGATAGGGTAACCCATCTTCTTTCCAATTTGCGAAACTTTATGAGCGGTATCTTGTGAATCACCACCGCCATTGTAAAAGAAGTATCCAATATCGTGAGCTTTAAACACTTCGATTAGGCGTTCATACTCTGCCAGATTTTCTTCGAGACTTTTTAATTTATGGCGACAGGAACCGAATGCGCCGGAGGGAGTATGCTTTAATGCAGCTATTGCGCTGGCTGATTCTTTGCTCGTATCAATAAGATCTTCAGTCAACGCGCCAATAATACCGTTTCTTCCCGCATAGACTTTACCGACTTTATCTTTGTGTTTTCTTGCCGTCTCAATTAATCCACAGGCGCTTGCATTTATAACCGCAGTTACTCCACCAGATTGCGCATAAAATATATTTTTCTTTTTCATCGTCAGCTCTCCCTTTAGTGAAAATCAAATTAACACAGATTAAGGTCGTGACCAATATTGCTAATATTTATTGATGTGTTTCATGAGATGAACTAATAAACCCGTAAAACAGACGACCCATAACATGTATTCAAATACAGCTTAAACAGCTATTGAATCATTTTCTACAAAACTGTTATTCATACTTAGATGTTAAGCATAGCAGTATTTTTTTCGGTGACCAACTGTTTACCACTTTAAGACAGATCCAAGATATAGAAAGTTAAATTTTCTAATGTTCAAATAGATTAAAAATATTTTCGCCCTCATAACATCTATTAATGTAATTACATAGTTATAAAATAATAGAATCTCACCATAAAATAGTTTTAATAATTATCAGCAATATCGCATTTCAATATTAGAAATCATCACCTAGTATTAATTCCAGCTGTGCGTTTTGAAAATTATCCTTTCTTCAAAGTGTGGGAAGAGAGCAGTGTAATTATATCGGGCGTCGGCTGTAGTTTCTCGTCTATCTTCTTTTGAAAAGTGCTTAAGCTATAAAATAGTTTAGTGCTGGATTTAATTAATTCTATATTACAAATAATAGGCGAGTTGTAATTGAAATATTATTTAGAGGTTGAAATCGCAATGCTGTTTTAATTAATAAGGAAGAATACAACAATGAGAATTCTATTACTCGGTGCGCCGGGCGCAGGAAAAGGTAGTCAGGCAAAAAAACTGATACAAAAGTATAATATTCCTCAGATATCCACTGGAGATTTACTTCGCGCGGCGGTTGCAGCAGGTACATCTTTGGGGATACAGGCTAAAAGTGCCATTGATGCAGGAGAGCTAGTCTCTGATGATATCGTTTTAGGCATGATCAAACAAAGATTATCTGAACCAGACACCTTAAATGGTTTTATACTCGACGGTTTTCCTCGAAATTTAGCGCAAGCAAATGCACTTGACACCATGCTCAATGAATTGAGTATTCCCTTGGAAACCACCATATTAATTGACGTTGCAGATGATAAGATAATTGAGAGAATTGTTAACCGAGAAAGTTGTGCTGATTGTGGGCAGATGTTTAATCTCATTAGCGCGCCACCTAAAGAGACGCACATTTGTGATGCCTGTGGAGGGGAGCTGACACATAGGGCAGACGACAATATTGAAACGGTCAGTAAACGATTGGATGTATATCGCGAACAAACAATGCCTTTAATAGATTATTACGATAAACAAAATAAGATGATAAAAATAAATGGTGACGGAAAAGTTGATGATATATTTGTGTGTGTAATGAGTATCGTGGAGCAATACGAAGTCCATTAAAATTATATAACCAACTAAAATCAATTGACCCCGTTAATGAGGTCAATTGATTTATATCACTTCTGGCACTTACATGACGAAGGTTGTTATTCTAGTTCCTCTTCCAGGAGATTTTCATCCCTATCGGCTTTTAAGGCAAAGTCCGTATCGGACAGGATAAGTTCCTCAAATTTAGCCTCTGAAAGAGGGCTACTGAAGAGAAAACCCTGGACTTCTTCACATTGTTTATCCCGTAAAAATTCCAGTTGTTGATCTGTTTCTACCCCTTCTCCGATGACACTCAAGTCTAGATTATGGGCAAGATCAATAATAGCCCTTACGATAAGTTCAGCACCTTGATCGCGACCTATGTCACTAACAAATGCTTGATCGATCTTCAGTGTATCCAAGGGAAATTGTTGCAGATAGCTAAGGGAAGAATAACCCGTTCCAAAGTCATCCACTGACAACTTAACTCCCATGTTCTTCAGTGTATATAACATCTTCTGACTGAGCTCAGTGTTTTCCATCAACAAACTTTCAGTCAATTCAAATTCAAGAAAGTTCTGTATATCTGCTTTAGGATCTTTGATTAAGCCAGCTTTATAGAGATTCGCCTTGAGCTGTTTTATTTGAGCGCAGGTTTTTGAGAAGGAAATCTCGTCTTTAAGTTGGCGTGAGGAGAGATTAACGCTAATCCGATAGGGACGTATTTGATTCCATTCCAGGATTTTTTGGGAGACGTTTGTCATTAACCATTCACTCGCGGGAACAATTAGTCCACTTTCTTCCAGGACGCTAATGAATACACTGGGTTCCAGTAAGCCCAGTTCCGGGTGTTTCCAGCGGAGCAATACTTCGGCACCCATTAGTTTATTTGTTTCGACGCTATATTGAGGTTGATAGTAGAGAATAAATTGATTTAATTTGATCGCTTTGCGCAAGTCCGATGTCATTTTGACTCTGCCACAACTACTGGAATTCATCTGATTGGAGTAAAAAAGAAAACTGGCAGAATCATCTTTCTTACAACGTGACATAGCCGTGCTAGCATTTTTTAATAATATTTCAGGGCTATCGTCATCGAAAGGATATACGGCGATACCAAAACTCACCGAAACCAGTATCTCATGGCCTCCCAGGTTGAAGGGTTCAGCCAATTTCATGGCAATTTTGTCAGTGAGTTCAGACGCTTCATCAACGTTGCGCATATTATCGAGAACGATACAGAACTCGTCTCCGCCGAGTCGTCCGAATTGATCTCTTCGTGAAAGAACTTCATTTACTTGTTCTGTTAAAACAAGCAATAACCCATCAGTTAGTGTGTGTCCAATGGTGTCGTTAATATCAGAGAATCGATCAATGCCCAGGGAAATTACTCCGACAAGTTGCTCTTCACTCTTTGCCCGCTTCATGCACTGATCCAGTTTTTCTCGAATAAGTGTTCGATTAGGTAAGTGGGTAAGAATGTCGTGTTGAGTTAAGAACGCCATTTTCTCCTCTGTGGCTTTACGTTCCGTGATGTCTCGTCCTACGATGACCAGTTTTTTATCTGAATCCACTAGCATAACGCGTATTGAAATTTCTATGGGTATATGAATCCCGTCTTTCCGACGTACAGATAATTCCCAGGGCCCTTCAGGGGCATGTCTCCCTTTTTTATAACAATCGCGAATTTCCTTTAGAATATTATTAAAGTCTGCCTGTTGATTGGGTTCTAAAATGGTGTGAAATTTTTTATCCTCGATTTCGTTCCAGGTATAGAGAAACATCGTCTTGGAAGCACGATTCCATGTAAATACAATGCCTTCCATATCTGTGGTAATAATTGCATCGGGTGCGCTATTCATAACCGCAAGGAGACTTTGCTTACTCGCATCTGCTTCCAGGGATTTTTTTTCAAGCTCAGCGATCATGTAATTGAAGTCATCAGAAAGGGCTTCAACTTCGAGTGATCCTTTAATATTGACACGTCTACTTAAATCACCAATCGCTGCTTTGCCCATATTTTTGCTTAGGCTTTTTAAACTTTCGGATATTCGTTTAGCTTGTCGCATCATGAGCAATGCACCAAGCGTCATACCTAATCCTGAAAATAGGACCGTCGTAAATATCGCAATAATGATGGCATCACGGGTTTCATTTTGGTTCTCGGTTATAAAAGCAAGCGCGGTTTGTTTTAAAACAACAAGATGGCTAACAAGTTGTTGATTTTGAGCCTTGAAGATATTCTTTAATGTGGGATCGTTTTTATCTAAAGAGGAGATAGAGGACCATGCTGTTTCAATTGCCTGGAAATTCGAAGAAAACCGGACTGATAAGTCGCTTTTTGCCGAGTTTAATTGTTTGACGAATTCGGTATTTAATTCATTCGGGTCTGTATTTTTGCTCTCATCCAAATAGTATCTGACATGTTCATGCTGGATTTCATTTAATCTATCCAGATTGGATAATACATTTAATTTAATTTCAGATAATTCAAGAAGATGGGCGTTATGTTTTATTAAATTACTTACGCCAAATAGCGCGAAAACAACACCTAAAAGGCAGGCAAGGGCAACCATGGTAGTAAATTGCCGCGTAACGCTTTTTGATTTACTTGTCGACATATGGGTGGCTCCATATTTGTAAATGAATAGCTGTGTGATTCTGTATCTAAATGCGAATAGCTGTGTAATCCTTTTGCGGTATGTAGCTCAAATTTTTTTTAAGCCAATAGGTGTCGACAATAATCTCAAGCTTGTTGTGATATGTAAACCAAATATGCATGTTAAATACGATATTATAAACGTTAAACATCTCTCCCAAGTGATATCATTACTATTTGCAAGGGTGTGTTTACTCCCCGTACCTATCAATCCAAGAGATTTTTTCTGGCGCGATACTGACATTTTTTGTCATGCGTTTTTATCAATTTTAAATCGCGGATAACTCAAATTTCATAGCACAACCCAAACATAGCACAACCCAAACGAAACGACTCCGCTTCCATTCTATCAACCCAGGTGTTGTACCTTGAACGTATTCTTTAGACAGCTTACCAATCCTGATAAAAACTACGGGTTAGAAATGCAAAACTTATTCAGCATCAATCCAAGGGTTGGATTGATGGTTTTGCTGGCTCTGTGATAAAAATTTCAATCTGGGGGAAGTTATAGGTCTATAATTTTTTCGAAAGTGTTTCAATCCGATATAATGACGGTCTCGCATAATTAATAGATAAAGAGGCAATAAAGCATGGTTTCTAATAAAGGGCGCGTTTTTTTCGCACTTAGTGGCTATCATTTTAATCCGGATGACATAACTCGTTTGATCGGAATTGAGCCGACATCGATAGATGCCGCCGGTGCGCTTAGCGGTTTAGATAAACCCGTTATTAGCTCGTGGGAATTATCCACTGAAAATGTGTCTGACGAAATCGATATATATAAAATGACAGATGGCTTAATTAAACAAATTGAACCAGCAAAAGAAAAAATCATGGAGGTCATTAAAAGTCATAATCTGTCTCCAAGAGTGAGTGTTGAACTGGTTTTGTCAGTTGATAAAAATGAATCAGAACCTGAAGTAGGATTTGGTGCCAGAGCAGTGCGTTTTTTTGCGGAAATTGGTGCGTTTATTAATGTGGATTATAAACTTTCTGAACGGATTTAAATTCATCTAAAATTTGGGCTTGCCAAAAAGCACGTTCGAAATAAATTCAGAACGTGCTCGTAACGCAAAGATTGGTTTAAGGTTTTTTGGGCGTTGTGTAGGGCACTTCTTTTTGGAAAGGCTCCCAAGTCGTATTGTAACCAACAAAAAAAGCACCTTCCTTAATCTCTCCTTGTGTCGTCGTTACAAAACGCGATTTACCTTCTGGTACTTTAGGTCTTGTTTTCGGTCCACCACCACTCATAATCATGACTCCTTATTGGATGTAATGGGAAGAATATAAAGACATCTGTCAGCTCCTCCCGGTAAACTGACGTACAGTGTAAAACAAATACTAACTAAAACTTTTAGGGCGTTTCTCTTCTAGCGAAGCGATAACGATCAGATACTCTTGTTGTTGTCCAATTTTCGTTGCTAAACAAGGGTTCGACATCCCCTGTGCTATGCACAAAAATATACCGAATTTCAGAAAATTTACCCACACTAAAAAGCGGCTCTTTAGGTACCGGTAATGGACTTGAACGACTAATACCTTTCAAAACACTTTTGTCGAGGTTTCGGCTATTGCTACTAGACAACAGTATAGCACTTAACACCTTGCCTTCCTGATCGACTTTTATCTTACTTTTAATATTGAAAATAACAGGAATATCACTTTCTGTTAAACCGTCTGTAGACACCCACCATTTTGCCCGAATTTTGTAGAAAATCGCTTCTTGGTGACATGCTATTATTTTTTCTTTAGATCCTTTTTCTGCACAACTATTTGCGTACTCAATATTTTCTTCTTGAATTGTTGCACAACCAGCGAGAAAAATTGAAGCAACAATTAGTGATTTCATAACAGTGTTATATTCATATCGTTTCTAACGTTTATAATGTGCATTCTTTGGAATAACATGCCGTACTCCCCCTTGAGGATTTTCAACATCTCCCTGATAACGAGGGATCATATGAATGTGCACATGAAAAATACTTTGTCCTGCTGCCTGTCCGATATTCACACCAATATTATACCCATCAGGGTTGAATTCTTTATCGAGTAACGCGCGTTCTTTATCAATTAATTCCTTGCAGGCATTGACCTCTTCAGATGTTAGGTCAAAAAAACTATCGACATGACGGCGTGGAATAACCAATGTGTGTCCTGGGCTGACGGCAAAACTATCCCGTGCGCTGTAAGCCAATTCATTTTGCATTGATACCCCTCTCGGATCAATACAAAAAAGACAGGGGTTATTGGGGTCCCTCTTTTTTTGTTTTGTTGTTTGATCTTTTTCTGACGACACAATCAATACTCTTTATTTACCCAATGCAAAAAATCATAAGCTGAACAACGATACCGCCGTCAATCAACACAGGTCTCCAGCATTTGTTCTCGCGCTTTAGCCAATTGTTCTTTACAGTGCTTTAAACACAAGGGTTGAAGTGCATTCGGAAAGCATTCAATAATTAGTTCGAACTCATCAGCCATTTCATCAGCAAGCGCAACATCTTTTCGAAGCTCTGCTAATTTAATTTGTGCTGTTGCTTTATTGACTCGACAAATGACGGCCAAATGAAAGGGTAGCTGTTGCTCCATCGCCACCGTTAATGCCTTATCGTAGGAATTAATGGCTTCTTCCAGACGTTCTGGGTTTTGTTCTGATTCACCCAGGTGATGTAATACCGCGCCACGGTTATTATGTGTAGCCGTTAACTCTAATGCATAATTATCCGCATCGAGTACGGCAAGTGCATTCTTATAAGCGACAACAGACTTTTGAAACGTACGATTCCCTTTAAGCAGTTTCCCGTAAGCATGAAATGTAGCGCCAAGCTGATGCATGGTGAACATCCAGTCTTCTGGCGACTCATCGCGCGACCATACCAGCAAAGCATTGGTGTAAGCATCCACCGCAGCATTTAACCGTTTTGTATCTTCAAGAAGTTTTCCAAGCGACTGGTTTGCTGTACCTAAATTGTATTGTGTTACGGCCCAGTCGAGGGGGGACTCTTTCTGGTCAAATATTTCTAGCGCATCGTTGAAACATTGAATGGCCTTTTCATAAGACTTAACATCTCTTTGCTGTTGCCCCAATGCACTAAGAATATTCCCGAGGTGACTTTGAGCCTCTGCCCAGGTTAACGGATCCTGTTCACGAAGTTCAGCGGTTATTGAACGCTCAAGCGCCTCAGCCAAGTCTTCAAAAGCGTTGGAACTGAAGCGCTGCTGCTCATAATTTCCTCGAGTAAATAGAAAATTATCCGCTGTCGTGACCGCCGTATCTGAAACTGCTGCTGCAGCCACTGCTTCACCCAGTAAACCTATAGAGTTTGCAATTGCATTCTCCAGGTGTTTATTGGGTGGATAGAGTAGGGTGTTTTTTGAGAATTTCATTTTGCTCTGTCGAGTATTTCATTGATATCAGGATCGGCGTCAACCGCTCCGCCAAGATCGATTTCTTCATCGCTAGCTTCTCGTAGAGACAATACTTCCAGCTTGAAAGTAACATCTCTGCCGCACAGTGGGTTATTGCCATCGACAGTTAACGTTTCGTCGTCAAAACGAGTGACGATAAAACTTCGTGGTTCACCTTTTTCATTTTCCATGGTGATGGTCATACCAATTTGATGGTATTCCTCAGGAACATTTTCGATACGGTCTGTAAATACCAGCGATTCGTCTCTTTCACCATAGAGTAGTGAAGTATCAACGGGTACTTCGATGATATCCCCCACTTTTTTACCATACAGTTCATTCGTTACCTGTTCGTTCATCACATCGTTGACACCATGGACATAACCCAAAGGGTAATCAACGGTAACCAGTACATCACCGGTTTTGTTATCGATAACTTTATAATTTAGTTCAACGAATTTTTCATCTTCAATTGTATCGGACATACTTTTATCGCCTGCTTTAAAACAAGGTTGCGCCAAAGATCTTCTCTTTGTCTTTCTCATAACCCAGCACTAATCTGCCCAGCCACTCACCTTTATCTTTCTTGTTAATAACTTTGTACAGCACAGTGACATATTCACCTCGACGTATCATGCCGAGATAGGAATAATCTTCCGACAAGTTTTTAGCCAAATCGCTTCTCGCAAACTGCTTGCCCATTTCAATTTCATTTGCGCCTTGAATGAATGAAGACGAAAAATTACGGGTAAAAGCACCATAGTTTCCTTCGTTTGAATATTTAACAAGGTCCGCCCACATAGGGTGCGCTAGCGCCAAAATTTCTTCATCTGTTTTATCTAAAATATTCATTGTGTAATTCTTTTACTCACATTTGTTGCTAAAACTATTTCTGTGTACGTCACAGCTCATTTACGTCCTGTAATCCGACCTCCAGTCTCACCTTCTCCATGTACGTCTCGCTGCTCATTTACGTCCTGTAACCGCAGCATTCGTACTTCCATGTACGTCAAAAAAAAAGACCAACACTATGCATGTCGGTCCTCTTTTACAGCAAATATTGTTAACTGGCGTGATTTAGAAAAACGGGAAAATCACGCCCTTACGTAACGAAAGAAGCTGCTTAGTGATGACCTTCTGCTTTCAGTTTAGCCAGATCCTTGTCCTCGATGTCACCTACAAGGTGGTATAGAGGCGCTTTTTCCATGGTGTATTCCCCTGTTTTAGGATCACGACGAGAAACAGTGAGTACATGCCAGTTCTCATCATCAAGCTTCATTGCATCACCACGGTAGTAATAACCAGGCCAGCGTGTTTCCTTACGGAACAACGTATGATGAAATACTGATTCAGAAGCAAGATAACGATGTTTCAGTTCCCATGCTCGCAGTAATTCATGAACATCTTTAGCCCCAATTTTTTCCAGATCTTCTCCCAGAACGGACATTTTCTTAAGGCCGATGCTCAGAAGTTTATCGTTGGTCATGTAGCTTACACCAAAACCACCACAATATTCATCCATCAGTTTCTGAAGACGGTCAAGCCCTTGTCTTGGGTTGTGGAAGTTAGGATTAACGGTACCGGCAACCACTTCGTTACTATAAATTTTGTAGTTTTCCAGTGGTCTGAAGATTTCTTCTTTACGACGATTGATCTGAGCGTCAGTAATATTAATGCCTTCCGCTTTGCCATCGTCAATATATTTACAAGCCGCTTTAGCAGCCAGACGACCTTCCGTGAAAGAACCTGATGAGAATGCGTGAGGTGTACCACCGACCGCATCACCCGCACCAAATAGACCTTCGATGGTTGTCATTCGATTGTAGCCCCAGAAATATTCATCGGGAGATACATCTTCAGGACCAGAACACCATGCACCGCAACCGGTTGCATGGGAACCCATGACGTATGGCTCAGAAGTTGTCAGTTCAGGGTTTTCATGTTTTGGATCAACGTCGGTTGCAGCCCAAAGCACTGCCTGACCAACCGTCATACCCAAGAAGTTATGCCAACCAATTTCTTCAAGATGAGGATCTTGGAAGGCTTCCATAGTTACCATATGGATTGGACCACGCCCCGCATTTACCTCACTGATAATTGCGTGGTTACGCAGACAGGTTGGGATAGGGCGGTGAGTGGTGTGAGATGCTTCAGGATCCAAGTATTCTTTACCCACCCTTTGTTGCAGCTCGGGGAACCATTTTGATTCGTACTCTTCACCATAGGCATTCTGGGTATAGGTTTTCAGATGTAGAAAGTATGCGCCAACAGGACCGTAACCATCTTTGAATCGAGCCAGTACGATTCGGTTTTCCATTTGTGTCATTTTCGCACCTGCTTCGATCATAAGACCATAGGCAGAACCCGATGACCATGGTGCGTACCAAACACGACCGGCTCCTTCACCCACTGAACGTGGTTTGAATATATTTGACGCGCCGCCGGCACCACAGATGACAGCTTTGGATTTAAAGACGTGATAGTTACCCGTACGTACGTTAAAACCAACTGCGCCGCCAACGCGATTTTCTTTTGATTCATCCATCAATAGATGAGTTAAGCAAACACGATTGAATACTTTATCAGCTGATTTTTTTGCAGCCTCAGCAACAATTGGCTTATATGATTCACCGTGAATCATGATCTGCCAGCGACCCTCACGCAAGTATGAGCCGGTCTTGCTATTCTTCATTATCGGTAGACCCCAGTCATCGAATTGATGAACGGTGGAGTCAACGTGACGCGCCATATCGAAGGCCAGATCTTCGCGTACCATACCCATTAAATCGATACGTGCATAACGCACATGATCTTCAGGATTGTTCTCGCCAAAACGAGTACCCATGTAACAGTTAATGGCGTATAGACCTTGTGCTACAGCACCGGAACGATCGATATTGGCTTTTTCAGCAATAACAATTTTTTTATTCTTACCCCAGTATCTCGCTTCAAACGCGGCACCGGTTCCTCCCAGACCCGCTCCCGCCACGAGAATGTCGATATTATCTTCTATTATCGTTTTGTAGGTCATTAGTAGTAAACCCCTTCTTTAATTTCCAGACCATTAGACTCTAGCGTGTGTAAACCGCCTTCATCCATGCGGACATATTTAGGTTCGCTATACAATAACTGACTATCGCGCATTTCTGTGCTTGGTTCCGGTTCTTGAGCTAACTCGGGATATCCGGTGCCCCAGGGCTTGGTCGTAATAGGTGCCAGTAGATCCATGTCTTTTTTGCCGTTACGGAACTTGATTCTCCAGGCAATCGTGCCTTTCTCTTCATCACGGATAACACGAACACTGTGTCCGAGCGGCGCAAAATCAGCGTAACCTCGCACATCAATCGCTTGATGAGGACAGGCTTTGACGCATGAATAACATTCCCAACACATGTTGGGTTCAATGTTGTATGCACGTCGAAGTGTTTTATCAATGTGCATGATGTCGGATGGGCAGATATCTACGCAATGTCCGCAACCATCACAACGAGTCATATATACAAAAGTTGGCATAGGTAATAATCCTTTATCTTTTTTTTATAAATCTTAGTAATGTTTTGGTTCTTCACGTTTGATTCCCAGTCCCATGTTGGGAGGGTTATCACCCATATATGTAGGGATATCAGGAAATCTTTTCTGTACTTCTGGGTCTGATAAATCATAGTCCAAAGGCAAGTTTTCTCTTGAACCGTCGGCTACGGTAATTTTTTTCTGATGAGCTGCGGCTGGTTTAAAGAACATGTGAGCAAACTTGGACCAGTAAACGCCACCAAACAAAACAGTGCTCGAGATGATAAAGAGTGTAAAGAAAAATAGGGATGACGAAACCGACCATAACAATGCAAACGTACAGGTTGACAACAAGGAAAGTATAAATAAATCTGCGCGTTCAACGCGATTCCACGGCAGGCCTTCTGCGGAAACATCCACACGAATTTTGAACCAGAACCAATATCCGCCGACACACAAACTAACTGCTCCTAAATGCCAAAGCAAAGTCCAAATAAATGGCGTGGTAGATCCCGGGTCAGAAT
>Ga0316207_10003732_pt1 | contig 13843 bp, 10 predicted proteins | sample 6weekpyrite_MG_FD_204943 | JGI IMG/M metagenome (GOLD analysis project Ga0316207, IMG submission 204943) | Microbial mat bacterial communities from mineral coupon in-situ incubated in ocean water Damariscotta River, Maine, United States -... | ecosystem: Environmental > Aquatic > Marine >... | reverse complement strand
GGCCATCGAATATAAAAAAACAACACATCCCGGACTACCATATGGAACACTACCTGTTAACCGAAGGAAAAAATGCCTACCAGAGCATACTCAATTCACGCAAATCGCTGGAAGAATTTCTTAGAACACATTAGTCACTTTTATATTCAGACAGCCAGTCACATCAAAGATTAGACGGAGGAAATAAAGTTTATTCCCTCCGTTACCCTTAATGACTGTTTATCATTAAAATGCCGCCAATAACTGTAGCGTAATGCGGTTATCATCAACTGTTGCACCATCACTACTTAAATCCCAGTATTCGAGCATGCCGCGAACATTATCACTAAAGTAATAATTCATTCCCAGTGTTAACTCCGTCAAAGTTTCAGTACCATTTATTTTTTCATAATTATCATAACGAATCAGTGGTGCCCAGTTACTTCGTCCATTACTCCGGTCAACATAAAACGCCTGCACATACATAGCCTGATTTTTTACTTCGGCCGTTGCCGCTGCATTATCATCCGTTGCATCCATTACCACGGCGGTTATGGTAATATTTTTGAATACGGCCTGTATATCTATTGCCGTACGGCTGAAATCACGTGCTGTCGCGCAATTAGTAGCATCTGTACAGGTACCACTGATATCCAACAATCCAAGCATGAAGTTTTCATTCACATCAAAGGCGACTCTGGCCATTATTGTTTCTGGCTCTTCACCCTCCGCATCGCCACCTGAACCACCATAAGATAGTCCATAAAACACATTCTTAACAGGCCGGCCAAATGCCGTTATATTTTGATGTGCACTGCGCAGATTGGAATTATTATCAGCGCCGCCGTACTTACCTAATGTTGACAAATGCCCCCGCGTCAGACGCCTTGCATCGGTATAAGTATTGTACGGATCGAAGTACATCAAATCCGCATACGAGAACTGTAAATTAAAGACTTCGCTATGGTTATAAGTTAACTGCGCAAGCGGAACGCCTACCTCCAGTCCCCTGGCATTAGTATCCTCATCTTCTGCTTCCATCTCAAAAAAACCGGACATGTTTTTACCCATCGGACCACCAATCATTAATTCGGCTTCATGCAATGCCCGCACTTTAGTTTTGCCACTGTCTTTTTTATCATAAGGACGCGCAACCAGCACTACCGATACCGGCAAACTTTCATCCCATTTTAAATGATCACTGACTTTTATATTGGGTACCTGTAACGGAGTAAATCGATAACCGTTTTCTTTATAGTCACGCCCTGCTTTATTTAAAGCCGGCCATGCTGAATGACAAACACTGCACGAGATATTATTTTTGCGAGCAAATGCCGGAATAGCATTTGCAATTGTCGAGATAAAAAAAAGCAGACTAAAAGTAAAAATATAAAACGAAGGGCTAAACAACATACATTTCTTCATAACAGACTCCTTGCCTTAGAAAAATTGCGTTATTACCATCAACTACTATTTAAGTTTGAACATCCGAAAAGATAGTACCTGGTTATACTCCTCTTAATTTAAATAACAAAGAAAATTATGTCTATCAGGCTCTGCCTGATAGACATATTATTTCTAATCAGCGTTACGCTGTTTCCAGACTAAAAAGATAGCCGGTATAACGATCAAAGTCAGAATAGTTGCACTGAGCATTCCACCGACCATCGGTGCCGCAATCCGGCGCATAACTTCTGAACCCGTTCCGCTACCTAACATAATAGGTAATAAGCCTGCAATAATAGCCGCTACCGTCATCATAATCGGTCGCACACGAAGTAACGCACCTTCGACTACTGCCTCGCGCACTTCTTTAACGGTAATTTTTCGCTGTTCAGACTCGGCTTTATCCAGATGCTTTTGATAGGCCTGATTTAAATACACCAGCATCACCACTCCAATTTCAACGGCCACACCTGCCAGTGCAATAAAGCCAACACCAACAGCCACCGACATATTGTAACCAAGCAAATACAACAACCAGAAACCACCAATCAGCGCCATAGGTAAAGTACCCATAATAATTGCCACTTCTATCAGGTTTCTGAAGTTCAGATACAGTAACAGAACAATGATGGCCAGAGTAATCGGTACAACCGTACTTAAACGCTCTTTAGCCCGCACCATGTATTCATACTGCCCTGACCATGTAATCGAATAACCAGCGGGTAACTTCACTTCCTGCGCGACAACGCTTTGTGCTTCTTCAACATAAGACCCCAGATCACGATCTTTGATATCAACAAAGGTCCACCCATTAGGACGAGCATTTTCACTTTTAATCATTGCCGGCCCCATTTCGACTCGGATATCAGCCACCTCAATCAGTGGAATACGCGCACCTGATGGTGTCACTATTGGCAGGTTCTCCAGCTTATCTAATGAGTCACGATAATCGCGAGGGTAACGCACATTAACAGGATAACGTTCTAAACCTTCAACTGTCTGTGTCACCTTCATACCACCTAAAGCGGTACTGATAACTGCCTGCACATCGGCAATATTTAAACCGTAACGTGATGCTGATAATCGATCGATATCGACTGTTACATATCGACCACCGGCTACCCGCTCTGAATAAGCGGAGGTCGTGCCACGTACTTTAAGCACCGCTTTTTCAACTTGCTTACCAATATCTTCAATCACTTTTAAATCAGAACCTGCCACTTTAATCCCAACCGGCGTTTTAATACCGGTGGCAAGCATATCAATTCGTGTTTTTATTGGCATCACCCAGGCGTTCGTCAAACCGGGGAATTTAACCGTGTCGTTTAATTCCTGTTTTAGTTTCGCCAGCGTCATGCCTTCTCGCCATTCACTTCTGGGCTTTAACAGAATAGTTGTTTCGATCATGGTTAATGGCGCCGGATCCGTTGCCGTTTCAGCACGGCCAACTTTACCAAACACGCGACGGACTTCTGGTAATTTACTGATCAGCTTGTCTGTCTGTTGTAACAATTCCTGTGCTTTACCAATTGATACACCCGGAAACGTTGTTGGCATATACATCAGATCGCCTTCATCCAGATCCGGCATAAATTCTGAACCCAGTTGTGTGACGGGCCACATACCAACCGCAACGACAAACACGACACCGATTAATAATTTGCCCGGCATTTTTAATACCGCGTTTATTAACGGGCGATAAGCTGCAATCAAAACACGATTAATCGGATTTTTATGTTCCGGCGTAATATGCCCCCGAACAAAATAACCCATTAACACTGGCACCAATGTAATAGACAGACCTGCTGCTACTGCCATTGCAAACGTTTTTGTAAATGCCAGCGGTGCAAACAGTTTTCCTTCCTGCGCTTCCAGTGTAAATACAGGCAGGAAACTCAATGTGATAATCAACAAAGAAAAGAACAGTGGCGGCCCGACTTCAGTAGCTGCCTTTTGCATTATCTGCCAGCGATTTTTGTCTGTTATCTCATTACCACTTTCTGTCTCATGCTCTATGTGTTTGTGCACGTTTTCTATCATAACGATTGCCGCATCCACCATCGCACCGATCGCAATTGCAATACCTCCCAGCGACATGATATTGGCATTGATACCCTGAGACTGCATAACAACAAATGCGCCAAGAATACCAAGTGGCAAAGACAAAATGACAACCAATGAAGAACGCAAGTGAAACAAGAAAACAACACAGACCAGTGCAACAACAATAAATTCTTCAAGCAGTTTATAATTAAGATTATCTACTGCTCTGTTTATTAATTGAGAACGATCATAAGTTGTAACAATTTCAACACCTTCTGGCAGACCATTTTTTAACTCATTCAGCTTCTCTTTTACTTTTTGTATCGTCGTTAAAGCATTTTCTCCATAACGCATAACCACTACACCGCCAACCACTTCACCCTCACCATCCAGTTCAGCAATACCGCGACGCATCTGTGGCCCGATACGAATATCTGCAACGTCTTTTAATAAAACAGGTGCTCCGGATTTATTCACGCCTAACGGTATTTGTTTTAAATCTTCTTCACCCTGGAGATAACCTGTCGCACGAATCATATATTCAGCTTCAGCCATTTCAATAACCGAACCACCCACTTCCTGATTGGCTTTTTTTATCGCCATGCGAATTTTGTGTAGTGGCAAACCGTAAGCTCGTAAACGTTCCGGATCAACAACCACCTGATATTGTTTCACCATACCGCCAATCGTTGCCACTTCTGAAATACCCGGTACGGTTTGTAATTCAAACTTTAAGAACCAGTCCTGCAAACTTCGAAGCTGAGCCAGATCATTTTTTCCCGTACGATCAACCAGCGCATATTCGTATACCCAGCCTACACCCGTTGCATCAGGCCCCAGCGAAGGCTTGGCAGATGATGGCAATTTACTGGTTACCTGACTTAAATATTCCAGTACACGCGAACGTGCCCAGTATGGGTCAGTGCCATCTTCAAAGATCACATAAACATATGAGTCACCAAAGAAAGAATAACCACGCACATTAACGGCCTTAGGCACTGACAGCATCGCCGTTGTTAGCGGATACGTTACCTGATCTTCAACCACACGCGGGGCCTGGCCAGGATATGATGTTTTTATAATAACCTGCACATCAGACAGATCGGGGATCGCATCTAACGGCGTATTTTTTACAGACCAGACACCAACACCGGTCAAAACTAAAGCCAGTAACAAAACCATAAAACGGTTATGAATCGACCATCTAATAATATGAGCAATCATTTTTTATTCCTCGAAAATCTTTTTGCCACAGAGACGCAGAGGCACGGAGAAAACCCTTTAACGGCTATTCGTAATCCACTCTACTTCTCAAGAAGTATCTAACTCAAACCACAGCAACCGAAAACACAAAACACCTCTGCGTCTCCGCGCCTCTGCGGCAGGTTTTATTTCTTAGATATTGACGTTATTACGTAACCATCAACACCTTTTTCAAGCTGAAAGCTAACCGCGTCTTCTGGCTTTAAGCCACTCACATCAACACCGTGTTTAAAGCTAAAATCCATTGTCATCGATGGCCAGCCAATTGCCTCAATCGGTTGATGTGACATATTAAGTTTATGTTCACTGGCCATAACCTTTTTGATCACGCCAACACCCATAATCATCGAAGACTTTTCATCAGCCTTCATATCAACTGATGACATATCCATTTTTTCAGCAGATGGCGTTTCTGTCATACGCATTAGGCTGGCTTTCAGGCTGGCTTCTGAGTCAATTAAAAAATGACCTGACAAAACCACTTTCTCACCTTCTCGTAGTCCTTTTACAATCTCTACATGACCACCACTTTCCATACCTGCCGTTACGTCACGTGGAACAAACCGGCCTTCGCCTAAATCAATAATCACACGCTGATCTTTACCGGTACGGATTAATGCTTCAGATGGCACTGTAATTAAATCTTTTTTCGCTCCACCGTAAATCGCAACCTTGGCAAACATATTTGGCTTTAACACTTCACCGGGGTTGTCAAAACGCAGGCGTGCTTTTAAGGTACGGGTTTTGTTATCTAATTGAGGATAAACATACTCAACTTTTCCTTCCCATGTTTTACCCGGAATAAAACCCATGGTGACATCTGCCCACTGTCCGACTTTGACCCAGTTTGCCTGACGCTCAAATACTTCTGCCAGTAACCAGACCGAAGAAAGATCAGCCAGACTCATAACGACGGTACCGGGTTTAACGTACATACCTTCACGTACTTTTAATTTTGATACCACACCATCTTGCGCAGCAAATACTGTGATTGTTTGCGGCACTCTGCGGGTTTTAGCTAAAGCTTTAATTTCTTTAATATTTACTCCCAGTGATACCAAGCGATCATTTGAAGCTCGTATCAGACTTTTAGTACGACTATTTAATGCCTGGGTATACTCTTCCATCGCATTAACAATACTTGGTGAATAAAATTCGAACAGCTTTGCACCTTTTTTAACACGCTCACCTTCTGACTGAGTAAACAACTTCTGAATCCAGCCATCGGTTCTTAAATGAACATGGCTCAGCATTGTCTCGTCGTAATCTATATAACCAACGGTATCAATTTTTCGCCACAACTTTCCTTTTGTCACCTCTGCACTTCTTACACCCATGTTATTGACCATGGCTGGCGACACCGTTACAACGGCACCCTTTTCTTCTGGCTCGTAAAAAGGCACCAGATCCATACCCATAGGCGACTTACCCGGCTCATCACGACGATAATTAGCATCCATCGGCGCTACCCAGTAAAGAATCTTTCTTTCTTTTTTTACCGCTGGCGTTTCCTGTTCAACTTCAATCAGATCCATGCCACAAATCGGGCAGTTACCCGGTTCACCTTTTACAATCTGTGGATGCATAGGGCAGACATAATTTGGATCAGAGTGTTTTTCCGCATGGTCTACAGCCGATTCTTTATTTGCCAGCATTGCCGTATTATTCGACAGCATTACCGACACGCCCCAGCCAGCAGCAATTGCCACAACAACCATAATAGTGATTATTTTTTTATTCATTTCTCTTCTCCGACCAGATAACGAACTTCCGTTAGGACATTGGCCTTTTCAATAATAAGTTTTAAATGTGAGAGCTGGGCTTTAAATTCGGACACACGTGCACGGGTCAAAGCAATAAAAGATCCGACACCACTCTGATAGGCTGACATCGCTGCCTTTGCATTTTGTTTCGCCTGCGGCAGTACTTTTTCTTCATAACGCGCAATGCGCTCAATGGTTTTATACCAACGGGCTTTTGTTTGATTCAGTTTGCTTTGTAGCTCTCTTAAAGTGTCCTGACGCTGATATTTTTTAGCCTGAAGTTGTTGTTTACTGGCCGATATCACACGGTCATTTTTATCGTCTGAAAAAACAGGAATACTGACCATCGCCATCATGCTCAGAAAATCAGGTCGCTCACCCCCACCTGCCATGGCAGGGTTATTGCCCTGACGCACACCATAGGTAATATCAAATCCCCATTGCGGGTTTGATCGCTCATTAGCAAGGCCGACATCTTTTTCAGCAACTTCAATAATTGCATCACGCTGACTGACACTGGGGTGGTGTAACAATGCATCCTGTGACATCTGCTGTTCACTGAGCATTAAATCACCAAGAAAATCCGTCGATGTATCTAATGCCTGAGCGGCTGCTTTATCGCCAATCCATTTAGCCAGTGCTGCACGTGCCACTTCCAGTTCGGTTTGTGCTTTCTCCAGCTTGTCTTCAACCAGTGAAAATTCAACTTCGGCCTGCAACACATCCTGCTGTTTTTTTCTGCCGGCTACATACTGCGACTGACTAACAGTCACCAGCTGTTTGAATAAACCGGTATTGGTTTTAATAATGTCACGCGTACGTTCTTTCAGGTAAACCTTAAGCCAGGCTTTTCTCACCTGCTTTATTACCATCGCACTGCGTTGTTTTTTGCTGGCATTAATCAGGCCTGCTTTTGCCAGCCATTTTTCTGATTTAATGCTGGCGGAGTCACCACGAGGCAGCATTTGCTTATAACCCAGCACCACCTGCGTCATCTGCTCCTGTTCCAGATCATAAGAATCGACCGGTACTGCCAGCGCACCAAATTTAATCACCGGATCCGCCCAGTTATCTGCGGCAACCGCCTGCTCTTGCATCGCCAGTGCGCTGGCTGACTGCCCCTGAATGATCAGGTCGCGTTTTAACGCCATGCTTTCGGCTTCTGTCAGGCTTAACAAATCCATCTCGGCAGCATTTATGGCCAGATTTACCAGCATTAAAACAGGTATTAATGTGAATTTTTTTAAATTCATTGTTGTACACCTTAAATTAGTTCAATAAAAACCAGACACAACAAAGTCAATGTTGTATCAAATAAACTAAACCGGTGTATCAGAGGCGGAGAATACCGCTTTTTTGCAGAGGTGGTGGATCAAATTCAGCTGTAGAATACTGACGCAGGTACTGAGGATGATTTGATACTGTCAGTTGAGCAAGAGTATCCACCGACAATAGTGGTAACTGATTGAAATCCATAAGATTAAATGATGCAAGACCATAGCCAGTCTGATCATCAAGTGAAATAACCGTCTCACATAAGACCGGCTGACAATGTGACATTTCATGTCCCATTGCCTTATGCTGCTGCATTTCCAGCATCATGAAAGAATGAGCGTTAGCCTGCCCGATTAAACTGAACCACGATAAAACGAACACGGCCAGAATCTGGCGTGTAATTGATCGTTTATGTCTGTTCAGGTAATTATTCATTGTTCTATAAAGTACTAGGCTTTTTTACTAATTACAACCCATTGGATAGCCTGCCACATAAAAAGTTCAGTCTATTTATCGCCATATTTATGAAACACTTATTTGATTTTATTCGCGCGCCTATAAACTAATGACTATTTTTTCAGTTCACTATTTCTTTACTGAACCTTACCACCATGAGACTAAAACAGCCCTTTAGGTCATACTCTTCCTTAGCCTTTTATCACCACAATCTATTCTTTGCACAATTTTAAAAAAAATAAACTAATATAAAAACAAATAATAATATTAATTGGCTTACCCTCTCTCCAGACACATCATTGAAAAATAAGTTGTTTCTTTTAAAAGGTGTTTGTTAATGACATTACGACTCCCTAGAAAAAGCCTCAGCGTGGTAATGAAAGTGGCACTTCTTGCTGCCACTCTAACAGCACTGGCATCACTAACGGTTGGCTCTCTCATTTTCAGTGGTTCATCTGAGATTGTTTATCAAAATGCACTTAATCGCTTGAAATACGAAACCAATATCAAGTCTTTAAAGCTGGTTAGTGATATTAAAAGCCTTAGTGGTGATGTCCGTTATCTGGCCGGCACACCGCCTATCAAAGGTATACCTCGTGCATTAAAAAATTCAGGCATCGACCCGACTGACCGATCCAGTCAGGAAAAATGGGAGGAACGCCTCGCTACTATCTTCTCTGAGTTGATACGAGCAAAACCGCATTACCTGCAAATCCGGTATATCGGGGTCGAAAATAATGGCAAAGAACTGGTTCGTGTTGATCGACAGGGGCAATTAATACAAATGCTATTAAAAAAGAATTTACAACAAAAAGGCGACTCACTCTATTTCAAAAAAACAGTGCAATTACCGCCAGGTAATGTTTATTTATCCAACGTTACACTGAACCGTGAATTCGGTAAAATTTCACAACCTCATACTCCGGTAATTCGTGCCGCCACACCCATTTATTTTGATCGCAAATTATTTGGCATTCTGGTCATCAATATGGAGTTTGGCAGCATATTTAACAACCTGATAGCCAATACCCCGCGTGAGCTTACACCCTATGTAACCAATGAAGACGGTTATTTTCTTGCACACCCGGACCTCAGCCAGACTTTTGGTTTTGACCTCGGGCATGAGAAGACCATTCATCTGATGTACCCGGGTTTTTCTCTGAACAAATCTAAGGACTTACGTGATACCGAATTCACAACTGAAATCAATGACAATGTTATCCATGTTGTGAAGACCCAGTATGACAAATCACACTCGGAAAAGTTTTTTGCTATTATGCTTTCTACTTCAAAAGAAAACCTTCATTCCGGTGCATTACAACTCAAATACCAGAGTTATCTGATTATATTGCTACTGGTTTTACTCAGTATCGTTATTGCTTCAATTCTGGCATCTCGACTGATGCGGCCACTACGTCTGATTTCTATTGCCGCAGATGATCTGGCACATGGTCGTGATGTGACCGGTCTACCTGTTAACTCAGGCGATGAAATCGGAGAACTGGCACGCTCATTTGACGACATGCGTCACCAACTGGAAGATAAAGAACGCGAACTTATTGTAAGCCAGGGACGTGTACACCACGCCAGCAAAATGGCATCCTTAGGTGAAATGGCATCCGCCATGGCACATGAAATCAATTCACCAATACAAACTATTAATCTTATTGCTCAACGCGTGCAGCGACAAATGCAAAAAGATTTTTCAGCTGATGATATTGATCAATCGATGTCAAAGATCACCGCCAGCGTGAAAAAAATTTCCGACATCATCGACAGTCTACGAAAAGTATCGAGACACTCCACTGAAGACGAATTTTCTGAAGTCAGGATTAAAGAATTATTACAGGACTCAGTCAATATGACTGAAGAGCGTTTTAAAGTTAACAATATTGACTTCAGTATCAACTATCACAACACGTCTGAAAATACTTTACTGCAATGTCAGCGCCTGCAAGTTTCTCAGATCCTGATCAACCTGATCAACAATGCTTACGACGCCATTCAGACTTGCGATGAAAAGTGGATTAAGATCGATATTCAGCAAATTTCAGATAAAATTCGTTTTAGTGTTAGCGATTGTGGCAAAGGCATTAGTTCCGAGATACTGGAAAAAGTTTTTGAGCCTATGTACACTACAAAAGAAGTCGGCAAAGGAACCGGGCTTGGTCTTAGCATATCACGCGATATTGTTCTGAAACACAACGGGCTGTTGTATATTAAAAAAGAGTCGCCTAATACCTGCTTTGTGCTCGAATTACCGATCATTCATATATAATAAAAGATAAAAATGGATAAAGCTGCAATTAAAATACTCGTCGTTGAAGATGAAGAGCTATTACGTGATATTCTTGCCTTAGTCTTATCTGATGAAGGCTATCAGGTTGAGATCGCCACCAATGGTGAAGAAGCATGGGAAAAGCTTAATGATGACAGCTATGATTTGCTGGCAACTGATTTATTTATGCCCAAAATGAATGGCTTTGAGCTTGTTCTTAAAGTACAGCGTGCATTCCCGGGTTTAAAAATTATTATGATCAGTGGTGGCGGTAAAGAAGTGGAAGCCATAGATGGTAACAATGTCATTACATATCAGGAACAAACAGCTGAAGTCGATGTATTTCTTAAAAAGCCATACTCAATAGAACTATTACTCAGTCGGGTAGAACAAGTTTTAACCTCTTAATCCTTATCTCAAGTATTTACGAAAATGTCTGAAACCATAATTGATTTAATACGCCACGGCGAACCTGTTGGCGGCCGCGCTTTTCGCGGCCATTCTATTGATGATCCGCTCAGCGAAAAAGGCTGGCAGCAAATGTGGGACGCGGTTAATACACACCGTCCCTGGCAACAAATTATTTCCTCACCAATGCAACGTTGCCTTTTATTTGCCCGTGCACTGGCTGACGATGAAAACATTGCAATTGACGCTGATGACCGCTTAAAAGAGGTAGGCTTTGGCAGCTGGGAAGGATTTACACCGGATCAGCTAAAACAAAATAAATTATCCGAATACACAAATTTTTATAAAGACCCGGTCAATAACAGGCCGCCCGGCGCAGAAAACCTTGATCGGTTTATTCAGAGAACCTGTGATGCATTTAATGACATCTGTCAGCAGCACACAGGTAAACATATATTACTGGTGGCCCATGCCGGCGTGATTCGCTCAATTGTGGCTCACAGCATTCAGGCCAGTGCTTTTGGTATGTACCAGATTAAAATAGCCAATGCCGGCATTTCACGCATTCGTGTTAACAATGACAAAATGACGTTAGAGTTTATTAACGGGTATCTATAAACGTTTACTTTTCAGCTTTTTCTTCAAGCAAAAGCAGCCAGTTATAAAACATCTGACTTGAATGTTCTTCTAAGGTAAAACCAAAATTATCCACACCTTCTCGCAGCTGATTTAAACAACTGGATTCAGCTTGCTGTATTTCCACCGCATGACCCAGTACCCACTGCTCAAATTTATGCATATTGATTTCCGTATGGAACTGCAACGCCATGCTTTTTTTCCAGCTAAATGCCTGCACTTCACATTTCGCAGTCGATGCCAGCAAAGTAGCGCCTGCTGGCAATGAAAAGGCATCATTATGCCAGTGCAGCACATGTCTTGAGCGCAGTGGCTCCAGTACACCGTCTTCTGTTAATAAACGCAACGGCGCCCAGCCATATTCCCGCTCTGACATGGGATAAACCGATTCACCCAGCGCCTTAGCCAGCATCTGCGCACCCAGCCCAATCCCAAAGACCGGCAAATCATTAGCTATTCGTTTTTCAACCAGTTGCAGCTCGTCAATCAGATAAGGGAATTTAACAATATCATTCACACTAACCGGGCCGCCCAGTACGATGACGATATCAGCCTGCATCGCAATTTCCTTACGAAAATCAGACACGCCAGCATCAAAATAAATGATGTCGTAACCACTGTGTTCAAGCACACGGGTAAACAAGCCCAGTCCTTCATAAGCGACATGACGAATGATAATGGCTGTTTTCAACTTGGCGTCCTTTGGCTTCCAGATGAAATATTTTTTAGCAATATAACAGATAATCTCTGCGTTTTTAGCCATATTCACGTAAAATACGGTTTTTAACATTCGCTAAAGAAAGATCTGTATGAGCAACACAGCAAACGCGACACCACTACTTAACTCTCTTGAACTGGTTCATCAGGGCAAGGTACGAGACAATTACAATATTGATGAGCAACACATGCTGATTGTTGCCACTGACCGCATCTCGGCATTTGACGTAATTATGCCAACGCCGATTGTCGGTAAAGGTAAAATACTGACTGCCGTCACGCATTTCTGGCTAAATAAACTGCGCCACATCGTGCCTAACCACGAAAGTGACATGACAGTTGAACAGGCAATAAGCGATGGCACCGAGCTAGCTGCCGTTAAAGATCAGGCGATGGTGGTTAAAAAACTGCGCCCCTTGCCAATTGAAGCCATTGTCCGCGGTTATATCATTGGTTCTGGCTGGAAAGATTATCAAAAAACCGGCGCTATCTGCGGCATTCAGTTACCTGAAAACTTACAACTGGCTGATAAACTCCCGGAAGCTATCTATACCCCTTCTACAAAAGCTGACGTCGGTGGTCATGACGAAAACATTGATTACCAGAGCACCGTTGATTTAATCGGTGAAGAGATGGCGGCACAGGTGCGCGATGTCAGTCTGCAACTTTACACCGAGGCTGCCGACTACGCACTGGAGCGCGGCATTATTATCGCCGATACTAAATTTGAATTTGGTCTGGATGAGAATAACGAGCTGGTTCTGATTGACGAAGTATTAACACCCGATTCGTCCCGATTCTGGCCAGTTGATAGTTATCAGCCTGGCAGTAGTCCTGAAAGCTTTGACAAACAGTTCGTTCGTGATTATCTTGAGACTCTGGACTGGGATAAAAACCCTCCCGGGCCGACGTTACCAAAGGAAATCGTCGAAAAAACAACGGAAAAGTATAACGAAGCATTACAGAGGTTAATCCGTTAAATGTCTCTTAAAGGTCTCTTTATAACCGGCTCCAACACGGGCGTCGGCAAAACCCATACGGGTGTTGTATTAGCTAAATCACTAACCTCAAAAGGTAGCAAAGTCATACCCAGAAAACCGGTTGAATCCGGTTGTGAGCTTGAAAACAATCAGATGATACCAGCTGATGCCACCGCTTTAAAACTGGCGGCCTCATATGACGGGCTGTTATCAGATGTTTGCCCTTACCGTTTTCTTGAGTGCACTTCACCACGCCGTGCTGCTTATCTGGCAGAGCAGGTTCTGACGACCAAACAACTGGCTGAGGTATGCCGCTTAGGTGCTGACGATGGTTTTCTGTTAGTTGAAGGCGCCGGTGGATTTTATTCGCCATTAAGTGAAGACGGTTTAAATGCCGACCTGGCAGAAGAACTGGGGTTACCTGTTTTACTGGTTGCACAGGACATGCTTGGCGCCATTAACCAGGTGCTTTTAAGTGTTGAAGCGATCAAAAACCGTGGCCTTGAATTACGTGCGATCATTCTGAATCAGGTGAAAGGTTATGAAATGCCAGAGTCAGTCAGTAACCTTGAAGAACTAACGCCTCTGGTAGACTGTCC
>Ga0316207_10003731_pt1 | contig 13856 bp, 12 predicted proteins | sample 6weekpyrite_MG_FD_204943 | JGI IMG/M metagenome (GOLD analysis project Ga0316207, IMG submission 204943) | Microbial mat bacterial communities from mineral coupon in-situ incubated in ocean water Damariscotta River, Maine, United States -... | ecosystem: Environmental > Aquatic > Marine >... | reverse complement strand
TGCCGTCTAAATTATTCACTAATTAAAAGAGATATTGATGCAAGAGTTTGAGCTGGAAGGCCATGAGTTTATTGAGTTAAATAACCTGTTAAAAGTTACAGGGCTGTGTGAAAGCGGAGGCAGGGCCAAACAATTGATCGCAGATGGTTTTGTTAAGGTGGATGGTCAGATAGAGTTGCGTAAACGTTGCAAAATTCGTACTGGTCAGCTTGTAGAGTTTGAAGGTGAGCAGGTACAGGTCAGCTGATTCGGATTTTATTAAAAGTCGATGAGTTTGATTATAAAGAATTCCTGATGAACCAGGTGGTGTATATATTTCATGCAAAATGTTAAGTAATCGTGGTTCTAAATGTGCATTTTGTAATATCTTGTTAATTACGGCATAATAGAAAACACTAATATAGCTTTACGCATTATCTAGTGTGTGTTTTCACTAAATAATCAACACGGACAGCTGAAAAATGAAATATCGATTCAAAGCAGTAAAATATTCAGAAGACGTCAATTTGTTCGATCGTTCTTACAAAGATCATGAGGCTGCAATGCAGGCCGCCTTTGCCTATGTGGATCTATTTGTTGAAAACGATTTTGCAAAAGAAAAGCTGTTGCATGGTGTGATTAGTGATTTTAATACCTCTTTACTGTCTTTTTCCCATGATGATACTTTATTTACAATAACGCCTGACAGTAGAAACGCCTGAGTCTTTATAAGGGCGAGCAAAACTTACTTCTATACTGACCGGGTGTCAGGCCGGTATATCTTTTAAAGACCACGCCAAAACTACTTTCATCTTTATATCCAACGCGTTGCATCACTTCGACAGTAGGCAGGCTAGATGTTTCCAGTAGATACTTACCCCTTTCTATCCGTAGCTTTTGAATATGCTGTACCGGGCTATCACCGGTAAGTTGTTTAAAGCGGCGATTTAACGTTCTGTTACTTACAGCCAGGGCACTGGCAACTTCATCCAGTCTTAATTCTCTGTGCAGGTTGCTAAGCAGGTAGTGATTAGCCGCCTGTAGAAAGGGATGTTTCTGCTGGCTGGATATGCGCCGGTAAGGTGTCTGCGTGCGGCTGCTGTTCTCCATCAACAGGTATTTTCTGCAAAGATGTGCATACTTTCCACCCACCAGTTTTTCCACCAGATTAAGCGCCAGGTCCATATAGGCCAAAGCGGTACCTGAGCTTATGAGTCTGTCGTGTTCAATAATCAGATTATCGATATCCAGTTCGACTCTGGGATAGCGCCTGTGAAACAAATTTTCCATCCACCAGGTCGTCGTGGCGGATTTACCATCCAGTAAACCGCTGTCTGCAAGGAGAAAAGTGCCTGTACAATTGGCTGCCAGGGAAAAACCGTTCTGATAAAAGAGGTTGAGCTCCCCTGTTAGCGCCTGATTTTGTTGTAGGAAATCCAGCATCTGCGCCTCATTCTCTACCACAATCCCGGGGATATAGATCCAGCCAGGTTGTTTCAGCTGATCTAGTGTCATATCCGCTTTCAGGCTCAGGCCGGTGCTTGTGCAGACCTCAGGGGCTTCAAGGCTGACAATCTTCCAGCTGATTTTTTCCGCATCTTCACCAACCAGATTTTTGATGAGCAGGTTGGCCGTATGAAAGATTTCAATTGGGCCAGCAATGCTGCTGGCTGAGGATTGGCTTAATGCGAGTAAATAGACTGGGGGTATCATGGTCTGGCCATATTGGCATTTAATATGTCAAATTTGCCACTTTCAGTTTGACAGGTCAAGCTTATACTGAAGACTCAGCTGCTTAAGCATATCAAAGGAAAGTCCATGGATCAGAAAGTGCTGGATGAGGTAATTAACGAGCCGAACTCGACAAAGAGTGTGAGGAAGGCTCGGGCCAGAAAAATTAAACCGGGTATAAATGAAATATCCTTAATGGCTGTTTTTCAGTTACTGCAACTGGTTTCACCCAGGTTATCGTCGTTTATGGCATATCATTTGTGGTTTCATCCGAGCAAAAAAGGCATAAAAAAAATTCCACCGTTTACCCCTGAGGGTTCTACCCTTGCAACGTTTAAGCTTAACAGGAAAACAATTTATTACTGGACGGCAGGGAGTGGCCCAAGTGTTTTACTGGTGCATGGCTGGGCCAGTTGTGGAAACCAGATGGGTGTAGCTGCTCAGGCTTTGCTCGATAAAGGTTATAAAGTTATCTGGATGGATGCACCTGCACACGGTAAGTCGACAGGCTGGCAAACCAATTTGTTTGAATGTGCTGAGGCAATTGCTGAAATACAAAAATTAGAAGGAGACTTCGAAGCGTTAATAGCGCATTCTTTTGGTGTGCCTTGCAGTTTGTATGCGATGAAAAATGGATTAAGAACGAATAAGCTTGTTGCAATTTCCACACCCGCAACAGCCTCAGGCTTAATTGATAAGTTCTGTAAAATAATTAAAGCAAATAAGAAAACCCATCAATCACTGAGTTTGCGAATAGATAAATTTATTGGTGATTTAAGTATGTTAGATATTGCTGCGGAAGAAATGGCACGAGATATAGAGCAGGAGTGTCTGGTGATTCATGATAAACATGACAGAATGATTCGAAGCATAGAAGGGCAGGCAGTACAAAAAAACCTTAAACATTCAACGTTTTTGCAAACCGAAAGATTAGGGCATAACCGAGTATTGAGTGACCCGCAGGTAATAGAGAAATGTGTTGAGTTTGTGGTTGGTTAAGAAACAAGTAGCGAAAATTCCAGATCGTATTTATGAGGGTTATATTGGTTATTTAATTAACTTCCCACATTTGTTTGCGACATACACCGCTCATTTCGCAGTAATGACAAGTTTGAGTGTCTCCCCAGGCAGTAAGCGGTGAGGCGCTTTTTATATCCGAGATGACGGTCTGCAATCTTTGTTGTATATCAGCTTTTAGTTCTTGCAATGTTTCACCTTCAACTAAACCGGTTTGTTTGACTTCTCCTTTATCAAGTTTAAGGTAAATAACGTTGCATACTTCTTCCATTAATGTGGCATAACTTGTGAGCTGAATATTCTCCGCGCTGTCAATATCCTGTTGTCTTGCTGATGCACCGGTTTTGTAATCGATAATAGAATATTCAGTGTTGTTACTGTCTATTCGATCCAGTCTGCCAACCAGGTTAATGTTGTTATCCAGGTTGTGTTCAGCATGTTGTTCTAGTCGATAAATTTCCCACTCTTGCTGGCGTTGTATCTGCCAGTCAATATAGGCTTCTGCAGTTTGCATCCAGCGCTCTAACCAGCCGCGGTGCTGAATAGAATCTTCAATATGAGTTTTGAATACCTGTATAGAAAGATTTTCGATATGGGATAATGCTCGTTGTTTATTCTCTGCTGAAAGTTTTTCAGTAAAAGGCGCAGGTAATCCTGGGCATTGTTGATGAAAGGCATGCAGTATCAGGTGTACATTTTCGCCATATTCACTTTTCATTAACTCATGACTAATTTGCTCTAAAGGCTTTAGTTTTAAAACATCGGCCGCAAAAAATTTATAGGGACAATCGATTAATCTTTGGTGCCTGGAAGCAGAAAAGTCTCTGGGTGTGGCGGCTTCTTTGATAATAACTGATGATTGAGTCACAGTGTTTAAATTATCTACCAGATTGTCTGATCTATTTGTGACCGGTGATATATGTTTGAGTAAATGAGCAAGCTCAGTATCAATTAAATCATTTGCAAAAGCATGTTGACTAAAATCCTGTAAAGAGCTTACCCAGGGTGATGGTTGCATCCATTCGCCATTTTTTTCTGCTTGCCAGGTGATGAGTATGTCCTGTGCAGAAAATAAAAGCTGTTGAAATTGATAAAACTGATCTTCTTTTTGTTGTTGCCAGTTTTTAAGTTGTAGTACCTGCCTGACAGACTGATTGAAAAATGGCAACTGGCTTGCTGAACCCGGCAAAGATTGAATATTAGCACCGGCAATAATCAGCGTGTCAAACTGGCAGTATTGTGCCTGTTGCATATTCATAATCTTAACCGCTGAAATCTGGTCATGTGGTTTGAACTGTTCGCGCTCCAGTGTATTACCGAGCCAGGTACGAAAATCCTGCCAGTCCATATCAGGCTGGGCAATGTTATGCGCAAGGGAAAGTTTCTCCAGTTCCTGTTGGACTCGTAAGCCAGCTATATCATTAAATAGCTGCTGGTATATGCCGAGCTCTTCGATGCTATGTTTAAAACTTTCAAACCAGACTTTTGGTGATGCTATTTTTTGACTCTGATAATACCCGGTTATTTTTTTTGCTGCCGATGAAATGTGTTCCAGTAAAGACAGGAGTTTATCGGCGGTATTGCTGATATTAAGGTTAAGGCGTTCTTCACGATTCTGAATTGCGTTTTTATAACGTTGTATATCATTGGCGATATTTTCATGCAATACGATGTCTTGTTCAAAACGGTAAATTAAGTTTAAGTGCTCACTATAATCTTCGTTGTCGCAGAAAAAAGGCGATTTTAACAGGTCTAATAATGGTTGATACGCAAAGTCCTGTTCTATGCATTCAAGCCAGCGTTCCAGTACGGTCGCTGCGCTAGTGGTGGCTAGTGCCCAGCCAGCGGTGTCCTGTATATTAACATCAGCACGTTCAAGTATTGCGCGTAAGCGGCGAGCTAGCTTTCTGTTTTCCGTGACAACTGCAATATTTTTCTTTCCTGCGATCAGGCTCATGCGTACTTTTAAATCAACCGCCATGGTTTCCTGCTCTGCACTTTGAGCGTCATATAACTTTATGTTTTCAAGAAAGGTGGCTGGTATGTTTTCAGAATATTGTTTTGTGCGTGCATAAAAAGACGGTGTGTTATTACCACACGAATAAATATTATGCAGTAAATCCAGTTGACTATTCTCACCGGTTATTTCATGCCTGGTTTCTCCTTGTTGAACCCATTGGACTTTAGATTTGATGGCAAGCTGTTCACACCAGGCCCGTTGTAGGGGAGGAAACTTGTCCATGCCGACAATATAGAAAGAATCACCCGTGAAGCGCTCAGGTATCGGGCTCAGCAATCGGTGTTTCATAACGCTAGAATTATCATCAATTTGCATGGCCTTAAGTTGTTGTTGCCAGGCATGCCAGAGTGTTTGCACGATACGTGCTTCCTGGTTTAAATGAGAGATTTCTTTTTCGGTTTGATAGGCTTTCTGTAGATTCTTTATCCATATCGGTGTGGCTTCATTTAACCATTGGTGCTGGCTAAGACTAAGCTCATCAAAAAGCTCTAATAAGCTATCACAGACCTGCCAGTGATTGTCTACTGAAAACAGCTCAGGGTGCATTTTTAACGCTTCCAGCATCAGGAGCTGTCTTGTTGACTGATTGATATGCTCGTGAGTTTGAGAGTCAGGGGGGATCTGCTCGCTAAGCCACTGCTCCAGGCTGTCTATGTATAAACCAATGATTGCCCCGTTTGCCTGTTGGCAAAGGCTAAAGCGCATTTGTTGTGCGGCCTGTGCATTGGGAATAAATATATGTACATTGGATAAGTCAGGTAGATTCTGTTTCTGCTCTGCCAGGATGTGTTTAGCCAGGGTATCTGTGAAAGGCTTGTCAGAGGGAATGATAATTTGTTGAATATGCGCTGCTTTTTCCATTGGGCGACAATAGCATAATTCCTGTGATATTGGATGAGGCTTATGATGATTCGTATGCATATCTGAAATACGCTATTTAGGTGATGTAATTCTCGTTTGAGCTGTTTTTGGGTTTAACATTCGAAAAATAAACGTAATATCAGATTTTTAGACAAAAATGCAGACTGGACTTTTCAGTGATTGGCTTTTATTCTTTAGCTTACATTGAATTGGATAAAAGCCACATAAGCTGATAATACCAGGCTGAAAATAATAAGTGCTTTTTAGGGAAAGGAAGTTTTATGTCCGCATTAGATATGCAAAGTATCAATAGAGAGATATTTCATGATGGAAATATAAGTGTCTCACCAGCTGAGCTGGTCATGTTAAATAATAAACCCCCGGTGCCTTATAAGGCGTCATTTATATCTGGCGGGGCAGACTCCGGTTATAAAGTATACCTCTCTGGTTACGCTCAACATGTGCTAAAAAGTGAAAAGCAATACAGCATGACTTCGGTGCAGCTTGAACGCGCTTTAAATCAATTACGCTCATTTCCACGACCGGTGATGGATGGCTATGGTAAAAAGGGTTCGGTTGATACCCGACTGCTCTCCATTCCTACGCATAAAATCATGTATAAAATCATCAGTGGACAGATTCATGTTTATAACATTGTCGCTAATGATGCACTGGCCGAAGCCCGTGCAAAACTCGAGAAGCCCGCATTATATAAAATTGCTAAAGATGGTAATGGCAACTGGAAAAATAAAGGCAAAGTGAATGAAGTCAGTACTGATTATGCTGCGGTTAATGGTCAGTCTAATGTATTAGGTAAAGCTACCTGGTTAATGGGGTTACATCTTGATCATGCATACGGTAAGTCCAGTGTGGTAAAAGAATTTACCCTGTATCACAACCCCAGTGAAAGTGGTTTGAGTGATACATGGGAATCATTCCGAGATAAACTGGGTTTTACTACCGATGTGACGAAAGGCCTGTCTGGAATTTTAAAGCAGACACAGGCGGCTGGTAAGGATGTTAAGTGGGTGGTGCATAGCCAGGGGGCGATAATCTTCTCTGAGGCTGTTCGTTATGTATTAAATGGAGATAGTAGCTGGGCAATTTTTGGTGGTTTCAACGGCATATTCAGGGACGATAAGGGCACTGTTTTAGATAAACATAGTGTGACCTTACATGGCAACGGAAATAATGAATTACGTTCCAGTGTATTGTTTGAAAGAGCCGGGGTGAAAGTGCTGGGATATAACTCACACCCATATGATATGGTGAGTAATCTTGCGGGTTTGAATGTTTCCAGTGTGAAAAATTTTATCGGTTCGCTGGTATATTCTGGTCATGTCTTTGGTGGTTCTGTTCAGCAAAGCCCACATACATTGCCATATAAAGGTTTTGACAATTGGGATAATGAGATGACTAATGGTCCTGGTAAAGGGCGTAATAAAATTCAGAGCAATTTTAAAGCCATAACCAATAATCTAAAATGAGCAATAAACTCTTAATCATACTAATTTCAGGTGTCATTATGACAGGATTAATTACAAAACTTTTCGCCATGTCTGCTGATGCTAATGGGGTGTCCGAGTTAAAACCAAGAGAGATAGTTTTTACCGGATCTAAACTGGCGTTTAGTATGCCTGAAAATTTCAGTCCAGACTTTCCAGCCGAAAATTTAATCAGTCAGGTAGACCTCAATAATTCGGCGCTATATGAGTCGTCTAATAAAGCCTTGTTATTAAGACGCTGGTGGGATTTTACTGAGAAGTCATTTTTCTCCACAAACCAAATGGGCACCATTATGCTGTCTATTAGTGTGGTGCGCTCAAGTGTGGAGTATTCAGACAGGCTGGCTTTGATTGATGTAATTCACAAGGGTCTGGATAAGCAATATAAAGAATCCAATAAAACGACACAGGCAGATTTTCAGGTGGCTTATCCTGAAACCTATGAGTCATTTAATGAGAGCCTGTTTAATGGACAGCGTTGGTTAAGTTATGTTGTTGCACCAATGAATGCATCTGAGGCGACAGTGTCTTTTGTATCCCCATTAAGCAATAAACATTATGTTGAAATGGCATTTACCTTAATGCCATCAGCAAAAATCGATACACGTGAATTTGAAGATAAATTCAGTCGGGTATTTATTGATACATTGATGACGAGTACTTCTCTTAAGTATGAAGAGGAAGGTACGGGTAATCGTCTGGGTGTTGATATTGATGCCCCTGGTATAGATGACCTGGTTTCAAAAAAACTAAAGTAGAATATTTTTTAGTTTAAGCTCACAAAGTTAATCGTTAATTTTTACAGCTAGTATATCGCAGGGCATTGCGTGTAAAACCGCATTGGCTGTGGAGCCTAATAACAGGTTTATTCCATGACGACCGTGGGAGCCTAAAACGACAAGGTCGCACTGATTGTCTTTCACAAATTGAGTAATCTCATGTTTGGGCGTACCGAGCTGTACTTCAAGCTCAACGTCATCACCAAGCTTATTTTGTTGGCTAAATTCTTTAAGTGATTGCCTGGCCTGTTCCAGCATTTCATTCTCATCAACTACCCAGTTGCTGGCGAGTATGGGTTCATAGGCGGAATCAATTGGGGGCAGGTATTCCACAACATGAAGCAGGCTTAATTTAGCATTATTGCGTTGAGCTATATCTCGCGCTTTTTCAAGTATCTGTTTAGCCGAGGCTGAGAAATCAACTGCTATCAGGATATGTGTGTAGTCGCTCATAATCGATCATCCATAGTATTGTTATTCATAATCTAATAATTCATGACTCAGTTTTTTATAAGTATAAACCACCTAAGAATGGCTGCACTTCTTATCCTTTATGCTATTGTGCTGGCTCAATGATTTGCTTTTGTGCCTAACAGGGAGAGGAATATACCATGCATGAAAATGCTCAGTTAATAGATAAATTTTACACTGGGTTTAAACACCTGGACTGGCAGGTGATGTCAGATTGCTATCATCAGGATATTGAGTTTTCTGATGCGGTGTTTACTGATCTTAAGGCAGAGCAGGTTACTGCTATGTGGCATATGTTATGTGAAAAAGCAGAAGATTTTGAACTGACGTTTAGTCAGGTGCAGGCGGATGATACTCATGGTTCTGCTCGCTGGGAAGCGACATATACCTTTTCCAGAACCGGCAGGCGGGTTCACAATGTGATTTTTGCTGAATTTCAGTTTGCGGATGGCAAAATTATTCGCCATTCGGATCATTTTAGCTTCTGGCGATGGAGTTCAATGGCACTGGGCGCGCCAGGAATACTGCTTGGCTGGTCCGGGGTGTTTCGTCGAAAAGTCCAGCAGCAGGCGTTTAGCGGGCTAAAACTCTTTATGAGACGTAATTAATTGAAATTAAACGTATAAAAAACCTGCACAGCGATTTTTTTTGTTATACAATACCGCGCCTTATGCGAGCGTGGCGAAATTGGTATACGCGCCAGATTTAGGTTCTGGTGTCGCAAGACGTGAGAGTTCGAGTCTCTCCGCTCGCACCATCTTTTAAGGAATCCCTGAAGATCGGGTTTCCTTGGTGTGTTGATTAGCTTCAATACACAGGCAGTGGACAGGGATGTGCTGCTTCACATTGTTATTAAATCGAGTAGAAAGAAAATTCTTTCACTCACTCTGAATAATTCAGGTTCCTGATATTTCAGGAAGAATTAGTCAGAAATTCATTAATTTTTATAATCACCCACTATGTAAGCTCTTATTTCAGGTAAGGGGCTGCTCAGGTGTTGCTGAGGTTACTATGCAAGTTTCTGTTGAATTAGGCGAAGGTCTGGAACGTAAATTAACGGTACAGGTTCCCGCTGAGACGATTGATAAGGAAGTGGAAAGCCGACTGAATTCAATGCGTTCACGTGTAAAAGTGGACGGTTTCCGTCCTGGAAAGGTGCCTTTGAAGGTTGTTAAGCAGCAGTACGGTGCTTCAGTTATTCAGGAAGTTGTTGGCGAAGTTATGCAAACTTCACTGCGTGATGCAGTGGTTCAGGAGTCTCTAAATCCTGCGGGCAACCCAACTATTGAGCCAAAATCAATGGAGCCAGGTAAGCCATTAGAATATGTTGCAACGTTTGAAGTTTATCCAGAGATTACATTAAATGATGTTTCCAAGCTGGAAGTTGAACGTGCAACCGCTGAAGTGACAGATGCTGATGTTGATAAAATGATCGAAACTCTGCAAAAGCAGCGCACAACCTATGAAAACGTTGATCGTGCTTCTCAGGATGGTGACCAGTTAACGGTAGACTTTGTAGGCTCCATTGATGGAGAAGAGTTTGATGGCGGCAAAGCTGAAGGTGTACCGGTTGTACTGGGTTCTAACAGCATGATTCCAGGTTTTGAAGAAAACCTGATGGGTAAGTCTGCTGGAGATGAGTTTAAGTTCGACGTGAACTTCCCAGATGACTACCATGCCGAAAACCTGAAAGGCAAAGCTGCAGTATTTGATACTAAAGTGATTGCTGTGGCTGAGCCTAAGCTTGCTGAGCTGGACGAAGAGTTTGCCAAGTCATTTGGCGTTGAAGATGGTTCAATGGAGCAGTTGCGTACAGATATTCGTGAGAATATGGAACGTGAGCTACATAACAAACTTCAGGAAGCTTTAAAGAAAGATGTTATGGATAAGCTGTTAGATGCGAATGATGTACCTGTGCCAAAAGCATTAGTTGATCATGAAGCAGAAAACCTACAGAAGCAGATGACTGAGTCGGGTAACTTGCAGCAAGGTATGAGCCTGCCTAAAGAATTGTTCGAGGGCGAAGCTAAACGTCGTGTTGGTTTAGGCCTGGTGATTGGTGAAGTGGTTAAGAAATCTGAATTAAAGCCAGATGCTGATCGAGTCACTGCAAAGATTGAAGAACTCTCAAAAACTTATGAAGATCCGCAGGAAGTGGTTAACCATTACAACAGTAACCCACAGCTGAAGCAGGGTATTGAAGGCCTGGTAATGGAAGAAATGGTGGTTGACTGGATTGTTGAGCAGGCTAAAGTGACTGATGCACCAACTAGCTTTCACGACATGATGAACCCTCAACCACAGGGGTAAATAGCCCAAAGCGTTATTTATTTTACTGTGATTGATAAAAAAGCAGGCTATTTAGCCTGCTTTTTTTATTTGCCTACTTGTATTTATTCAGTCAGATCATACAATCAGTTTGAAATAAAAAAGTCATTGCTTCAAAAATGACATTACCTGAGATTCTCTCTTATTATAATCTCTTATTAAAAACAGAGACCCCAAAACTAAGGGGCAACGTTCCCGGAGAACAATAGATGATAGTTACACCAGAAAATAATAAGGGTGCACTGGGCTTACAGAATAACCTGATTCCAATGGTGGTAGAGCAGACTGCCCGTGGTGAGCGTAGTTATGATATTTTCTCGCGCCTGTTAAAAGAGCGCGTTATTTTTATCGTGGGTCCTATTGAAGATCATATGGCAAACCTGATTGTGGCTCAGCTGTTATTCCTTGAGTCAGAAAATCCTGATAAAGATATTTCGATTTACATTAACTCTCCTGGCGGTGTAGTGACGGCAGGTATGGCAATTTATGACACTATGCAGTTCATCAAGCCTGATGTATCAACTCTGTGTGTTGGTCAGGCAGCGAGTATGGGTTCACTATTGCTGGCAGGAGGTGCGGAGGGTAAGCGTTTTGCACTACCTAGCTCTCGTGTCATGATTCATCAGCCATTAGGTGGTTTCCAGGGGCAGGCTACGGACATTGATATTCATGCCCGTGAAATACTGAAAATGAGAGATAATCTGAACGGTATACTGTCAAAGCATACCGGTCAGCCGATGAAAACCATTGAAGAAGACACTGAACGTGATAATTTTATGAGTTCTGATGAGGCTGCAGAATATGGCCTGATCGATAAAGTATTACGTGAACGAGAGGGTGAGCTGGCTGAAAAATAACCATCTTTTCATTAAGATGTGGCGTATTACTTGAAATTAGAGGCAGTAGGCTCCATGTAGCTATTGCCTATCTTAAAAAAACCGCTTTTTGGCGGTTTTTTTATAAAAACTGGGCTATCTTCAAGGTAACCTTAGCGTTAGCAGGTTACCCTTACTCTAGATGGGGGCAGAGTAAAGATGCCTATTAAATAACCAGATTAACTGTATTTGCCATGCTTATTCAGTGATTTGGACAAAAAACCTTTCAAATTATACGCTTGCAAGTTTTTGGCAGAATTGGCAAGGTATAACCATAAGCCTGAAAAAACAGGTTATGGTAACAATTATTATCAGCTTCGGGCTAGCATGAGGAAACGTCATGAGTGACGAGAAAAATAAAGATGAAGATTCGGGCAAACTACTGTATTGCTCGTTTTGCGGCAAAAGCCAGCACGAAGTCAAAAAGCTGATTGCAGGACCTTCAGTTTTCATCTGTGATGAATGCGTAGAGCTCTGTAATGACATTATTAGTGAAGAGCTCCAGGAGCAGGCTTCATCGTCAGTTCACAAGCTTCCTAAACCCAGAGAAATCAAAGAAATCCTGGATGACTACGTCATTGGCCAGAAACAGGCAAAGAAAGTCCTGTCTGTAGCGGTATATAACCATTATAAACGCCTTGAAGTAAAACATAAGAAAGACGATGTAGAGCTTTCAAAAAGTAACATTATGCTGATTGGACCTACCGGCTCAGGTAAGACCCTTCTGGCTCAAACCCTGGCTCGTCTACTCAATGTACCTTTTACGATTGCTGATGCTACGACATTAACCGAAGCGGGTTATGTGGGTGAAGATGTTGAGAACATTATTCAGAAGTTGTTACAGAAGTGCGATTACGATGTAGAAAAAGCACAGACAGGTATTGTGTATATCGATGAAATCGACAAGATTTCACGTAAATCAGATAACCCTTCAATTACACGAGATGTATCTGGAGAAGGTGTACAGCAGGCATTGCTGAAGCTAATCGAAGGTACAGTTGCATCCGTTCCGCCTCAGGGTGGAAGAAAACACCCTCAGCAGGAATTCCTGCAGGTTGATACCTCTAATATCCTGTTTATTTGTGGTGGTGCTTTTGCGGGTCTGGATCAGGTGATTCGTGACCGCTCTGAGAAGAGTGGAATAGGATTTGGTGCGGAAGTGCGCAGCAAGGAAAATACTCGATCTACCGGTGAAATTCTGCGTGATATGGAGTCTGATGACCTGATTCGTTATGGCCTGATTCCTGAATTCGTTGGACGTTTGCCCGTGGTTGCGACTCTGGAAGAACTTGATGAAGACGCCCTGATCACCATTCTTACAGAGCCTAAAAACGCATTAACCAAGCAATATTCCAAAATGTTTGAAATGGAAGATTGTGAACTGGAGTTCCGTGACGATGCGCTTTCAGCTGTGGCCAAGAAAGCCATGGAGCGTAAAACCGGTGCCCGTGGCTTACGCACTATTCTTGAAAATATCTTGCTAGAAACCATGTATGAACTACCATCCCTAGACAATGTAACTAAAGTTGTACTTGATGAAAGTGTGATTAGTGGTGAAGCAAAACCGTATATGGTTTTTGAGAACAATGATTCAAAAAAATCTGCAGGTAACGCTGAGTAAGCTGGTTAAATAATTCTCAGTAAAGAGTTCACAGGGAAGTGAGTTCAAAAAAACTTTGTATTAACAGGTCGCAAATTATGGACTTCGGAGATTGCCTGTTGGCTAGACAACGTTAAAAATTTACTGGCCCCCGCCAATCATAAAATTAATTTATTCTGCAAGCTTGAAGCCTCACATTCTGCCCCAATGTGAAATTAAAGATTATAAATAATAGTGGGCTCTGATCTTAGAATCGAGCTGCCCCTATCAATCGAGGTAATGACTGTGTCAGATATCGAAAATGAAATTGAATCCACAGAGGATGCTTATACGGGCAAGACGCCTGTATTGCCTCTGCGAGACGTAGTGGTTTACCCGCATATGGTAATTCCATTATTTGTTGGTCGTGAAAAGTCTATTCAGGCCCTGGATGCGGCTATGTCGAAAGACAAGCAGATTCTTCTGGTTGCACAGAAAAGTGCAGAAATTGATGACCCATCCATGAAAGATATTCATGAGATTGGCACGCTTTCAACTATTTTACAGTTATTAAAGTTACCCGATGGCACGATTAAGGTGTTAGTTGAAGGTGCTACCCGCGCTAAAGTTGATGCGGTTTATGATGACGAAGAATTTTTTACCGCTGATTTTACCCTGCTTGAAGATGAAGGTACTGATAAAGCCCGTGAG